>Ga0115002_10002633_pt1 | contig 23234 bp, 21 predicted proteins | sample ArcticOcean_MG_C_8_FD_89576 | JGI IMG/M metagenome (GOLD analysis project Ga0115002, IMG submission 89576) | Marine microbial communities from western Arctic Ocean - ArcticOcean_MG_CB11_86 | ecosystem: Environmental > Aquatic > Marine > Oceanic | place: Arctic Ocean: Canada Basin | collected... | reverse complement strand
TCCGTAGTCCTGAAAATATTTCTCGATCCGAAAAAATGGTGATTCAATGCCGGGATATTTATTTAACACAACTGCCTTAGCGTCTTCCCGCAACAAGGTCTGCCCTCCAGTATAGATACGCCAGATCAGAATGATCTCCAGCAGGCCAACGACCAAAACCAGTTCCATCTGGTAGTTTTCCAGTTTTTGGTCGTTCCACTAAAGTTCCAACATGAAGAGGCCGTTATTTATCAGATCCAGTTCGCTGAGTGTAATGGCTTCTGGTTTAGTAGATATAGGCTTCTGGATTTATAGTCTGGATATGATCACAGCCGGACCTGTTTACGTCAATTACTTCGTGCCGGTGGTGAGTTGACCTGACCAAGATGGCAAGAAACCAGATGCTGACTGTTGGCCTCTCGCAATGTTGGATGTTGTACTTTGCAAACTTCCATCGCAAGTGGGCAACGGGTGTGGAAGCTGCAACCAGTAGGGGGGTCGATGGGAGATGGAACATCGCCTGAAATGATTTGACGGCTGACGCTATGGTGTGGATCTGGAACTGGAATTGCAGCAATCAGTGACTGGGTATAGGGATGCTGTGGATCCTGGTAGATACTGTCGCTATCAGTGCTCTCCACTACCTTGCCGAGATACATGACGAGCATCCGGTCAGAAACATGCTTCACGACAGCCAGATCATGCGCAATGAATAAATACGAGAGTTTGAATTCTTTTTGGAGCTCGATGAGTAAATTAAGTATCTGACTTTGGATAGATACATCCAGAGCTGAAACTGGTTCGTCGCAGATAATCAGTTTTGGATTTAACGCGATTGATCGTGCGATGCCAATGCGCTGTCTTTGGCCACCTGAAAACTCAAACGGGTATCGTGAGCCGGAATTTGCAGGTAAACCCACGATATCCAGAAGTTCTTTTACGCGCTTTTTACGAAATGCAGAGTCACCAACATGTTGCACTACCAATGGCTCTTCTAGAATATAACCAACAGTGTGACGCGAGTTTAATGATTCCATTGGATCCTGGAAGATCATTTGAATATCCTGGCGAATTTCCCGGAGAGGCTTGCCCTTGAGCTTGCCAATGTTGGTTCCATCGAATGTGATGGAGCCAGCTGTTGGATCGTAAAGGCGCGCAATACAACGTCCCAGTGTTGATTTTCCGCATCCTGATTCACCTACCAGGCCCAGTGTTTCCCCGGGCATAATGTTAAATGAAACATCATCGACTGCCTTGTTAAATTTGTTAGCGCGTAGCAGGATGCCCTCCCTAACAGGGAAGTACATTTTAAGATTGTCGACCCGTAGAAGTGGCTGTTCAGTCACCAGGCACACCAATTTTTTGCCAGTGGTAACAACTGACCTCGTGGTCTGGTGAGACAATATCAATACTGGGAGAAGTTGTGCTGCAGGTATCGGTTGCATGGGGACAGCGGTTCTGGAATCTGCACCCGATGGGAAGATCGCTAAGGGCGGGCACCATGCCTTCGATAACTTTGAGCATAGATTTTCTGGTCGTCGTAAGGCGTGGGATAGAGGCAATGAGCCCCTGTGTATAAGGGTGCCTGGGTTCGTCAAAGATGTTAAAGACACTACCGCGTTCGACTATTTTCCCTGCATACATAACGGCCACCTGGTCACAGGTTTCTGCGATAACACCAAGATCGTGTGTGATCAGAATAACGGACATACCCAATTCCTGTTGCAGGTCTTTGATGAGCTTGAGTATCTGTGCCTGGATGGTGACGTCGAGCGCCGTTGTAGGTTCGTCGGCAATTAACAATGCAGGTTTACAGGCGAGCGCAATAGCAATAACCACTCGCTGACGCATACCGCCGGACAACTGGTGTGGGTATTCACCCATGCGAACTAGAGGGGAAGGTATCCCCACTTTGTCTAGTATAGCTATCGCCTCAGTGGTTGCGGTAACGGCGTCTATTTTGTTGTGCTGCAGAAGCGCCTCGGTTAGCTGTCTGCCAATAGTATGCACGGGGTTTAATGCGGTCATGGGCTCCTGGAACACCATGCCGATTCGCTTGCCGCGAATATGTTGCATTTGTTCAAGGGGTAACGCTGAAATGTTAACACCGTCAAAGAGTACCCGTCCCGCTACAATCTTTCCCATTGGCTCTGGCAGTAGGCGCATGATCGACAACGCTGTGACACTTTTACCGCAGCCGGATTCGCCGACTATGCCTAGTGTTTCTCCGGGGGCAACCGTAAAGCTGACATCATCAATAGCCCGGACTCGATCTTCTTCAGTATCGAATTCCGTAGAGAGTCCTTCTACAGATAACAGGGTCATTGGGCGAATTGATCGTAGACGTTAATTGCCGGAGGGTAGGGAACACGGGACTTTCGGTTAGCCAGCGTTTCTTGTTTTTCGTCCATATCGATCCAATGGACATGAAATTCCTGACCGTCACCGGAATGTTTGTGGTTAAAGCCATCCGGATACTTAACCCATCTCCAGTGCCCGAGACGATAAAAACCCTGGACGAATCCTGGAACGAATGAAGCGTATTCGTGATGCAATTCGGTCATGCGATGTGCCAAGTCGACCATCTGGTGCTTACTTTCACTGATTCTGTACTGGTCAATCAGTCCATCCATGTCGAGGCTTGCCATCGACTCAAGATTGTTAGACTGGGTCTTTAGCCGACGATCAGCGTTTACTGCACCGTTCTCGGTAAATGCAACATCATAGGCATTCACTGAATGGTAGGTTTCCCAGAAGCGAGGGTACATCTCCAGGTTAACGCCAAATGCGGCAAAGTGAATATCATGTTTCTTCTCCTGGACTTTTTTCCAACCCGCGGTACTGTCCAGCACCTCAATGCGAAATTCCAAACCGGCCTTCAATGCTTCTTCTTTCAGGATAGTCAGAACATCTTTGTAGGATTCATAGCCTGTTGACACGGTAAATGACAGACGCTGTCCTGCATCGTTGACTAAAATGCCATCACCAGCTCGTTTATTGAATCCTGCCTTGGAAAAATGCTGCTCCGCCAACGCAATATCGAAGGTGCGTGGGCTCAAGGAGGGATGGGTAAACTCTCCATATCCGTCTGAAGATGTACGCATTCTGGCGTAGTCACCACGAAAATAGTTGTCGATGACGAGTTGCCAGTTAGTGGCGTGGTTGATACCGATTCGGATGTCCTTTGTATCCAAGAGGGGCCTTGCTGAATTCATCCAAAGGCCGTAGGTTGGTCTCGGTCGCTGGTTGTAAAATGTCGTTTTGTGTATATACCCGCCTTGTACATCGGGATCATCGTTTGGCAATTTATCGTACCAGTACTCTGCCAGACTTAAGGAAAATTGGTCGATGTCTCCGCGTTTGAATGCTTCAAAAACCTTGGGTGTATCGCGAATAACATTGAGTTGTATTCGGTCGGGGTTGAATCTGTTACGCCAGAACTTCTTATCTTTTGCCCACCAATTTTCGAGTCGGGTCAGTGTGATTGACCGACCCTTTTTAATATCTTCATCTCTGATCACATAGGCACCGGTGGTCGGCTGAAATTTCCACTGATAGCGCTCGACATAATCTTCACCTAGATGCTTGAAGAAATTTTGAGGAATAGGCCTTAACTCGAGCACTCGACTATCCATGTCTGGTTTGGCGTCCGGGACAGTAATTGAAAACGTGTGGTCATCGAATTTGGTGATGTTGGTGTACTGAGTGCCGTACCAGTTGTTGTACCAGGGTGCGACGATATAAGCGGACTGAAAAAAGAAGAACATAAACATAAAGTCGTCGCTGGTAACTGGTGCGCCATCTGACCATCTGGCATTTGTGTCCAACTTCACATAGATGGTCTTGGCATCCCTATCGATAGCCCAGGAATCTGCGAGACCAGGGTAAAATACGAACTCGTCTGGATGACGATGCGCCAACTGCATGCTGACATTGTCGAGTATATATGGCCGAAAACTACCGTTAGAGTCTGGTCCGACAACGCGGAGCGTCCTTGGAAAATCAGCTAGTCGTGAATATTCAGTACCGCCCTTGATGGCAAGGCTTGAGCCGATGTCTGGTAAATCCATGCCATTCTGCCAGGTAAGGTTCTGCGGCAGAGATTCCTTAGTGCTAAAGGTAAAGAAATCCGGATTGTCATCATAATAGGAATTCACCTCTGACGTGTTGTCCTGGTTCGTTTCTTCGAGTTGCTCGTTTGACTCACTGCAACCGATCAGCCAGAGGGTCAGCAGTAAAAATTTTAGAACTTGGTTATGCATGGCCTCGCCTTTCTATCGATAGATGGTAAATTTCTTTGGATCAAAGGATTCTCGGACTGCTTCACCGATGAACGTCACCAGAGTCAACAGAATGACTAGTGTTCCAAAAGCCGAGGTTACGATCCACGGCGCAGTGCGAAGATTAGCAGTGCCTTGCTTTAATAGCTCGCCGAGGCTTGGCGTCGGTGGCGGCAGACCAAAGCCTAGAAAATCCAATGCAGTAATTGCAGTGATTGCGGAGACGATGGTAAATGGCACAAAGGTAACCAGTGTCGAGAGTACGTTGGGTAGGATATGTCGCAGAATGATTCTGGTGTTTGAAGCACCAATGATGCGGGCTGACGCAATGTAATCCCGGGTTTTCTCTTTATAGGTTTCTGTTCTCATGTAGTAGGTCATGCTGGTCCAGGAAAAGAGCACCATGACGGTCAGTAGTATCGTAATTCGAACCGGAACAGAGAACGTGGCAGGTATGACCGAGAAAACAATAATGACCATGTAGAGAAAAGGAATATTTGACCAAATTTCAATAAGTCTTTGAAAGATAAGGTCGAAAACACCACCAAAGTAACCCATGGCGCAGCCAATAGCGATGCCAATGCCATAGACGCAAACCATAAATGCCAGGGAAAAATATAATGCGATTCGAGTCCCGTAGAATAGTCTGGCCAGGATATCCCGGCTAGTGGTATCGGTGCCGAGGTAATGTTGCTCTGCTAGTGATGGCCCTGCCGGCTTAAATATGCCGCTCGGGGCATGGTTCTCGAGGGGGCTATAGGGCACCGGTGGCATGATAAGCCAATTGTCTGAACCTTTGAAGCTCCGCCCCAGGTCTCGATAATTCACCTCGTATTCATAGTCCAACCCAAAATCTGAGCCAGGATGAAATTCCCCGTAGGTCGGGAAGAATAGTTCACCCTCGTAGCTCACGATAAGCGCTCGGTCGCTGACCAACAATTCACCCATGGTGACGATAACGAGGAGCCCTGCAAGTATCAGAAAGCTGTAGTAGCCGCGTTTTATGGCGCGGAAACGACGAAGTTTTTTGAGGGTTTGCGGCGTCAACATGACTACTGAAATCTGATGCGTGGATCAACAAGCGCAACTAGAACGTCGGAAACAATGTTGCCGATCAGCAAAAGTAGACTTGCAATTAATACCACCCCCATGACAACCGGGTAGTCCCGATCGAGGATAGCGGTTAAGCCCAGTAAGCCAAACCCGTCGATATCAAATATGGTTTCTATCAGAAATGACCCGGAGACAAGTAGCGTTATGTTTTGGCCAAATGTTGTTGCGATGGGAATCAATGAATTTCGCATGGCGTGATGTGTCACGGCTTTGCGAAAGGGTACGCCTTTAGCAATAGCCGTGCGCATATAATCCGCTGCGAGGTTGTCCATTAAATGATTTTTTAGCAGCAACGTTACGAGCGCAAAACTGCCAACCAGGTAACAGATCAACGGTAAAACGGAATGATTGATAATATCGAGTGTCTTGCCGATCAGGTCTTTCTCCTCAAAGGAATAACTGACAAAGCCGCCCATTGGGAACCACTCAAGCTGTACTGAAAAGTAGAGCAACAGTAATGACCCCAGAGCGTATCCAGGGATGGCATACCCGACAAAGATCAGCATAGAGCTGACATTGTCGATAACAGTACGATGTTTGATCGCTTTGACGACCCCCAGAGGAATACAGACCAGATAGGTGATCACGAGGGTGACGAGACCATAGTAAAGCGAGACAGGGAAACGGGAGCGTATGACGTCCCACACAGGCTCGTTGTAGCGATAGGAAGAGCCAAGATCACCCTGGATGACTCGTAGCACCCAGTCGTAGTAGCTCACCAAGATTGGTTTGTCGAAGCCGTAGTATTCGCGGAGTTTTTGTAGTTGTGCATCAGATAGCGCCATATTCTGACCGGCGATCGAGGTGCTGATACCCGTTGCAGTGTTGAGCTGTTGAGTTTCCATGATGGCTCTTTCCAGGGGCCCGCCGGGTACCAGACGCGTAATCGCAAAGACAATGATGGTGACACCGAGTAATGTCGGTGGAACGAGTAAAAACCGTCTGAAGAAATAATCCCTCATAGACTTAGCTTGCGAACTTCGATGCTGACATTCACTCTGACTCTTGTGCCAAATGGCGTGAGTCGATGATTATAGAGATCCTTGTGTCATAATTCTGGTAAGAAAAACATTGAGATCGCAATGTCTGATCAGTTTGAGGCTGTGCTCACCCGTAGCAGGCGTTTATCAGCAAGTACCATGGACTTTCGTTTCCAAAGGACGAGTGATGTGGCTGTGGCTTATGAACCGGGTCAGTTCTTCAGGTTTACGTTTGAAGATCAGCGAGGATTGTTCAAACGATCCTATTCATTGTGTAACTTTACTGATGCAGAACCGAGCGAGATGGACCTGGTTATTTCTACTGTTGAAGGCGGTAGGGCGAGCGAATTGTTGTTCATGAGCGAACCGGGCTTAAAAACGCAGGTGATGGGTCCCTATGGTCGTTTACTGATACCCAAAATGTTACCCGATCGATTATTTCTGGTGGCGACCAGTGTTGGTATCGCGCCATTTTTGCCGATGCTGTCGGCACTGAAGAATCGCAGTCAAAAAGTCATTTTGCTCTTCGGCGTCAGAGATCGTTCTGAGTTTTTATATCAACAGGAATTGTTGAGGTTGGATTGGCCAGGACTGACGCTGGTTGTCTGCTATAGCAGGACGGTAACTGACCTGGAATCGTATGAGCGGGAAGGGCATGTCACCGCGCACATCCAATCTTTTGCACCAAATCCGGACACAGACCACTTTTTGATCTGCGGTAACCCAAACATGATTGATGACTGTTATGGCCTGTTAAAAGCTGATGGTTTTAGCGCCCGTCAGGTCGTGCGGGAGAAATATCTCTTTGCGAGAGAGGAGAAGCCGTTACAGAAACCCGCTTTGACCGATGAGCAAAAGGCGCTGATCGCTGCAAAGCTTAAGAAACATTCTCGTTAGTAGCGTTACTCAGCGCCCAGTGCCATGGCTCATAGGTGATTCCGCTGTTGTTGTCCCTGGGGAAGCTCATGACAAACCCAAAGCGACCTGCATGTTCAGTAAGCCAGAGAAAAGCGTCGGTGGTTTCGAAATCTGTCGTTAAAGGTTCACAGTTTGGCGTGCTTATATCGAGGGCTCTCCCCGTATGATGTTCACTAAAACCGGGAATCGCATTGACGCTGAGAATGTCGTCGAGTAGCCGACCTGCAGCTAATTTCCCCTTGATAAGTTCACACTGGTAATCAATCGATCTGAATGCAGAGACCAATAGCAGGACAACGTTCTCCTGCGCTGCCGCTTCTTTCATGAGTTGCCAGGCACGAAGTGTATCGGCAGTCATATGCTGAATGCGAGAGAACATATCGTCTTCTGCCTGGACCAGATGCTTGGCCTCCACGAATTCGGGTAATCTGCAGGCGTTCAGTTGCACCTCGGTCACCCCTAGTGCACTCAGCCTGGTCATGAGTTTACGATTCACAGGATTGTCCTCTGGCGCTCAGACATATTACCCAACACTTCGTAAACAAAATGTGAAAACACTTGATCGTAACGACTCTGGCGTTGACCGTAGTTAGAACAATACTGGCCGTTTGAGGGCGTATCACAGTTAAGGGATGTGACGGTGGTCATAATTAGGGGGACGTTTGCAATGGCAAACAGCCAGAGTTCAACTGGGGATCCTGTTCAAGACGATCACAAAAAAACCTGGCGGCTTGGATAGTTGAGAATGGGCCGGCTTGCAACCGATATACTGGATCTGATTGTGTTGTTTCAGTGATCGCATGGGATAGACCTTCGAATAACCTAGGGTTAACTTCAGTTAGACTCTGCCAGAGTACAAAAGCTCTGTCGTGTGAACTCATAGTGCCCAGTTGCACTCGAAACTTAGCGTCAGCAATTGGCTGCGGATCCTTAAAGCGAATCTCGTCAGGGAGACTGAGATCCCAATTCCGTGACCACTCAATGAGATTGGCAACCGGTTTGATACTTTTGTCCGAGCCTGCGTTGAGCTCGAGTAATTTGTCTTTTGCGCGTTCGAAGCCAGCGTCGGCAGCTTTGGTAAGCCAGATGATTGCTGATTCCCGGTCCTTATCGACACCCCTGCCATCAGCAAGCATTATCCCTGCATGAAATTGGGCCGGTGCATAGTTCCGTTCCGCCGCTTTTAAATACCAGGAGAAAGCCGTTTTAAGGTTTTGATCTACGCCCTCTCCGTATTTGTACATCAATGCCATGACTGTTTGCGCTCTGGCATCCCCGTTTTCCGCTAATGGGATGAATGTTTGTATGGCGGTTGCGTAGTCACTTTGTCTATATGCGTCAGCACCGATCTCGAAATCGGCATGATTTTGTATTGGATACAATGTGAGAAGGAGGGGTATCCAGCGCATATTTGATCCTACCTATCAGAAAAAAGTCCGAGTGATTATACATTTTCGTGATTATTTGCGGCTACTTGGTCATAAGAGAGGCAAATTTCTCATAATTTTCGTGAAAATTGAACATTTTGGGGCTATAACACCACTATACTAATGTGTATCAGCGATGATCGCTGGAGGTTTTATTGACGTCAATTCAAGAACTTAAGTCGACTCGAGGACCCGAGGACGTAGAAAACCTGAAGCTACTGCAACTCGTTGCGGTCAAGGACAAAGTTGCGTTTGAGAAGTTGTATACGCGTTTCTATCCGCAGTTATCTCGATATTTAAACCGTCTGCTCCGGCGTCCTGAGATGGTTGAGGAAGTCGTCAACGACACGTTGTTTGTTGTTTGGGAGAAGGCGGAACAGTTTCAGGGAAGATCCAAAGTTTCCACATGGGTTACCGGCATCGCGTATCTAAAGGGTATCAAGGCGCTAGATAAACTCCGCACAGTTCCTGATCAGCACGCGGATAGCCTTGATGAAGACATTGAGGAATCCGTAAACCTCATTAGCAAGCTGGGATTACAGGAGTGGTTGACCTGCGGTCTCGATATGATTTCTGCCGACCAGCGATCGGTCGTGGAATTGACTTATTTTTTTGGTTATTCATACCAGGAAATCGCTGAGGCAATGGGATGCCCGGTGAATACCGTAAAAACTAGAATGTTTCATGCCAGGCGGCGTCTGGCGAAACTTTTGCCGCAATTGCAGGAACACAATAATGTAGCATCTCCTGAGAAGGGGAGCCGTAAGAAAGGGCTCGGGGAGTTACTCTAGTAACTATTCGGTTATAGGGAGTGGTTGTATAGAGCCTGTTATTGAGAGTTTACATAGATTTTTTATAGAGAAGGGTCATGGGGAAGAAACACGAAAATATAATGCAGTTATTGCCTTGGTTTATTAATGACAGCTTAGGTAGTAAAGAACAGGCATTGGTCCTGTCGCACCTGGTCGGGTGTACTGATTGTCAAAAAGAGAGAGATAGACTACAGGATCTGGAAGCTTTGATCGTTGATGGCAGCTTGGCGTTGCCTGATTACCGCTTTTCATTCAGGAAGTTGATGGCCCGTATTGAAGCGGCGGAGTTGAACAAGGAAAGTACTGCAGATCATGGGTTTGGTAGGAAGCGAAGCTGGCTACCGGGCATTGGGCTCGCTGCCAGTGTATCAATCATTGCTGCGATTATTGCGCTTGTGCCTATTAATTCAGGCCAGAAGGAATTCCAAACGCTATCTACGGTCACCGCGACACAGGGTGTGTCACACCGGTTTGCGCTTACGTTCACGCAGCCTATTTCTGCACAAACCATGCGGCAGGCGCTGATTGATACCAACTCATATTTGGTGAGTGGCCCTGATAGTGCGGGTGCTTATATCGTCGATATTGCGGTGCCAGATCAAATGACTGATGATGAATTCATTGTCTCAATCAAGACTATTGATGGTGTAGAGGATGCGGCGTTTGTTGGCCCCTAGGGCGCAAAATATCTCCAGCCTTTCATCGATGGCAATGAAATCGATGGTTTTGTGCAGTTTGTTGATGGCTGGCTGTACGTCGGTGGACACCAGACCACCGAAAGAACAGATGGCGCGACAGGTGGTATTTACCATCAGTGCTGAGCCAGGTCAGGAAGCAACTGACTTTTCCAAGGTCGGTCTCGATCAGATGACAGATCCTAAGGGCGTCAAGATTCAACTCGCGATACAGGACATTTTGCGGCTACATAACCTGCGCAAGATCGCTGAGTGGCCGATCAAGAGTCTCGGCTTGCAGGCCGTTGTGGCTGAGATTGGCAAAAAGACGAAACTCACCGATCTGATCTCGGCGCTGTCGCGAGACAAACGTGTTGAGACCGTAGAGTCTGTGAAGACCTACAAGTTGCACACCTACAATGATCCCTATTTTGACTTACAGAACACTGTCAATAACGATGACATTGAGCATATTCATAAACTAGCGACAGGGAAGGGCGTGGTAGTGGGCGTTGTTGATACTGGCGTTGATCGAGATCACCCGGAACTTAGGGATCGCATCATCTATTCACATAATTTTGTGAGTCATGACCAGATTAGGTTTGATCAGGATGAACATGGTACTACGGTAGCAGGAATTATCGGATCCACTGCCAATAACGATCTCGGTATTGTAGGCGTGGCGCCAGACGTGAAGCTTATGGCTTTTAAAGCATGTTGGCATGATACGTTAACCCAGGCCGCTTCATGCGATAGCGTAAGCTTAATGAAGGCGTTAATGGCGGTACTTAAACAACAACCGGACATCCTTAACTTGAGCCTGTCTGGACCGAGTGATCCGCTCATCGAGAGTTTACTCAAAGCAGCCAGCGATCAGGGGATTGTGTTGGTGAGTGCCAGAGACGAAAAACGTCGAAATTCTTTTCCCGCATCAATGACAGAAGTGATTGGCGTTGGCACTCCACTAGGTATTTCCCAGGCTGCCAGTATTCCCGTTAGTGCTTCTGGATTGAATGGAATGACAGATGACCCCTATGGGGTTCTTGCACCAGGCACAGATATTCTCACCACGACACCTGGGGCTACCTATGCGTTTCGAACCGGAAGTTCACTCGCTTCCGCCTATGTGTCAGGCATTGCCGCATTGATGAAGGAGAGGCAGCCAGCCTTGTCAGGGCGACAGATTGAATTGCATTTACGCAATACGTCTCGTGTCATAATTAATACGATTCCGGTCGTGGATATGTGTGCGGCCTTGCGACGGAACGATGAATTGTGTCCCGGCAATTCAATGACCCAAGTTACGGACGAGTAACTAAGCGGCTTCTCTCATATCGTTGATAGACGTAATTGATATTCGACTCGAAAAACTCTTCTTCAGCCAACGTGAAGTCAACGGTTGGGAAGGGTGGGAATAGGACGTCGCCAGAAACGTCAGCCTGAATTGTGCTGATGTGGACTGTGTCCACCAGCGGTAATGCCAATTGATAAATCTCGCCGCCCCCTGCAACAAATACCGGTTTTAGTGCTTGATCCGCCAATTCGAACGCTGCTTCCAGGGAGTCGCAGACAGTACATCCTTCTTGCGAATAGTCTTGGTTCCTCGAAACGATGATGGTTGTTCGTCCAGGTAAAGGTCGACCGATCGATTGGAAAGTTTTACGTCCCATTATCAACGTGCCACCTTGGGTGATCCGCTTGAAAATTAGCTGTTCCCCTTTTACCTTCCAGGGAATGTTAAGCCCATTGCCAATAACGTTATTTTGCGATCGGGCAACAATAATTGCGGTCTTCACATCTGTTCTACTGTTTCAATTCCGAGCAACCCTAGACCCTGTCGAAGTGTCCTGGCGGTAAGTTCGCAGAGAAGAAGACGGCTGGTTTTGTTGGGTTCTTCTGCGACGAGGACAGGACACTGTTCATAAAAGGTGTTAAAGAAACCGCACAACTCGTACAGATAGTTACACAGGACGTTAGCCTGGTAGTCATCCAGTGTTGATTCAATAGTTTCAGGAAACTGTAATAGCTTTACGCCAAGTCGCAACTCGGCGTTTTCTCCGAGCGCTATGTCACCTTTGAGGTTGTCTATTCCCGCACGACGGAAAATACTTCTGATTCTGGTGTAAGTATATTGCAGATATGGTGCAGTATTCCCCTCAAACGCGAGCATGGTATCCCAGTCAAAGATGTAGTCGGTAATTCGGTTTTTAGACAGCTCTGCATATTTCACAGCGCCTATACCCACCACTCGTGCCACTTCTCGTCGGTCCGATTCCGATAGGGCAGGATTCTTTTCCGATACAACGATAAAAGCTCGATTGATAGCTTCGTCTAACACCTCGATAAGTTTTACATCGGCACCATCTCGGGTTTTGAATCGCGTCCCGTCTTCTTTTAGGACCATGCCGAAAGGAAGATGGAGAAACTCTTGATCTTCACGGATGTACCCTGCTGCTTTTGCGACCGCGAAGACCTGCCTTAAGTGCAGCTGTTGTTCGCCGCCAACGACGTAGAGTACCTTGTCTGCATCGAGCTCCTGAGTTCGGTAGCGTGTTGCAGCAAGGTCTGTAGCCATGTATGGGTAGCCGCCATCGGACTTTTGAACAATCGCCGGAAGCGGCTTGTCACCTTTCCCCCTGAACTCATCCAGGAAAACACACATGGCACCATCGCTTTCCACGAGTAGTTTTTGTTTGTCGAGTTCCTGGACCACGATAGGCAAGACATCGTTATAGGCGCTCTCCGCACGAATATCATCAATACTTAAGGTGATATTAAATTTTTCGTAAACCACCTGACTGTGTCGTATGGATTCTTCAATGAATTGATTCCACAGGGAGAGACATTCATTGTCTCCGCTTTGCAATCTAACAACGTAGCCTCGTGCGGTCTTAGCGAAGTTCTCATCTGACTTGAAAAGAGTGCTAGCCGCCTGATAGAACTTTTCTAAATCCTTTAGTTCAGTTGATAGCGACTCGCCGGCTTGCCGTAGTTGATCCATGTAGGCCAGCAAACTTCCGAACTGAGCGCCCCAGTCACCAACGTGGTTTACGCGGACAACATCGTGGCCAATAAATTCGAGAATCCTAACCAATGTGTCGCCGATTGCAGTAGATCGCAGATGACCAATATGCATCTCTTTTGCGAGGTTGGGACCGGAATAGTCAACGACTATTTTTGATGCCTCGGTAGGCGGAATGCCGAGAGAGGGATCTTTGATGACTCTATTGAGTTGCTGCGCGACAAAGTCGTTTGTAAGGTGAATATTGACAAAACCGGGACCGGCAATTTCGGTAGTGCAGGTGTCCTTCAGGCCAATGTCATCGATTAGTTTTTCAGCAAGTTCCCGTGGGTTAGTTTTCAGTATTTTGGCAGCACCCATCACGCCGTTTGCCTGATAATGGCCAAATTCTTCACGCTGGGCCTGCTTGACTATGCCGGGCGCTTCGCTTCCAGCGAGTTTGCTTAATGCCTCTGAAAAGGCCTTATCCAGGAGATGTTTAATATTCATGAGAGATTCATGTTACGTAAGTGCCTTTAGCAGCCCGAAGCCCCGCTGTTTTCGCGGGACAAACAGGTCGGTTTACTTGGATTTGCTTCGTCATGTTTGGTGAGAATCAGTTAGAACTAATCAGTTCGCCGAGTAGCTATCTCGGTTACCTGACGAAGTTTTACAATGCTATTTTCCGGAATCAACCCTTTGGACACGGATGTATTCGCGTAGACGAGTGAATTTTTTCCAATCAAGGTGCCAGGATTCGTGACAGCATTACACCCGGTTTGTGCGTCGTCGCCAATGATTGCTCCCAACTTGGCAAGCCCAGTATCAACTTCTTCCGTGTCAATTACGATCTTGATTGTTGGCCTTTGGCCTGTAGATATCTCTTTCTCGCTTGCCACCGATAGATTGGATAATTTGGTTCCGGCACCTAGATTCACGTTATTGCCAAGGATGCTGTCGCCGACGTAGGCGAAGTGAGGTGCCTTGGCATCGTTTAACATAATGGAATTTTTTAGTTCACTGGCGTGACCGAGCACGCAGCGATCACCCATGAGGCAATCTCCTCTAATATAGGCTCCCTGCCTTATTTCGCAGTTTTCACCAATGATAGTCGGTCCCATTATGCATACACCGTCTTCAACGACCGACCCAGGACCTATATAAACGTCGCCATAGATACGTGCTGTTTGAGCAACTGATACATCAGCCAGCGAGGGATCATGTGTCTGAAACCATGAGACAAGGTAAGCGTCAAGAGAGGTAAGGGGCTCCCAGACGTTGTTTGCACCTTCGAACAATGCGCAGTGTGCGAACGTTGAAAGATTGAAAAATTTTGTTGGTGAAAGCATGAATCTAGTGATTGATAACGACAGTGACTATGGTAACAGGAAAAATACTAACGCGCTGATACCTTGTCTTCGGTAACGCTGGATCGTTCATCCAAAATATTGCGTACACGGGCTCTTAGGGCATCCGTGCTGTAGGGTTTTGCGATGAATTCCAAGCCCTCTTCGAGAATAAAGTTGGTGTGTATTCCTGTTTCTGAATAGCCACTGGTGAACAGAATCAAGGTGTTGGGCCGCATCGTCAGCATTTGCTGCATCACTTCTTTGCCACCCATTCTAGGCATGACGACGTCCATGATAACGAGATCAATCTCGTCCTTGTAAAGAGCAAACTTTTCCAGGGCGTCCATGCCATCGAATGCCTCGAGGACATTGTAACCGGCACCCTTCAAGATTAGTCGTGCAAGATTTCGAACTTGTACGTTATCTTCGACTATGCATATTGTTTCATGTCCACCAACAATTGTTCTGTTATTGGTCTTCTGAGGTGATAGTGAATTCTGGGAAGCTACCGGCAGGTAAATGGTGAAGGTGGTGCCATCACCAACTTCGCTGTCAATTTCTATAAAGCCATCATGTTGCTTGATAATGCCGAATACCACGGCTAAACCCAGACCCGTTCCTGCTCCTTCAGGCTTGGTAGTAAAAAATGGTTCGAATATTCTTTTCTGAATGTCTTCGCTCATCCCCATGCCAGTATCCCTGACGCGGATTGAGATGTACTCACCCTCACGGGCGTAAGTATTCTCTTTTACGAATTCTTCATCTAGTGTGGTTAACGCAGCCTTAATTTGCAGGTTACCACCCTGCGGCATGGCGTCTCGCGCGTTGACCGCAAGATTGATAAGTACCTGCTCCAACTGTCCCGAATCAGCCATGATCGGCAATTGGGTGATTCTCGATTGGCCAATGTCGATGTTAATATTTTTCGGCAACAGTCTGTTGATCATCAGGTCAATCCCATCAATCAGATCGTTTACGTCAATCAAGGCAGGTTCAATAATCTGGCGACGACTAAATGCCAGTAGTTTCTGTGTCATATCCGCTGCGCGTTCACCAGCTTGCCTGACCTCGGATAGATGGTTGTACAGAGGTGTGTTTTCCTTGCTCAATCCGACGGCGAGGTCTGTATAGCCTAATATTGCCACCAGGAGATTGTTGAAGTCGTGAGCGATACCGCCGGTAAGTTGTCCGATGGACTCCATTTTTTGGGAGGCGTGAAGTTGCTGTTCCAGTTGTTTTCGCTCCTGTTCATTACGTGTGCGAGCACTAATGTCCCGGACAAAGCAGGTTCGATAGGTTTCGCTGGATATCTCATGGGTTGCGAAACTTAGTTCTAGAGGAATGAGTGTTCTGTCTTTTCGTAAGCCTTTCACAGTGACGCCATTTCGCGGGATCAATGATTCGGGTCTATAAAATTCTTTTAACCGAGTATCACCCAGTGACTCGGGCATCAGCAAAGCGATGTCCATACCGATGAGTTCGCTATTTTCATATCCGAAAATACGAACACTGGCGGGATTGGCAAAATTAATTCTGTTGTCCTGATCGATGGTGATAATTGCATCCTGTGCCGTATTGGTGATTACCTTATAGCTGATCGCTTTTTTGTTGAGTTCGCCTTCCATTTCTATTCGCTCGGTCACGTCTCTGGCAACGCCGATGAGGTTTGTGGGATTGCCCTGTTCATCCAGTACGAAACTCGCTTTTACTTCGATCCATACGGTATGACCGTCTTTGTGATAAATGCTGAGTTCAACGGTTGTTGGCTTATCCAGATCCTGATTAGTGGCCAATTCCTGATCGACTAAACTGGTCACTAGGCTCAAAGACTCGGTCGTGAGTATTTGCTCCAATGACTTCCGCTTAAATGCATCCTCCGTGTAACCGGTAATGTTGGAGACAGCGGGACTAATGTACTGGAACTTGAGGTCCATCCCCATGGTCCAAATCATGTCGTTAACATTTGTAGCGAGCAGTCGATAGCGTTCTTCACTCTCTTGAACCTTCTTCTCTGCGATACCAAGTTTCTCCGCTTCCTCCTGCAGTTCCTGGTATTTATGCATCAATGAATCGTAAGTTGTGGTGAGCTCGCGTGCAGTCTCCCTGGCAGTGAATATCCATGTAAATGATTTCCAGATTGGCGCCAGGATCCCCCCGTCGTTGTTGTAGGCTACATCAAAGATGGCACCGGTATCGGTGTGCGTAACTTCGACTGTCGCCTTGGGGAAGCCCATTGTTTCGGGCAACCCGATCATCTGACCTGCCAGGATTATTTGAAAAGTATGACAGGGAGGAAAATCTGCATTCATATTGAGTGAAATTCGAAGCGCTCGGTTACCGGTCTGAATAACTGATAGGTCTAAGGGGAATGTCTTCGCCAGTTCACCGAGCGGGCCAAATAAAGCAAGATATTGATCCTTTACATTAAAAAGCAGACGTCCCACATAGGAGAGTAATTTGAGGTTGGATGAATGCCAGGATTCTCGACCCGCCTCCAGGAGATCTTCCTCCGTGAGGTATTTTCGAAAATTGGAAACGAAATTGGCGTAGCTTTGCCAGTCGATAAACTTTGCTGGATTCTTCAGGTGTTCGACCGGGTAGTCTACACCGCGCATAATTCTACGCGGATCTATATTCCTTCTGACACATAGATCGAAACACCAAAAAAGATTACGGCAGGAAACATCCTGGCGTGCTGTCACATCATCCATGTGCGACCTCGTTCACAACGGGGGTTAATAGTGGATAAAGTTGATCAATAGGTCAACAGCTTGATGAGATTAGGGTTTTACTTCGCTGGTGAAGTTCCGGATATTGGTTAAGCTCCTGTCTGCCGTTCTTGGTGAGCTCGTAAATACCGCGGTCAATTCTTTGGAACCAACCGTAGTGGTTGTCGGCGAGAATGCTCTGTGTTTTGTCACCAGCACCGATTAGTTTGAGGCTTTTGGGTGAGCTGGGCCCTTTTGTCTCGAGGCAGGTAGCAATAAAAATTGCCTGCTCTCGATAGGCTGTCATCAGCTTGGTTTTTGAACTTCCGCCGATATTGTAGTTGCCTGAGCGATCTTTGATCTCCTTTATTACAGCGCGTTTGCGTTTGCTGAGCTTTCTTTTTTGCCTGGGTAGAGGATCGAATACCTTAACGACTCTTTGTCCCAAGGCGCTGGTCGTTACGATTAGCAGCCCCAGCTCCAGTTGTTTTAGAACACGTTTGATTCCTGTGAACCTGCGATTGTGGCCCGGATCCGGAATCGCTACATAGACACCGTCGGTAATTCTTTGTCGATCGGTAGCTTGTATGAGCAATTGCATGTTGGCGCTGGTTTTGAGCTCGACGATGATCAGACTATCCCCGCAGGTGGCGGTGATATCGCAGTCTTTGACCTCGGCGTTGACCTCGTATCCCAGCTGTCGAAGGTATTCACTGACGGGTTCGAACAATTCCGTTTCGAGCATAGCTTGTTCCTGCTTTCCAGTTACAGTGCAGCAATCAATTTTTCATGAAAACCATTGAAACCACCATTGCTCATGATGACAACGTGTAATGGTTGATGTTTCTCTATGAAGTCTTTGCAGCGCGAGAGGAGAATATCGGTATCGTTTATTATTTCTGAAGCTGAGCCGGAAAGGTGCTGCCGCATATCCCAGTTAATGTTTGCCGGATTGAACCACATGGTATGGTCAGCCGGGGATATAGCATTAGCCAATGTCTCAGCGTGGATGCCAAGTCGCATGGTGTGGGATGCGGGTTCTATCACAGCAAGAAGCGTATCTGTTCCAATTTTTGCTCTTAGACCAGTCAGGGTACTTTGTATTGCCGTTGGATGATGCGCGAAGTCATCGTAGATACTGAGATCGTCATCACTGTAGATGAGCTCAAGTCGGCGTTTTACACCCGTAAACTCGTTTAGTGCAGAACAGGCGACGCTGGGTTGTACGCCAGCGTGCCTCGCTGCAGCGATGGCGGCGAGGGCGTTTTGAACGTTATGCATGCCGGTCAAAGACCAGGCAATGCGACCAACGATTTTTTCAGTCACACATACACTGAATTCACTGCCGTCTGAAACAACATCCTGTGCACTAAAATCCGCGTTGTTAAGGTCGAAGGTTTGGGTAGGTGTCCAGCAACCACGATCAATAACTTCATGCACATGCCTGTCGTTCTTTGGATGGATGACCATTCCATTCCCTGGGATTCTTCGCAAAAGTAGATGAAATTGGTTCTGAATCGCCTGCAGGTTTTCAAATATGTCTGCATGGTCGAATTCAAGGTTGTTAATCACTAGTGTTTGAGGACTGTAATGTAGAAATTTAGATTGGCGATCAAAATAAGAAGTGTCGTATTCGTCAGCTTCGATCACAAAGAAAGGTTCGTTTCCTAAAGCAGCGGATTGACCAAAGTTGGAGGGAATGCCGCCGATTAAATATCCAGGTTTTAGACCTGCGTATTCTAGAATCCAGGCAACCATACTGGCCGTTGTCGTCTTGCCGTGGGTCCCGGAGACTGCGATGACCCAACGCTCCGTCAGAAGTTGTTGGCCCAGCCATTGCGCACCAGATACATAGGGTAATCGCCTGTTCAGAACTGTTTCCACAGCCGGATTACCCCTCGGAAGGCCAGCATTGCCCACAATCACGAGGTCAGCGTCGTTTGGAATGCACTCCTCTGAATAGGGTGAGGTTAATTGAATGCCTGCATCAGCGAGCTGTGTGCTCATAGGGGGGTAGACGTTCTGATCGGTTCCAGAGACCCTGTGGCCCGCTTCTCGAGCGAGCAGGGCGATACTCCCCATTAATGTGCCACAAATACCTAGAATATGGATATGCATAGATTATTCCATGGGGATGAACGAGTAGATCGTAGTGAGGGTCAGTGCAAATGCCACGACTGCTATTGCTCCGCCTTGAACGATACTAACATTTGCGGCTCGGTGGTAGATGTGGCCGATGATCACTAGCAACCAGCAAAAGCATACAAACCATGCGGTATTTAAAAATAAAATCAGCGTCGGTATGTCGGTGATTTGCATGATTAGTAGCAGGGGCAGCTGTATCGTAACGACAACAGTATCGCATCCGACTATGGCAGTGTAGGTTGGTAGGAATCGGGTTGGTAGTTTTAAAAACCATAACAAAAGGTATGTCACCAACCCCAGCATGGTGATTTCGACAGGAATTATCCGTAGTGCTAATTCGAAGGATTCCTGGGTCCGCGTGAGCAATGCCGCTAGGATTTCCGTAACACCATACAAGACCAGGACGGCAGCAAGTAGTCGCGGCTGGGCGGGAATTTTATCTGGACCAGCCTTTAATAGGCACATTTGCCAGAAATATTTGAGAATAACGAGCATCGATGACAGCCGCTGTTGGATACTCGCATGTTCCCCATTTACTGGTTTTAGATCAAGTTGCAGACGTGTTATTGACGAAACCGGTATTGATGGTTCGGATTTTAGGGATCATGACCATCATTATTATCGTGCACAAAAAAAGTGTAGCCCCACTCGCTATCAGCCCGGCTTCAACGCTCACGACTTCAGAAATATAACCAATGGGCAGCATGCCGAGAGGCATAACACCGTGCGCCATCATATCCAGGCTCATGACTCTGCCTCGCATATGTTGTTTTACCTGCAGTTGTACCAGAGACCGATTCATGGACATGTTTACTGCCGAAACGAAGCCAACAGCGGAGATGGCAACAACAGCCTGGGCAAATGTGGTCGTCAGGGCAAAGCCGACGAGTGTAAGCCCCCATAGGGCTTCTGTGAAAAGAAGCCAGAGGCCCTTGCGCCGCAAATTGCCAAGTTTGGCCAGCGTCAGTGAGCCAAGTATCGCTCCGACCCCCATCCCTGTCATCAGTAGCCCTAGATCATCGGGACCTCCTGCAAGCACGTCAGTGTTAAAAGCGGGTAATAGGATGTTGATACTGTTTCCGAACATAAAGGGGAACATGGCCAGCAACATGAGTCCGCCGACAATGGGTGAATTTACAACGTAGCTAAGACACTGCTTGATGTCCGTTAGTGCTGTTTCTTTTTGCCGAGACTCAGGTACACCATCGTGGCGTATAAACAGTACGGTCACGGAGGAGACGAAATATAGAAAAGACAGGACGAAAAAGACCAGTCCAACACCGAATGCAGAGGAGTTGTTGCCATCAGCAAATATCGCGATCATAAATCCTGCGAGGGCGGGTCCGAGGATTCGTGAAAGATTCCAGGTCGCTGTGACAAAGGCCATAGCGTTGAACATCAGTTTTTCACCCACAATCTCTGGAATGAATGCGGTTCTCGCGGGCATGGACAGTGCCATGACTGTACCATTGACCAATCCGACCCAAATGAAATCCCAGAAGGTAACGTGGCCGAACATAATAATCATCGCCATGATGAGTGACGCGACGCCGTTGATAATGGGTGTGAGGCCGATAATTGGTTTTTTCGGAAGCCTATCGGCAATCACGCCACCAGGTAGGGAAAAGAAGATCGTGGGGAGCATAAACGCCAGGGTGACCCAGGTCAGGTCAAGTGCAGAGCCGCTCATCTCATAGACTAGCCAGCCCTGAGCGATGGTTTGCATACTCATCGCGAAGGAAGAGCTTAACATTCCGATCCAAAGGTACGAATAGTCCCTAACTTTCATCGAGGCAAAAAGAGACTGGTCTTCTGCTGCGCTTGGGGGGATGGTTGCCAAAACTGAGTGTTTAGTCAAAAGGCGAGTATAGCTGATCCAGGGAGCAATTGTTTTTGAGAGGGTGCAAGAAAGTGGCACCGGGTGGGCATGAGCTGTTGCTGTGACTCATGCTTCACCCAGTGCTCACCGGGCCACCATAATTGTTAGATCATTGGCGTAAGTACGATCACAGTCGTGTCCCTCGGCAGGATTTCGTTAGGTTGTCCAGACATGGACTTTACGAAAGGCCAAATCCTTAGCCTATCCATGCCTACAGGTGTTTTGGCCAGTGCAGGAAAAACTGTGCCCGAGACTTCCAACTGCACGACGGGTTCTTCCTTGAGATTGAGATACCACTCTGGTTTGTAATGTTCGCTCTCATTTTGAGCAGCAAGGACGTAGGTTTCTAGATCCATGCGATAGTCCAGGACAACGGTTTCAGGGTTGCCGTTGTATCTGTTTTGGGTGGTCAGTAGCAGTTGATCCATATCCTTCTGGTAGGCTATTTCCGTATTCATGACTTTCTCCAATTGCGTTGTGTAGCTTTGCTTCAGCTATCAACACACTAACAACCGGGTTGCCAATCGGGTAGATGGCTTTCGCTGAAAGGTTGAAAAAATAGAATAGAATGCAACGTTAGTCGCAGGGTGTGATGTGGGTCACAGTCCGTTAGTGAACCAGGTTGGGTTACATCTGGCTGAGTCCGGAGTTATAGATAGCAGCGAGTTTTGGTGAATTGTCAATGTTGTGGACCTGCCAGTGCCGAGAGTTGAGTTGCTCAAGCGCGGTGCCGGAACTACGCCCAATAATCCACAAAGCGTGTCCCGCGGTATCTTCTCTGTTTGATAGGGCTTCGATAGCCTGTGAGGTTTGCTCCGTCCAAAAGAGATAGTCCACAGGTAATATGACAAGGTGCTCGTTTTTCCTGGTAATCGCCTGGGGAAGCGAAACATCTCCAATGATTTCAGTAAGAGGCTCCTGCGTCTGGTGATACCAACTGAGTAGTCCAATGGTCGAGAGTAAAAATCTACTGGCTTCATAGGACTCGCCGGAAGCCAACTGTGTCGCTAGTGCTGATACGTTCGCTACGTCAGATAGGGTCGTCGCGGTTGTACAAAATACCGTCTGCAATGTTGGAGTCAGATAGTCCGCGTTTATGAATTTATCGATATTAGTCTGCTCTACATCCAGCGCCGCTAGGCAGGCTCTGTTATCTATTTCCAGTTCGGCGGCGGTTTTCTGGTATATCTTGCCATCAATCTCACCCACAATGTCCAGAGTGAGAGATGCGCCAAGAGGCAGTGCGAGTTCTACTGGTAAGCCTCCGATGAATTGTACGATTGACATGCTTGATATTGCTGAGCGTAATTTCGCATTGGTGGAATAGGGGTCTGTTTTTAGTTGTTTCGCCCAGGATCGCTCGTTATTCGACAGGAGATAGTTTGATTTACGAAATTCCTGTGCATCGATCTCCTGAGCTCCGGTCAGGGTCCGTTTGGTTGCCCGAGCGCCTCTTTCGGCACTTCTCGCCCATCCGGAGAACAGGCGTTGAACGCCTGAAGGTAAGCCTTTTAGTGTTTTTATGGGACTTGTGAAGATGCCAACGATGGACTCCACTGACTTTATACCTGTCGCTTTTAAAGCATCCAGAAAAACGCTGGTCTTCGACATCGACTCCAGATAGGTGAGGGCATCAATCTCACGAATCCTCACGCGCAGATCTCCCGTGCCTGTTGCGCCGAACTCACCAAAGCTCGAGTTTACCGTGTAGTAATTCTGCAGCCCGTTTGTAGGAATATCATTGCTTACCGCATGATTGGGCCCTTTTAACAATGCGCCGGGAACGACATCGGATGCGTTAAGGACAATATCGGATTCAAAATCCGCAGTGCAGTGGAAGGCGATTAGCAGGCATAAGGTAGCGAAGGTGGCACGCATAGATTCATCCCAAAGAAAACGATTAGTTATGCTGCTCCTTCTCTCGGGTCTTTGTCAAAAAGAGTTTTTGATAGTCGGGCAGGCCGAGGAC
>Ga0115002_10002632_pt1 | contig 23235 bp, 18 predicted proteins | sample ArcticOcean_MG_C_8_FD_89576 | JGI IMG/M metagenome (GOLD analysis project Ga0115002, IMG submission 89576) | Marine microbial communities from western Arctic Ocean - ArcticOcean_MG_CB11_86 | ecosystem: Environmental > Aquatic > Marine > Oceanic | place: Arctic Ocean: Canada Basin | collected... | reverse complement strand
TGGGTCTCGGTGGTCCCCGTCGCACTAAAAAACATCGGCACGCTGAGCAACCTGGAACAGGCGAGTGAGATCTTCAGCGCCGTCCTGGGTGCCATTGCGACCAGCGCCGGTTGGTTCTATGTGCTTGCGGTAAATATCTACCTAGGGATCGTCATCTATCTGCTCTTCAGCCGCTATGGCCATATCCGCCTGGGAGGTGCTGAGGCGCAGCCCGATTTTAGCTATTGGGGCTGGTTTTCGATGCTCTTCAGCGCCGGCATGGGCATCGGCCTGCTCTTTTTCAGCGTCGCCGAACCGATCTATCATTTCGGCACGCCACCTTGGGGCGAGGGCGGCACGGTAGCGGCGGCCGAATTGGCCATGAGCGTCACCTTCTTCCACTGGGGCATCCACGCTTGGGGGCTGTACGGGTTGATGGCGTTGGGCCTGGCCTATTTCGCCTACAACCGCGGCCTGCCCCTGACCATCCGCTCGGTCTTCTATCCGCTCATCGGCGAGCGCATCCACGGCGGCTGGGGCAACGCCATCGACATCCTGGCGACCGTCTCGACGCTCTTCGGGCTGGCCACTTCGCTGGGCCTGGGGGCACAGCAGGTCAACGCTGGGCTGGCCTATCTCTTCGATGTGTCGCAAACGACGGGGACGCAGGTGGTTTTGATCGCCGCGATCACCGGCATGGCCACCCTCTCGTTGGTGTTGGGGTTGGACAAGGGCATCCGCCGCCTGAGCCAGTTCAACATGGTTGCGGCCCTGGCGCTGTTGCTCTTCGTGCTCTTCCTGGGTCCGACGCTGCGGCTCTTGGACGCCTTTGTGCAGAATATCGGCCAGTACATCGTCCAGCTGCCCCGCCTGAGCCTTTGGACCGAGGCCTACCAGCAAACTGAGTGGCAACACAGCTGGAGTATTTTCTATTGGGCCTGGTGGATCGCCTGGGCGCCCTTCGTCGGTGTCTTCGTGGCCCGCATCTCGCGTGGCCGCACCATCCGCGAGTTTTTGTTGGGGGTGCTGCTGGTGCCGACGCTGATGACCTTTGCCTGGCTGACCGTCTTCGGTAATGCCGCCCTCTTCGAGGAGATGAGGGCTGGCGGCATGGTGCAGGCGGTCAACGACGACGTGTCGACGGCCCTCTTCGTGCTGCTCGACCGCTTCCCGCTGGCCTCGCTGACCTCTGGCCTGGGGATCATCGTGGTGACGGTCTTTTTTGTAACCTCATCGGACTCGGCCTCTTTTGTGGTCGACATCATCACTTCGGGTGGGCATCCCAATCCGCCGGTGTCCCAGCGGATTTTTTGGGCGATGATGGAGGGGGTGATCGCCGCCGTGTTGCTCTTGGGAGGTGGGCTCAAGGCCCTGCAAACGGCCGTGATCGTCACCGGCCTGCCCTTCGCCGTGGTCCTGCTGCTCCTAGGCATCAGCCTGCTGCGCGGCCTGCGTCAGGCCGAGGGGAAGGGAACCGACTAAATCTGACCAAGCCTATTTGCAAATTCCTATCCAGAATTTGCAGATAGGCTTGGTAGGAATAGTATCTGTTTATCCAGCTCTTATTCCTACCATCCTCACAATTCTTTCTGCCTGAAACGAGCGGACTACAGGCGCACTAAAGGAAGGAGTTGTGCCATGTCTGTACAGCAATCCATTCGCCACAATCTCGAGCAGTACAAGCAACAGGCCCAAAGCCTGCTCAAAGCCCATCAAGCTGGTGCGGACGAGGCTGTTGCTCGCATTTGCCCCGCCTGAATGCGGGGCAAATGCGAGCGGCGGCCCTGGGAACCAAAAAAATACGCGTAGGCGCACCCGCAAAAGGGCCGTCCCCACCAAGGCAGCCACCCTACCTCGGCTTATAAAGCCGCGACCCCTTATCTTCCCCCCGGTACTTAGGTGGCGTGATCACCGCTTGCTGCGCCTCCGTCAGTTCGTTATAAAAATCCGGCGGCGCATAGGTCCCCAACCAAGACTCCCCCTGCACCCCGTGATTATAGCGCAAGATCACCGACCGCCGCTGATGTTTGGCACGCCAAGGAATGGCCCCGTGCATCAACGTCTCGACAAATAACACCGCGTCGCCGGCTTTGGCCGGGATCTGCACAATCCGGTCCTGGTGCGCCTCATACAGCCGGATCGCATCCGGACAGGGGTAATTGGCCTTATGACTACCGGGCAGGCACGCGAAACCACCGTCCTCCGGCCCGACATCGGTCAACTGCACGGCGATATTTGTCATACCGCAAAACATGCGACCGTTGCGGTAGAAGAAACCGCGCGAGCGGTCGAGTGGCTCGCCACCCTCGTGGAACCAAAACCCTTCGGCCCCCTCGTCCATCGTGATGATGCTCAACCCCTCCAAACGAAAACCAGGCCCCAGCACCTCTTCGAGATAGGGAGCAAATTTATCGTGCGCGATCATCTGCCGAAACGGATCGCAATGCGGCTTCTCCCACGTCAGCATGCCGCCTAGATCACCGCGCCCCTGCGTGCCTTTTAGCATTTCCGACTCGTGCGCCAGATCATTGGCGCGTATTCCGATCTGATCGGCATGGTGATCAATCGCCGCATTGGCCGCCGCCACCTCCTGCTGTGAGAGCGCGCCCCTGATCACTAAATAGCCATGTACTTCGAAGAGATACTTCTCCGTTTCGTCCATCGTTATTGCTCCTGCTTAGCCCGGGTAGAAAAAAACCGGCGGGTACGAAACATACACCAGCGCCGGTCTTCTTTTCATTTGCGGTTTATAAATCTATTAGCCCAATATGCCAGTCAGCCCAAGCCCTGTAAATACGCTAGTCTCACCTGCGCCGCTTCGCGGAATTCCGCCTTGCGGTAGACCTTAACCGAGGCAAAATCTCCATAATCAACAGCAGCAAGGGCAGCCAATACCCCCTGGAAATCAATATGCCCGCTGCCCAATATGCCGCCGCTACTCTCGCACAAATGCACATGACCGAGCGCCGATCCGCAATCGTGGATCGGTTGTACTATAGACGTCTCCTCGATATTCATATGGATCGTATCCACCATCGGCTTAAACGACGACACGCCGATGGCCGCAATCAACTGCCGCACTTCGCCCACCGAGTTATTGAACCCAACCTGCAAGTGATTGATCGGCTCGACGACCAATTCGACGCCCAGTTCCTGCGCGGCCAAACCGACCTCCCGCAAACCCGCCACAATCCGCTCGTTCGCAATTTCAACATTGGGCTCGTCCTTTGCCAAACCCTGCAACAGTCCGACGACCAGAATTGCGTTGAAACGACGAGCGATGGGCAGATAACTGCACAATCTTTCCACCGCTCCCGCGCGCCGCTCGGCATCCGCAACACTTAGGCACAAGCCCTCCTGATACGCCGCACCCGTCAAAAAAGAAGGCACGAGCAACCCGCGCTCAGCGAGCAAAGGCTCAATCTCGTCCAGCCGAGCGAGACAATCCGGCGTCAGGTTGAGCTCGACGCCCTCATAGCCACAGGCCTTGATATAATCCAGATTCGCCGCCAGGTCGTCACCGATTGTCGAAAAATCGATCACCATATAACTATAGCGCATCACAATACTCCAGTTAAGCGGGCAAAACCTCGCGCAGGACCCGCAGATAATTCCCGCCGCAGATCTTGCCCACATCCTGCTCGCTGAAACTTGCGTCCAACAAAGCCTCTACCACCCAGGGCAACACCGCGCTATTGAAGTGCGTGCCGATACCCACGCCGTCTATCCCCATTATATCAACTGCATATTGCACTTGCACCACGGTCTCCTGCAACTCGGCAGGTTCTACCCCCTGGTAGGGCGCATCACCCGCCGGACGGGTGATCGGTGGAGGAATGCCGAGTACTCCGCCGCGTTTAGCCAATGCCCGCATCACCTCGTCAGGCGCCGACCTGTCAACTCCAACCAAAGCCCGGGGATTGGAATGTGAATCGACCACCGGCACTTGCGAAACTTCTATGACATCGAGAGCGCAGGGATCATTGCTATGGGCTAGGTCGATCAGGATGCCGGCCTCATTCATCTCGCGGATCATGCGCACGCCCAACTCGGTCATCCGCCCCCCCGAACGGGTCTCGTTGGAGGCGTCCCAACCCAACTCGCGCGTCGCCTGGCCTATGGTGACCATGCGCAGTCCAAGACGGGCAAACATCCGCAACACACCCGGCCCGTCACCGAACCAATCGCTGCGATTAGCGCCCATCAATACCGCGAGCTTACCCTCGGTCGCTGCCGTATCCAAGTCGCCAGCCGTCCGCACCAGCGTCACCTGCTCGGGATAAGCCTCGACATTGAGCAAGAAGCGATCGAGCACCCCCAATACCAGTTGCGTCGGGCTCTTGATAGCCAAGCTGAGGAACATATCCTCGCTGCCGCGCCCCGGACGCCATTCCGACGCCTCGCGCCACAATGGCGTGTAGTTCTCGTCGTAATACGCCGCCCCTCCCTTGCACATCACCACGCCGATGCCCCATTCTGCGAATTTGGGAAAGTCGCCACGGCACCCGCTCGCGTCTTTTTTACCCAGGTCGACATCATCGATCACAAAACGGGGGTGCGTCAGATTCAGTCCCAACATATCGCACAACGGATGCGACCAAACACGGCCAGAAGGTAATTTCATATGCATGCTCCCCACCCCCTACTCGCCGAAGGCCCGGTCTAAGTCATCGCTGCAATCGGCCAACACCTTGGCCAGGGCGAAATCGCCGCCATAGGCCAGCAGTTGTGCCCCTTGTGCGCGCAAAGCGGCCAGCGCCTCGGGGGTGCCCGCGGGCATGCCCCAGGCCTTGCCGTGTTTTTGCGCCGCTTCCGCGACCCGGGCGATGGCCTGGTCGAGGTCGGCGTTGCCACCGGCCTGGCCGAGCCGCAACCCCAGATCCGCCGGACCGACAAAAAGCCCATCGACCCCGTCGACCGCCGCGATCTCGTCAACATTGGCCAAGGCCCCGGGGGTTTCGATCTGTAAAACGATAAACGTCTCGCGGTTGGCATCGTCGATATAGGTGCTGCCCTCGTGCCATACGTCGAGACCGAAATCCCCATCCAAACCCGCCCCGTCTAACCCGCGGTTACCCAAAGGCGGGTATTTCACCGCTTCGACGATCTCGCGGGCGAGGCCCGCATCAGATACCAGCGGCATCATCAGCCCCGTCGCCCCGTCTTCGAGATAGCGGTAAAGGCGGGTGCGTTCGAGCGTCGGTGCCCGAACCATGCAATCGATATCGTGGGCGTGGCACATGGCCAAAAGCCCTTGGATCTCGCGCTGATCCATCGCCCGGTGCTCCAAATCGAGCCAGATGGCGTCATAGCCGTTGTGCGCGGCGTAGCGCACGAAAAACGGCAGATAATGCCCCAGGCCACAAATACGGACACCACGGCCCGCGCGAATTTTATCCAAAACTTTACTCTTCCTCATATGCCCTCTTTTTTGACAAAAAATCAATATGTCGTTCAGTGCCTTAAGCTACCCGTAAGTTGTATCTTTCGCGCAAGCATACCACTTGACGATTCGCCCGTCAAGTCGGTCTGCTTGCGCGAAAGAATCGTTACCCACTCGACCAGACACTATGAAAAAGCACATCCTGGTCATCGACGACGAAGCGTTCATCACCCAGCTATTGGCCTCGCCCTTGGCGCTGAGCTGCTACAAAGTATCGATCGCCCTGTCCGGCCAAGATCGCAACGAACACCCGTGCAAAACCTGCGCATCGACAACGGCGCCGATGTCCCGTCCCGAGCAGAGAGAATCCTTCCCTGAATCCCTCCTGCAATACCCGTTAAACAATTGCTATTCCCGCCTCGACAACTTTCCGGCAAGTCACCGGCCCCAACATGCTGTACACAAATTTGACGCCGGAAAGCACTGTTGCCTAAGTTAACTCGCATCGCTCGAATCTTTAACCGCTCACTTCGGAGGCCCCGTGCAGTATCGACGCTTTGGCAAAACGAATTGGCAGATCAGTGAAATATCGCTCGGTGGGTCCTGGTTTTACGGCCGGCCCGAATACGGCTTGCTGCCCGTGGCCCACGGGGTTGGCATGGTCGAACGAGCCCTTGAACTCGGCATCAACTACTTCGACACCGCCCCGCTCTACGGCCAGGGACGCAGCGAAAAGGTGCTCGGCCATGCGCTCAAAGGCGTGACCGAACCCTATTATCTCGCAACCAAAGTCGGTTATTTCCCCAGCCCCTACGATTACACCCGCGACACCGTCTGGCGTGGTTTCGAGGCCAGCCTGCAACGTTTGCAACGCGACTCCGTCGACCTGGTGCAAATCCACGAGGCCGAACAGGCCGGCTGGGACGGCATCTTCGGCAAAGGGCGCACCCTCGAAGCCCTGCTCGAAATGCAAGAGCAAGGCCTGGTCAAACACATCGGCCTCACCGGTTCGGATCTCGAACTGATGCGCGACGTACTCAAGGAATCGGACGCCTTCGTCTCGGTGATCACCTTCCTCAAATACGATCTGTTGGTCCAGACGGCCAAAGAAGTGCTGATACCAACCGCCACCGAACGCGACGTCGCCGTCATATTGGCCTCGCCGTTGCACTTCGGCCTGCTCGGCTCCAAACGCGACGCGTGGATAAAATCCGGCCGTTTCGCCGATCTCTACCCCAAGCTCGATAAGGTCGAGGCCCTGCTAGCCGACGAACCTGGAGACATGCCCGATACCGGCCTGCGCTACCTGCTCTCCGACCCGCAGGTCTCGATGATCCTCACTGGCGCCGCCAATACAACAGAACTTGAAACCTCGACCGCCGTTTCCGACGGTCGCCATCTGTCTCCCGAACTTATCGCCCGCATCAACGCGATACCCTCTTAAAAGGAATACCCTATGCCCCCCATCCGCGTCGGCTGTATCGGCCTCGGCTTCATCTCTGAACACGCGCATTTGCCCGCCCTCGCCGCCCTCGCCGAAGAAGGCAAGATCGTCTTCCAGGCCTTTTGCGACATGAGCGAAGAGACCCTAAAGACACAAGCCGCCATCTACAAACCACAGGCCACCTATACCAACCACCACGAGATGTTCGACAAGGAAGAACTGGATGCGGTTTATCTGTGCATCCCACCCGCGGTGCACAGCGACGAACTGTTGATCGCCGCCGACAAAGACATCGCCCTCTTCGTCGAAAAACCGCAGACCCTCGACCTCGCGCAGGCCGCCGAGTTCAACGCCGCCATCGAAAAAGCCGGCATTGTCACGCAAGTAGGCTATGTCTACCGATACGAGCCCTCTTCCGAACCGACGCGCGAATTGATCCTACAACGCACCCCGCGCCACGCGCAGATTCAAAACTTCTACAGCGGCCAGCCGATCCGCTACTGGACCAGTCGCTACGAATTGTGCGGCGGTTCCTTCGTCGAAAACACCATTCACAGCGTCGACCTCTTGCGCTACTTCCTCGGCGATATCGACGCGGTCTCCGCCTTCTACGTCGAGTCGCTGCCCGAGGAGCGCATCGAGCCGATGAACCTACCGCACGTCTACAATGTCAATTACCGCTTCAAAGAACGCCTCACCGCCAATGCCAGCGTCTCGCGCGTGATGAGCAATGTGCCCTACTCCAAACGCGAGATCCTCGTAATCAGCGACGACTCGATTATCGAATGGACTCCTACCAAGGTCACGGAAAACGGTGAAGTCGTATGGGAAGGGGAAACCCAGGCCAGAGGCGCCTTTTTCTCCCAAACCCGTGCCTTTATCGAAGCGGTGCAAGCCGGTGACCCGAGCATGCCGCGCAGCCCCTATGTGCCTTCGATCAATAGCCTCGCCGCTGTCTTAGGTGCCAATACATCCGCCGAAAACGGCGGCCAACTGCTCCTGCTCGACGACCTCGTCGCCGGCACCGGCACCGGAAAATAACGCGCGCGCCAGGCTAGTTATTGCGCAATAAATAAGCCCATATTCCGTTTTGACGAAGTTAATTTTCGTTTTTGTCTTACTCAATCCGTGCGAATCTTAAACGACTGCACCGCGATCTGCTCGTGGTCCGATGCCCGCGCCCACTTCAGCGCATACTCCGTCAACGGCAGATGATAATGCGTCTCGGCCTTAGCCTTAATAAACCCTTCGGCATAGGCACACCCACCGGCTAGACCAAACGCCCCGTCACTGGTCTCGATCCGCTTGCGCGCATAAGCCCCGCCATACCCTTGGCTTTCTAGGCAATCCAACGACGCCAGCTTTTTCTCGACAACATCCGTGATATCGATAAAGACATCATTATAATAGCCGCCCTCCGAGTCCCAGACGCTATTGGGCACGGCCGCCGCCCCTGTGCCAAAATAAAAGACCTGCGCGACCTTGTGCGGCGGTTGGCTGTCCCCTGGATCAACAGCGGCAGCCAACGACATCGCCGCCGTGGCGATCTGGCCGCAGACCGCATGCGGGTTGGTCTGGCCATCACCCTCCTTGGGAAAATGCGTCAACACGACATCGGGTTTCAGCTCGCGTAAAAGCCTAGCCAGTCGCCGCACAATTGCTTCGCTCACCAACAACACCGCGTCGTCTGCGCCAAAAAAATGCAGATCCTCGACGCCCAAGATCCCGCAGGCCCGACGCACCTCGTCCGCTTTGACATCGGCCCGTTCCTGCATCAATGATTCCAGTGCTTCCCCTTCAGGTACTTCATCGCTATGAAACATTTCATCGCTGAGCACCTTGTCGTGCACCCTCGCCCCATGTGTCAGCACCACACAACCGACCCAGTCGCCACGCGCGACGTGGTGGGCCATAGTGCCGCCAGACTGGTCAAAAATATCGGCTGGGTGTGCGCCAATCGACAACAAGCGCAGTTTCTCGCTCATCTCCACCTCCTATATGGTTTCGTCTGCGGCACAATATAGCGAGTTTCCACACGCCCGAAAAGTATCTTTATCGCCATAATCAATACTCGCATATTAACTGAGATATGACGAAACAACCGATAGCGAACGGTCGCGACTTTGCTCGTCCAGTGTAAACCTCGTATACTGACCCCAACGTAAAAAATACCTTGTCAGTCATGCAGCGAACGGACAATCCTCCATGCGCATCGGTATAATCGGCGCCGGCATCTTCGGCTTGGCCTCCGCCTTGACATTGCGCGGGCGCGGCCACGAGGCCTGCCTCTTCGAGAGCGCACCATCCCCTGCGAGCGCGCGTCCTCCACCGACCTGTCTAAAATAATCCGCCGCACCCATTACGACGGAGCCTACCTCGAACTGGTCGAAAGAGCCGCCGAGCAATGGCAAGCCTGGCACCATCAGCTCAGCGGCGCGATCTATTATCAGACCGGCAAACTCGATATCTTACAGAGTTTCACCAAGGACGACCGGCACTATCAACGTTGGCAACTACTCGGCGAAAGGAAATCCGGCTTGCAACTGCTCACACCAGCCGAGGCCGGCCGCCGGTTGCGGCAGCGGGCACGGGTTTCAAATTCGGTGGATCGATCGGCCCGGTCGTCGCCGACACCCTATGAAGACAAAAACAATCCCCTAGGTGACGTACTGCGAATCGACCAGCGCTTCGACAATCCGCATATTTAGCATATCCAAGAAGAGCCGCGAATGAACACCAGCAGTATTTTTAACGCATCTCAGGAGAAGCTCGGATGAGCGCCAACGCCGATATCCGCCCCAGAGCTCGCGACCTCGGCATCGCCATCGGCCCGTATAATCCAGGCCATCACCGTCATGACCGACGTGGCCGGCGTCAAAGTCGACCACGTCACCTTAATCGACGGCGAACAAGTGCGGGCAATGATGCAAAACCACTAAAAAAGGACACCGAATGAAAACCGAACTCGCTCCTGCTCAAATAGAGATCTATCAGAAAGAAGGCTGGTTGATCGTCGACGACTTTCTCGCTCCCGACGAGTTGCACGCCCTCAACGCCGCCGTCGACACCGGTGTCGAGACGATGGGCGGCAACAAAGTTTCCGGCGAGCACAACGAGAGCATCAAGGACGACAGCCAGACCTATTACAACCGGGTATTCCTGCAACGGGTCAATCTCTGGCGAGTCAACGACGATATCAAGAATTTCTTCCTTAACCCGACGCTCGGCGAAATGCTTTGCCAACTCGCCGACATCAACGGCATCCGCGTCTGGCACGACCAAACCTTGCAGAAACCCGCCTGGGGCAACCCCACCTCGTGGCATATGGACGTGCCCAACTGGTCCTTCCACTCGCCCAACGCCATCTCGATCTGGATCGCGCTCAACGACGCCACCGTGCAAAACGGCTGCATGTATTTCCTGCCCGGCTCGCATCAACAGGCCGACTACGAGCGCAAAGGCGGCTTCAGCCCCGATATTGGCGCCCTCTTCGACCAATACCCCGAGTTTAGGGAGATCGAACCAGTCCCCGCCGCGATGAAGGCCGGCTCCGCCGGTTTCCACAATGGACTCATGGCCCACGCCGCCGGTCCCAATATGACGCCATATGCCCGCCGGGCGATGACCTGCGCCTATATGCCCGATGGCGCGACCTTCAACGGCATCCAGAATATTCTGTCGAAAGAGCATTGTGAAAGCATGAAAATCGGCGATCTGCACAACGACGACGAGCAGACGCCGTTGGTCTGGTCGCAAAATAGCCGTTGATATTCCCTACAAAAAAGGCCACCATGAAATTCATCTACTTCACCGACATCCATCTGTGCGAGGGACGCGATTATAGCAAGGGTTTTGAACGCTGCCTCGACTCGATGCTCAGCCACAGCCCGCAATTACTGGTCAACGGCGGCGACCTCGGCATCACGCCGGAAGCCCTGGCTCTCTACGACGAACTGACCGAAGAAGTACCAGTACCCATTCTGCACAGCAACGGCAACCACGAGATGTGCAGTGGCTATCTGCCCCGCGAACGCGCCGGCACCGCCCACAATAGCGCCAATATTGGCGGCGCACACTTCGCAATCCTCGATACCATCCGTTATTTCGAGCCAACCGAGGCGCATCCCAACAACTGGCATGCGCTCGCCGACGAGACCATGCTCGAATGGCTCGCAGACGATCTCTCCGGCCTCGACCCGAAAACCCCGCTCTTCGTCGCCAGCCACGTGTCGCTGTCGACGACCTTCCCCTTCCGCCTGGGCCTGCAGCCGGATATGGCCTTCCCCACCAACGCCGTCGCCAACGCCGACAAGGTACTAGACCTGCTCAAGCCCTTCGCGCACGTGGCGACCCTGCACGGCCACGACCACGAAAATTGCCGCCACTTTGTCGAGCATATCGAAATCATGACCACCGCCGCCGTCGCCGGCGCCTGGTGGAAAAACGGCCTCGACAGCCGTTGTGAATGGGGCCATGAGCCGCAAGGCTACCGCCTGATCGAAGTAGATGACGACGGCGCGATCAGCAGCCGTTTTATCGCCTATGTGCCCGAACAAGACCAACCCGCCGAATGTTATCTCCACGAGGCGTCGGGCCGGCGTTTTATCAATGTCTACGACGCTTCTCCCAAAACGCGGGTCGAAGCCGGCGACCTCGGACCGTTGGCGGCAATCGACCCCCATGCCGAATCCTCGATCGGCCTGGGCACACACCTCTACGAATTACCGAGCGATTTCGATCGCCGGACAATTGAGACGCGTATTATTTTTGAGGATGGACGAACGTGCGAATTGCTATTGCACCATTGATCTAGCTTTTGCCCTATGCGATAATTGACGAAGAATGACTAGGGTGCAGGCAAAAGAAGCGGCCCAGATCGAATCAATCAGCCGACGCGCGGTCGTCCCGCGCCCAGCGCAACGAGACAATAGCCTGCAACTCGCGGACAAAGAGTTCGTCGCCGCTGACCGCGAGGTGCCCCCAAGTTGCCCCTTGAGCGACCTCGCGCTCGTCCAGCAGTTCAAAACGTTCGGGGTTGGCGGCAAAAAGATACAGGGTACCTTCACCATCGAGCGCGAGGATGCGGTCCTGCCGCCAGACCATGCTCAAATACTTGCCGAAGCTGCGACCGCTACGCCAACGGGATTGCCCCGTCGCCAGCTCGATACACTCCATCCGCCCGTTGCCCAGGAACAGATAGAGGTGATCGTCGACAACCACCGGCGACGACATATAACCGCTGGCCTTATTCTGCCAGGATTCAGCAACACGCCAATCCTCACCCTCCGACGACAGGTCGATCAGATAAGATCGTTCGCGATAGGGGCTGGTGAATATCGCGTCCCGCCAGATGGTCGGGGTGAGAATATGCATACCGCGAAAATGCGGCAGAGGCTTGCTCCAGAGGACCTGCCCGTTCTCGGGATCAAGCCCGTAAAGCGACTCCCGGTTCAGGGCCACCAACTGCTCGCGACCAGCCAGCACCTCTAAAACAGGCGAGGAGAACGCGCCATTACTCGCCATACCCTCCTCGATTACCAGACTACGCCACACGGCCTGCCCAGTACGCTTGTCGAGCTTTACCAGGGAATTGGCGGCTTGGACATAAAGAAAATCTCCAACGACCAGAGGAGAAGAGGCGAAACCGAAATCGGGCACTGGAGTTTCGTAGCGCCGGGGAAAATCGACCCGCCACCGTTCGGCACCCGTCGCCCCGTCCAAGGCGACCACTACTTCCGCCATATCGCCGACATAGAGCGTCTCGCCGTCCCACGCCGGCGTCGAACGAACCCAGTCGCCGTTGGCTTTTGCGAAAAAAGGCACATTACCCGTACCCGACCAGGTCACTTGCCACAACTGTTGCCCAGTCGCCCGTGACAACGCGCGCACACCCACGGTCTTTTTGTCGATGGTCTCGACGACAAAAACCCGGTCGCCGCCCACCACCGGCCCCGGATAACCTTTGCCCAGCGGGACGCGCCATTGCAGCTCTATACCGGCGAGCGAAGCAGCCCAAGGCGCGCCGGGCGCTGCACCGTCGCGTTGGGCTCCACGCCACTGGGACCAATCCGTCGCGTTGACTGAAAAGGCACCCAACAATGCCGTGCAAAAAGCGATCTTCAATAGGGGTAGCATGCGATTTCCTCGGAGACGTGCAGCATTATTGCCTGACTACGAGGTGAATCTATCTGGCCTTGGGCAAGTAGCAAGCCCGTTATTTTATTTTTTCCTTTTTATCTTCACGCCGCTCCAAGTTCCCGTTTTCACCACCGTCGAGGGAGCGGGGATCACCCGCACAAGAACGAGCACCTACCCCAGCCCCGAGATCATCCAACGGACCGTGGACGCGTTTAGTCGAGCGCAGATTGTGGGGTGGTTAGCCAAAGCTGCCACCCCGCGCGATATGGTTCCGTCCCAGATTCGATACCCAATGGGTCGTACGGCCCGTAACCATCCACCACAATCTCCCACGCATTACCGTGCATATCGTACAAGCCCCAGAGGTTCGCATTTTTTCTCCAACCGGATCACCGTAGAACTGTCCAATATCGCGCGCATTACCCTGAAACCACGCATAGTCCGGCAGACGTTTTCCATCCTCCCCGAATGATCAGCAGGGCTTAGTGCCCGCCCGACAAGCGTATGCCCATCCAGCTTCGGTTGGCAGACGATACACCGCTTCGTCCTCGGCGGCGTAACCGCGACAAATCCACCTATCCCGATAGCGGATAATGCACAACACCGGACGAATGCAGGAAAGAAATCAGACCACGGCCGATATCCGGCCTTACGACCGGGTTGATTGCCATCGCAGTTCTCCGTTATATATCAGTACCCACACCAGGAACCGACATGATCAAACTCGGCTGCAACGCAATGTTACCGGTAGCTGAAGACCACCGCTACCCAGGAAAAAACGATCCGCGTAACTGGATCGACATCGCGGAATTAGTGCGGATGACCCGTAGGTTGGACCTCGACATCGTCGACTTCCAACTCTTCCGCGGTTTCCGCGGCAAGGACCCTGCCTACCTGCGCTCGATCAAAGGCCTTTGCCAGCAATTGGGCCTGCCCATCGGTTTTTTGGGCGTCGGCGGTGGTTTTGTCGGGACCGAAGGCGAGGTCGGCATCCCCCTACCGGAGCCCGTACTGCGCCAGCGCATCGCCGAAGTCAAGGAGGGCATTGACCTGGCCGCCTTTATGAGCACGCCACTAGTCCGCCTCTTTGCCGGATCAATCCCCGCCGAGTCCGAAAACCATGACGGCCTGTGGCAGACGGTAGTCAGCAGCTTCCGCGAGGTCTGCGACTACGCCGCCAACAAGGGCATTTTCTGTGGCCTGCACAACCATACACCGGTGCTCGCCCCGACCGGAGACGATGTGCTAAAACTCTTACGGGACGTCGACCGCGAAAACTTCACCTTTATCCTCGACACCGGCTGTTGGCCGGGTTCGCCCGGCGCCGCACCGCCGGGTGCGACGCTGCCCGATATCGACTTCTACGCCTTTATGGAGGAGACTGCGTCCGCCGCCACCTATATACGTGCCAAGATCTACAAAATAGACAGCGGCCAAGAGGAGTTATTGGACTACGAGCGCATCGTCGAGATCATCCGTCGCGCCGATTTCAACGGCAATATGTCGATCGTCTTCGAGGGCCACGACAACCAGTGTTCCGATCAAGAAGCCATTGCGCTGGCGGTAAAATACCTGAGAAAACTGCTCGCTTCATAAATAAACGGGCTGCCCGCCGCGTGGCTTTTCTCAATTACCGTATTCTCGCGGCATAATCTTGCACCCGTTCCAACCTGCTAAGCCGATGCGCACCGCCAGACCTCGTAGGGGTTCTCCCGGTTGGCCAGCGGGAACTCGACCCTGCCTTTCAGCCGGTGGGACTCGTGCACCGCCATCACCATCTCCAACGCCGCCCGCGCATCCTTGCCGCTCGAAGCTTCAACCACGTCACGGTCTTCCTCAATGGCCTGTATCAACTCGCGGGCGATCTGCATATTGCTGTGGTGCGTGCGATCGCTTTCCGGCACCGCTTCCCACTCGTCGAGCAGGACCCGCTGCCACGGCACCTCGCCGTCGGGGATGAACATCCCGTGGCGGTGGATATACATCTCGCCATTCGGCGAATTTCGCAACGCGATAATGCCTTCGCTACCATGCGCCTCGAAACCGAACCAGCGACTGTTGACCCTGGCGGCCGTATCGCCCGGTTGCGACTCAAAATGCGCGGTGACTCCATTGGCAAAGACATAATAGGCCGCCAGGCTATTGCCAGCGATCGGCCCAATGCCTTCGTTGCCCTCGCGCACATCGTCAAGAGTGATCTCGCGGCCATCCTGGGCGATATGCGCGTGCGCCCACACGACATCAGACCCGGCAAAATAACGCATACTGTCCATCATATGCGGCCCCAATACCGCCAGATCCTCTGCCCCGGCGCGGTGGTCCCATTTGCCGCGCCCCCTGAGTACCTGCAATTGGCCAATCTCCCCCGCGTCGACCAGTTTTTTCGCATGCTGCTCATAAGGGTTGGCGCGACGATGCGCGACGGCCATCCGAACATTGCGTTGCTCGCACACTGCTAGTATCGCGTCCGCCTCCGCCAATGTCGCCGCTACGGGCTTCTCGCAGAAGATGCCCTTGGCCCCGGACTCGGCGGCGGCGATCGCCATCTCGGCGTGCGGTGTGACCACGCGCGGACAGACATTGACTAGATCGACTTCCTCCTGCACCAACATCTCGCGAAAATCGGCATACGAACGCGCCGCGCCGATCCTTTCACTGGCCGCCGCCAAACCCTCGGGGTCGGGATCGGCCACCGCGACCACTTCGACCTCGGGCATATCGGCATAGACCACATCAAGACCGTGGCCGTAGTTACCCTGACCGGTATGGCCGATAATCGCAGCCTTGTATTTCGCACTCATGCGCGCGCTCCTTGCGAGGCCGAGGCTGGAGCCGGGGCCTCAGAAAAAACCTCATCCCAACGCTGTTCAGCAATACCACCGAGTCGCCGCGCCATCCGCTCGAAGGCGTCACGACGATAGTCCCAGTTGCCCCAACGCGCCACCTGTTCCAGCCAATCGCACAAGTGCATAGTGACCAGGTCATCGAAGTCCCGTTTGTTCATCTCGATATCTTCACCCGTCAAGCGATCCTTGATCATATAAGGCTCATCGACCTGTTGCTGTATCGCGTCAAAGGTGTCGCGCAGCATCGCACAATTGACATAGACCAGATACTCGGCCCGCTCGCCAATCAGCGCCCGCACTTCGTCGCGGCGCGCTACAGGCAAGGCAAAATCCTGGAAAAGCTCGGTGCCGTACATCGAATGAAAAAGCGCCGCCCGGCACATCTCCTCGTCCCCACCCCACTTCTTCATATCGTTTTGCACACCGATACAGTGGGCCAGATAGCTCTTGTTGGTATGCCCAACGTCAGCGGCACCGACCTCCTTGAAGAAGGCCGTAAGTTCTTTGAAGGAAGCTACCATAACTGTTCTCCTATGTTATTATTAGATAATGCCTATTATCGTTTTAAGCACGTGGATGCGGGGGGCCTATTCCCTCTTCGCTCATTCTCTCGGGATGTGGCAAAAGGCACATGCTACACGCTTATATAAACAAACGGCCCAACAAAGATCCCCCAACAGCAATTTCACAATCGCTGAGGCCCCCCTCAATCCCGACCGTCCATCCTCTCGCCCTAATCTGTCTCAACCGGTCGATCTGCAATCGGCAAATGCAACAAAGTAGCCGCCAAAGCCAACCCGATGGCGATCCACTAAACGACCTCGTATGACCCGGTCGAATCAAAAAGCCAACCCGCCAGCCAGACCCCCCCCAAAAAACTGCCAATCTGATGGCTAAAAAAAACAATGCCGTAGAGCGTCGACAAATACCGCGAGCCCAATATCTGCGCGACGGTCCCACTGGTCAACGGCACCGTCGCCAACCACAGAAAACCGATCAGGCCGCCAATAGGACCACATAGGTCGTGCTGCTGAGACTGAGCCCGATAATCAGGCCAAGGGTCAGCTACAGGTCGACTGGACCACCGCTCGTCGGCACCAGCAAGACACCCAATTGCATAGAGCACCGCGCCGCCGAGCACCACCCACCGCGCGCCATAGCGATCAGCGACAATGCCGAGCAGGGACAGCCCGAATATCAGATTCTGCAGCACCATCGCCAGGCTGAACACTTCACGGCCCAGCCCCACCCCCCTGACTGACCGGCTGCATGAAAAGCCCGAAGGATTGGCGTAGCCCCATACTGATCGCGACCCTCAGCCCACTAGAGAGCACTATAATCGTCGTCTGGTGATTCGCCATACCTACAAGAATTCGTTTATAGTTTATAACTTATAGGACAACGAATATTCGCCGGGTAGTATAGTTCCGCGCCACAGCTAAATCAACGCCCTTTGCCCGCATATTTGCCCTACACAATTGAACATGAGTAAATTAATAGCATGAGCGAGACCAGCCAGCTAGACATTGTGGATTGCCACGCGCATATCTTCCCGCCCCTGAGCGGAGCCTGCGGCATGTCTAACGCCGAGACCCACCTACTCTACCAACAGCGGGCCATGCATACGCACGGCAACCAGCCCGTGCGCCGCCTGCGCGCCCCCGAGATCATTACCGCCCGTGATCTATGGGACAGCGACGATCCCAGCGAAAACGGCCGAGCGACGGATGTAAATTTCCGCGTCGGTCGCATGGGCCGCTTCGAGTGGAACAAGGACGGCGAAGACTACTACGTGCAGTTTCTGCCACCGAGCCTGCAGGATATGCACTGCGCCCCCGAGGCCATGATCACCCAGATGGACTATGCCGGCATCCGCACCGCCGTCCTGCAAAACGATCATATCTACGGAGATTTGGCCGAGTATTTCGCCGCGGCAATCGCGCGCTATCCCGACCGCTTTATCGGCCTGGCCAATGTCGACGAGGCCTTCGCCTACACCAACGAGCAACTTGCCGTCCTGCATCGCTCCATAAACGAACTGGGCATGAGTGGACTTTATTACACTCTGTCCGGATTTTTTCGCAATGGTTATGGCGAATACTTCAGCGACGAGGCCTTCTACCCCTTCTGGGATGCCGTTGCGGCGTTGCAAATACCCGTCTTCTGGGTCTTTCTTGGCGACTCGCCCGTCGGTGGGTTCAAAGAGGAAATGGGCTTGTTTCGAAAATGGCTCGAACGCTATCCACACATTCCCTCGGTACTGGTACACGGCCTGCCCACCGCGCTTTTTGCCGATGCGCAGGACCGCATCATCATCCCCGACTATATGCTTGAGATCCTGCGCGACTACCCCGTTTACAGCGAGGTGCTCTACCCCATCGGCTGGGGCGGCAAGAGCGAATATCCGTATACGCGGGCGCAGAACCATATTCGCGCGCTCTACGAACAACTCGGCCCCGATTACCTAATTTGGGGCTCGGACATGCCCAATGTCGAACGCTATTGCACCTACCGCCAATCGCTGTCCTATATTGAGCATTGCGATTTTCTCGGCCCAGACGACCGCCGGAAAATCCTCGGGGCAACGATGCGCGCCCTCTGCGGCCAAACCTAATGCACAACCCATTCAACGCGGGAGTAATCCGCCCACCATGCTGATCAGAATATGCTTGTCTTTGAGTCTACTAGGGACGGGAGTCGGCAACGCGCAGATCACAACTTGGCAACTCGGCGGCAGCGGTTTAGACTGGGTCGGCAACGACACCACCCGAGTGATGATCGACTTCGCCGCCTCCGCGGGCTCGATCCAACCGCAATATATCGAAGCCGGCCAAAACATCATCCAATTGGCCGACGATTGGTTCTTCCGCCGCGCCCCGCGCGAGCTCAACTTCGCCCGCGGCGAGTCCCCGCGCATCTGGAAGTGGAACAATGGCACCGGCGCCAATACCGAGAACGGCACCTTCCTGGTCGACGGCGACTCGACCACCTACAACGTGCCCAAGGCCGAGGAAATCGAACAACAGTTCTTCACCATCGACCTCGCCGTGCCGGTCCCCGCCCAGCAATTCGGTTTTTTTACGCCTTCGCAGGGTTTCCGCTCCAATGGCAAAAAGCTGCGCGAGGACGCCGTACCCGCCTACCAAGTATCGATACAGGAGGAGGACAGTCCGCTACTAGACCAAAAGGCCGATTGCGCCACGGTGGCCTCGTCTAGCTCATCGATCCTATCGGACGACTGCGGTGTGCTGCCGCTGGAAAAAATCGTCGGCCAAGTCACTGAAAACTTCGAGCCCGATATACGCGTCGATTTTCCCCCGCAATACGTGCGCTTCATCCGCTACGCACGCAAGCTGTCGATCATCGACGCCGAAGACCTCAACCGCTGCGGCCAAGTCGTCGCCGGTGAGAGCAAAAACAATGCGCAAGCCACCCGCAAGGGTTGTGCCGGCCAGGGCAATCTTGCGACCGCCCTCAAGGGCACCGTCGCCGACTTCGAACTCTTCGGCGAGGGGGCCCCAAAGAACGTCGTCTACAAAACCAAGATCATCGACCTGGGCACCGAGCAGAATTTCGGCCGGCTATTTTTCGCCGCCACCCCTATGCGCGTAATCGACGGCACTGCAGTCGAGACGCCCAAAGCCGATGCCTGGGTTGAAGTCGAAGTGCGCACCGGCCGCGACGACGATCCCAATCTCTACCACGAATTCACCATCTTAGGCAGCGAGAAAATCGTATCGCGCGAGCACTACGAGAATGTGCTCATCGACCGCTTCGTCCGCCGCTGTACCCTCTGTGATCCCGAACCGCGCGCGCCCAAACCCGGCCTGCGCGCCTCAATCACCTACGACAGCGACAACTGGACCTTTTGGTCGACGGCGATCAGCGAATCGGGCAAGCCGCTCGAATTGCGCAATGGCCGTTATATCCAATTGCTGATCACCTTACAAAGCCGCACCTTCAGCGACTTCGTCCGCCTCGACTCGCTGTGGATCGAGCAAGCACCGCTCTTGGCCCAGCAAGTCGTCGGCGAAGTGGCCCGGCTCGACGAAAAACAACCCGCACGCGGTTTCACCCAGGTGGCCCTGGGCGAAATGACCGATTTCGTCTACGATATCAGCGCGCGTTTCGAAAGCGAGACCGGCTTCGACGCCCTACGCGTGCGTACCGGTGCGCGCACGCTCTTTAAGTCCCTGGAAATCGGCGCGGCCATCGACGGGGAAGACCCGCCCGAATCCGTATCCTTCACCCAGGTCCCGCCCGAACAGGTCATCGAGGAGGCCGACGGTTTGCTGATCCATTTGCCCGAGCCGATTACCGGCCAGCGCAATCGCCCGATACGCCTAGTCTTCGCCGCCGAAGTCTTCGACCTGGCCACCACCTTCCAAGGGGAGGTAATCGACCGGTCGCGCGCAGGCCTACCGCAATTTATTGTAGACGGCGATGTCACCAAAGAGCTTTCTACCAATAGCTTGCGCGTATTGGGCACATCGGGCGCGGCGCCCGATTTATTACAGGATTTAACCCTGTCCGCCTCGGCCTTCACGCCCAACGGCGACGGCGTCAACGACGAGTTGCAGATCCGCTACGGGCTCTTTCATCTGCCCGAAGCCGTGCCTGTCGTCTTGGAGGTCTATTCCCTCGACGGACGCAAAGTCGCCGCCGTCGACACCGGCGCACAACGATCGGGCACGCAAAGCGTGCGCTGGGACGGGCGCGACCAGGACGGACAGTTGCTATCGCCTGGGATCTACCTGCTCTCCATCGCGGTGGCCTCCGAATCCGCCGGCAGCAAGAAAATACAGCCCATAGGCATCGTCTATTAAACTTCTTATACCACAGCGTATCACGGGAGCAGTCTTCATGCAGATCCCCCTCTTTGCCCTATTGCTGTCTGCAGTGATAGCCACCACGACGTCGGCCGAGCAACTGACTTTCGCCAGCGCCGCCGACTGGGTCTCGTGGAACATGCCGCACGGCCTAGTCGACATCGGCGAAGACGGTCGCCTGCGCCTGGTGAAATTTCGCCGCAATACCAACGTGGTCGAAGACGCGCACCTATTCTCCTATACCAGCCCAGAACGCGGCGAGGTCAACGGCGGCATCTGGGACGCCGGCAGCAATGCGAACCAGGCGCCTCTAGTCATCGATGGCGACACGGCGACTTTCTGGCAACCGGACCCGGCCGCCGAAACCGACGACTGGTTCGTAGACATCGACCTGGGGCGTGCAGTGCTCGCCAAAGAAATAACGCTGAAATTCCCCGATCGCGAGGGCGCGCGACCCTTCAAGCAGTTCTCCGTCTACATCAACACCGGCACGCGCATCTCGGTCATGGAGGACCTGCTGCTTTACCAACCCGTTTTCCGCACCACGCGCCCCAATAAAGAGACCTCCATTAGCATCTCTCTGAACTACCCGTTGCGCGACTCGACACTGGTGGTCGACCCCGAATTAGACGACACGCAAGTCGATGACCGCTTCCGCGTCGTGCACCACGTGCTGATCGTCGCCGACGACAAAAACGCCGACGCCGCCCTCGCCGAGGTCGAGGTCATCGCCGTCGGCGACAATGTCAGCCTGGGCACCATCCAACGCGGCTCCTTCGTCAACGGTGGTAACGCCGTCGACCCCAACAACCTCTTTGACGGCGATATGAACACCCTCAACACGGTGACCACCGGCATTGTTGCGCTCACCGACCGATGGCAGTTGGGCACCTGGTTCCGCGTCGATCTAGGCGCGCATTTTTTTATCGATGACATGTTCATTTACGCCTTTGGCGCGGACGAGGGCGTGATCGGCCCCAACCGCATTGACGGCGGCGGCACGGGCCACACGGTGCTGATATCGGACGGCGAACGCAGCCTGAGCACCTCGCTGCCCGGCCCCGATTCGTTCAATTACAGCGAGCTCTTCACGCACGAAAACCCGCGCGGCGACAATCTGTTCTATATCCGCTACCGTTTCCAACCGCGCAAAATGCGCTATATCTACTGGCACGGCCTGAGCAATCGCGGTTTTGCGCTGTTGAAATGGGGCGAGCTAATGCTATTTTCACCCGGGCACCCGGCTAGTGTCGCGATGCAGTCTAGTTTTATCGACCTGGGCGAGGCCGCCGGCGACGGCCGCACCAAGGTGATCCGCGCGCTGTCGTGGGATATAGATCAGCCGCCGGACACCAAACTCGAATTGCGCTCGCGTTCGGGTAATACCCTCGGCGAGCAATACACCTTCTACGACCGCGCCGGCAATTTGACCACCGAGGAATCCTGGATCAGCAAACCCAAGGTGCTGCGCGGCCCGATCGATACCACGGTTGTAACGGGTGCTGATTGGGACGAGTGGAGCAATTTTTACCAGGTCTCGGGCGAGCCCTTCAAATCGAAGAGCCCCAGGCGCTTTATTCAGTTGGAGATAATCCTGTCGACAGCCGATCCGCAAGTCGCGCCCGAGGTGGCCAGCCTGTCAATCGAGTTCGAAGAAGCACTGATCCAAGGGGCTCTCGGCACCATTTCCCCGCGCAACGCGCGCACCAATGCCGACACCCGCTTCAGCTACACCCTCTTCCCCGAGGCTGACACCGGGGACAGCGGCTTCGACATCCTACGCTTTACCCTGCCCGGCCCGCTTTCGACAGAAGAAGTAGAATTGACCATCGACGGCGTATCGACCGTGCCCGCCAGCATATCGGCGCAAGAGGACTCGCTCTTTATCGCCCTACCGCAAAAAGTCATCGGCGACTCGGTGCAAGTCAGCTTCACGGCCCGCGTGCTACAAAATGCCGCGGTCTTTACCCTTGATTTGGGCGATGGCCAACGACCGGGCATCTGGCAATCGGTCGAACCGGCCACGCGCCGTTCCAATGTGGTCCTACTGCCCGAGCTGCCCCGCAGTGGCCAACTAATCGATGACCTGCGCGTCGAACCCGCGCTGTTCACGCCCAACGGCGATGGAGCCAACGAGCAACTCGCAATCAGTTTTGTAGTCTTGAAATTAACCGCGGCGAATGCCGAAGTGAAGATTCACGATTTGGCGGGGCGCTTCATCACCCGCCTGGCCGCTACTGAAACCGATGGGCGACTGACATTTCCTTGGTCTGGACACGACGCACAAGGCGCGTTAGTGCCACCGGGAACCTACCTGTGCCGCATCGACCTCGGCGCCGACCACGGCGAGGACCTGCGTCTGCGTGCCATAGCAGTAGCCTACTGAGAGGATCGATCGATTGCTCGCGCGTAAACCATACACTGATTTCGCCGGCGATCGGCGCGATTTAATTGGAGCTATCGCGCCCATCGACCGAACTGCCGGCCTGCAAAGTGCGTGCGAATCGCGACCCGGTCAGGCGGCGGGTCCGTTAAGCACTACATCGGCCAGCGTGAAATGTTGCCCTTCGTCGCAGATCAGCGTTTTAGCGTGCATTGGAAATCATTTCGAATGTG
>Ga0115002_10002630_pt1 | contig 23244 bp, 6 predicted proteins | sample ArcticOcean_MG_C_8_FD_89576 | JGI IMG/M metagenome (GOLD analysis project Ga0115002, IMG submission 89576) | Marine microbial communities from western Arctic Ocean - ArcticOcean_MG_CB11_86 | ecosystem: Environmental > Aquatic > Marine > Oceanic | place: Arctic Ocean: Canada Basin | collected... | reverse complement strand
GCACATGCGGCAGAGGTAAAACAAGTCGCGTTTCGAAAAGATGGACTACAACTGGCCAGCGGCGATGCGACCGGCGTCGTCCGTTTGGTAAATCCAATTGACGGCGTCTTGCAGGGCGCGCTTGTTGGCGATGTCGTCCCGCTGTCGGGCCTCGTATACTCGGCCGACGGAACACAACTGATCTCTGCTAACGACGCTGGCATGTTAACTTGGTGGCAATTGCCCGTCGTAGCAGCCAAACCTTTGGCGGGGAATACGGCCGCGGTAACACATGCGGCTCTTTCGCCGGACGGACTCAATGTGGCGACCGGTGCTGCAGATGGAAAAGTCAAAATCTTCGTTGCAGCAACCGCTGTCGCCAAGGACCTGGCCGGACAAGTGGGACCCGTTACAGCGCTGTCCGTCGGCACCTCGACTGTCGTGTCTGGAAATGAAAAAGGTACATTGCAGTTTTGGAATGTTGCTGACTCCGCCAACAAGCTGTCGATCGACGGGCACGAGGGTGCCATTCGATCCGTGGCTATCAATTCCGCGGGAACTCAGTTTGCTTCCAGCGGGGAAGACGGAACTATTCGACTTTGGGGATTGCCGACTCCGACAAAACAGACACCTGGTTCTGCCATGCCGGTTACTGTTTCAACGTACAGCGCCGACGGTTTGTTGGTGGCGTCGGCCGGACTTGTTGGTGGGAAAGCCACGATTATCGTTCGCACCGTCGCAAATGGTGCTGTCATCGGAACGCTGCTGGGGCACGATGCGGCAATTACGAGTTTGGCTTTCAGCGTCGACAAAACAAAACTGGTATCGGGAAGTTCCGATAAGACGGTTCGCGTTTGGAATCCGGCCGATGCCAAGTTTCCAGAACTTGCGAAATTGACACACGCTGCGGTTGTGAATGCTGTAGCATTTGCTGCCGATGGGCTGCACGTATTCAGTGGTGCCGCCGACAACGCGATCAAACAATGGAAGATTGCCGACGGAACGGAAGTCCGCGTCCTTGCTGGGCACACGGGAGCCGTGAATTCACTGGCTGTCGCTGGAGTCACTTTGGTATCAGGTTCCGCCGACCAGTCGGTAAGGTTGTGGAATACGAGCACGGGTGCTGCGGTGCGAACAATCGCGCATGGCGGTGTTGTCAGCCGCGTCTCGGTATCACCAAATCAAGCCATCATCGCGTCCGCAGGGGTGGAGAAGAACGTGAAACTCTGGACGGCCGCGACAGGCGTCGCTGCTGGCACCTGCGAAGGCCATCTTGCCGCGGTTAACTCCATTGCCTTTAGCGCTGACAACCTGCGACTGGCGTCAACTTCCAGCGATGGAGTTCGCGTCTGGAGCGTCGCTGGTACTTCGTTAGAACGCTCGTCGATCCTAACTCCAGTGTCGGTTTCGTTTGCGACCGACAATGCCAATATCAACGTTACCGATGCAAAGCACGTCTTGCACGCGAAGAAACTCGCTTTCGTCCGAGCGATAACGGGGCACGTTGGTGCCGTCAACGGCGTCGCGTATTCCAAGGACGGGTTGAGCTTGTTTAGCGGAGGTGCAGACAAAACCGTTCGACTTTGGACCGCTGCCGATGGCAAGGCTGTCAGAATGTTCACCGGTCCAACCGCAGAGGTGACCTGTTTGTCACTATCGATTGACGGAACCAAACTCGTCGCGGGTTCGACGGATAAGTCCGTCTATTCATGGACAATTCCAGCGGCGGCGGCCACGCCCGTCGTAGCGGAATTGACCCTGCTCCATTCGGCCGCCGTTACAAGTGTCGACGCCGGAACTAATGGGAGCCGCATCGCGACGAGTATTGGCACGGCTGAAGCTTTGGTGTGGGACACTGCCACTGCAACGGTCGTCGAAAAGGTCGCTGGTCACACATTGCCAGTGCTGCAAGTGTTGCTGGGGGCTGACAACAAGATGATTGTTACTACAAGCGCCGACATGACGGCGAGGGTTGGCAGTCTGTCGTATCTTCGAAGCGTAAAAGCTGCCGCAGGCAAAGTCGTCGACCTTTCCGCCTCGGCTGACGCGACATTGCTTGTCTCGGTTGGAGAAGACAAGAAGGTAAAGATCTGGAATTTCGCCGACGGTAAGTTGGTTCACGAAGTTTCGACCGGCGCGGTGGGTGTGACCAGCGCTGACATTCGCGCTGACAAGCTTCAATTGGCTGCGACCACTGCCGATATGAAACTGAATGTTTGGCCGATTGCGGCGGCCGGTCCGGGCGCAGTTTCGCCGACAACTTTGACGGCGGCAGGCAGCCGAGTACGCTACAGCATCGATGGCAGCAAATTGGCTGTCTCTTGTGCGGATAACAAAGTTCAAGTATTTGATTCGACTTCTATGTTGCGGTTGGAAGAAGTCGCCCTACCCTCCCCCTCGCCCGATGTTGCTTGGTCCGCTGACGGCAGCGTGTTTGCCGCGGTCGTCAATTCGGTTCAGCTACACTCACTCGCACTGGATAAAGTACTGACGGGTCATGAAGGAGCCGTTACGGCGTCGAAGTTTTCGCTGGATGGGTTGCGATTGTATTCCGGTGGTGCGGACAAAACGGTAAGGCAATGGACGATCGCCGATGGCAAGCAAGTTGGAACGTTCAGTGGGCCGGCGACGGCATTGACGGATATTAGTGTTTCGGGCGACGGAAAGGTCTTGGCCGGATCGAGTTTGGGCAAGAACGTTTTCGTTTGGCCGTTGGCTGCGCCAACACCTGCGCCGGCACCTGCTCCGGTGGCTCCAACAGCAACTCTTGTTCAAACGGACGTTGCAAATACCGTTCGGCTCAATGCAGATGGCACTCGTGCCGTTGTCGCTTGCGGCGACGGAGTCGTCCGAGTTTGGGACGTTGCCGCAACTGCGGAACTCGAACGATTTGAAGGGCACGAAGGTATTGTGCACGGTGCCGTTTTCAATACGGATGGTTCGGTCGTCGTCTCCGCGGGCGCTGACAAGTCAACGCGCGTTTGGCATGTGTCTGCGACAAAGGTTATCGTTGCCGATCCGACGTCAGTTGCCGGGATGGCTTACTTCGCAGACGGCTCTCAGCTCCTAACAGCCGGAATGGACGGGAAGGCAAAACTCTGGAATGCGGATGGAACTCTAGCCAAAGAATTCGCTGGCGCCACCGCACCGCTGACCCAGGTAGCCGCGCGGCCAGACAAGCTGCAAGTTGCTGCGGTCGACTACGCGGGGAAAGTATACTTGTGGAAAGTCGTAGACGGTGCGTTGGAGCAGACCATTGATGCCGCAGCGATTGTTCACGGACTAAGTTACGATCCCTCGGGAACTCGAATCGCCGCCAGCACTGCGGACAATTTACTGCGAGTTTGGGATACCACCGATGCTCAGCTTTTACAGCAGCAAACGGCGGCAGCAGCATTGACTGCTGTCCGATTTACCTCGGACGGTCGCGATCTGCTGGCGGGCGGGACAGACAAAACGATAACGACTTGGGCCCACGCTTCGCCAACTTCTGTTCGCGAGTTCTTACATCCAGGGGTAGTCTATTCTGTGGCCTGTAGCAGTGACGGAAAGATGATCGCGACCAGTGGAGCTGACCAGACGATTCGCTTGTGGGATTTGGCGACGGGAGCGGCGATTAAGCCACTCGCTGGCCACGTCGGCAGCGTCTATAGCATTCGCTTCAACGCCGACTCGAAACAAGTCGTATCTGCGGGTGCTGACGGCACAGTCAGAATTTGGGATGTCGCTGCAGGCACCGTTGTTAAAACGTTCGTTCCGGAAGTGGTTGAGAATGTGACCGCTAAACCCGCTTTTGACGCATCGCCGAATGCCGCTGGACAAGTGGTTGCCAGCGGCTATTCCGATGGGAGCATTCGTCTTTGGAATGCGACGACAGGAGCGGCGACGAAGATACTTTCGGAACATACTACCGCAGTCTATCGAGTTGAGTTTAGTGCGGATGGCACGAAGCTATTGACCACGGACCAGACTGGAAAATTGGTCGTTCGTAATCCCGCAACGGGAGTAGCGACCACGACTGCCAGTATTCCGGGAGTCGCCTACTCGGCATCCTTCTCACCCGACGCAAAAACCGTGATCGTAACGAGTGCCGATCAGAAGGCATATCTAGTGACGGTGCCGTAAGTAAGGCTTAAGCCAATCTTAGTTATGTGCGTAGCGCGGGCCTACCTAGTGCCTTTACTGTTCTTTAGTACCAGAGGCGTCACTTGATTCTAAGGATCTACATCGTCAGATCAAAAAACTCCAACGAGCCTTAAGACGCTAGGATTACGTGGAATGCGAATCGTACACGTGCCAGATCTCGGCTGGGTCGACGAGCTTTTGAGCCCGTATGATCAAAATAGTGAAACGATCCATTTGCTAATAAGCGTTGCAAAGTGAATTGATTCTGGCTGGCAAATATAGGGTGAAAACCTAACGACATGAAGCGTTCCAATTTAAGCCTTACCGTTTCCAAACTGTCTAGAAACATTTCCCGTGAGGTCAAAAAAGTCGCACAACTACAAAGCTCCTTGATTGTATGCTCCTAGGTTGTATGCTCCTAGGTTGACAATGTGCCTTTGTGAACGTGGTCCACGAAGTACTGTATTGTCGTTTGGGAGCAGGCTCGATTCCGTACTCGTTGAGCACATTGCTTACCGTGCAGTCTGAGAACATGTGGCCAACGTTGCCAAAAGTATCAGCGATGCGGTCGTAACCCCAGAGTGGATTCTCGCGAGCGAACTTAACGATCAACAGATCCAATTGCGAATAGCCCTGCGCGTCGCCCCAAAACGTACATTGCGGTTTTGGTTATGGCCGGATGTCGAGATGTACTTGCTACATACTTGTGACCACCCGAAAGCGGATTCTTTGGGAGAATGTGTTCCGATAATAATGCTGGAGCATACACCTATTTTAAGGAGGACGAGTCATGTGCGGCTCGATGTTAACTTGTACGGCTAGAATCGCCTTATCGCGACTGTTGCTGCTGCCGCCCGTATCGCAAACAGGGCAAACGGCGACATACAACGTCGCCCCTTCAAGGGACAAACGTAAACACGCGAACTTCGTCGATGAGTCCGTCGAAGTAATAGGGCTTAAAGCCTTTATTCGACCCACCAATTGTAAATTTTCCAGCGGGTGGATTGGGTGCCGAGGTAACGGGGGCACTGGTCATCATCACGCCGTCGACATAGATCGTCGCTTCGGCTTCATCTCGAACGAGGAAGATATGAGTCCATTTGTCAGGTTGGACGTAGGCTGGACCCCGAACGACATTGCCCCCTGCAAAGAGTCCTCCCCAAATACTTGAATCCTGCCAAATACCGTAGCCACTGGTCTGTGGATGCCCATTGAGTACTACGGTGCAGGAGCTGTCTTGGCGAGCCTTCACCCAGACTTCAAGTCCAAAATTCGTGCGAGTTTTTGAAATAGTGCTATCGCTAAAATACAGCTCGTTTGAATCTGAACCGTGAAACTCCATGGAGACCTTACTGTTCTTAATCGGCGCCGCGTCGGCACTGACAGTTGGTTTTCCTTGTCGCCGCAAGTCAAAACCGTTGCCGCTTTCATCCTTCAAGATTTCACTTCCCACTTCACCGACCTTGGAGCCTTCGCCCAAACGATAATAGCCCAGGCTCGAAATACTGCGGGCTTTGAAAAACTTTTTCCGCAGTTTGACTCCGTCGTGAGGTGTTCCAGGGGCGGATGTAATCAGCCGAATGGTAGTTGTTTGCTGGAGTTGAATGGGACTTGAGTAGAGCGACGATTTGGTGGATGGCTCGGTGCCGTCGAGAGTGTAGTGAAGTTTCACTCCCAGTGTGGGATAAGAGATGGCGACTGCGGTCTGTCCAGTGAACATCGGTTTGCCGTTAATCGAGTTCATCTCGGGCTGCCAGGTTTTTAGAACGTTTTCGGCCAACTCTAACACTCCGGCTTTATCGTTGGTGTTAAGCACGACGAGTTTTCCTTCCCCTCCTCCAGCGACAGCCCGACTGCATTGCCAGTTGTAACCTGTGGTGACGCAGCGCCAAGCAGTTCAATTCTCGAAACAAGATCGCTGAATTTCAACTCGACCGTACGTGAAGGAATTGGAGTCAGGTTCTTGTTGACTCGCCGGTCTACAACCATCGCCATCGTCGGCTGGCCGGGTTTGGTAAGGATGCCGACCAGCAAATCATCGTCCATTTGTTTGACGATTCTGAAGGGGTCTGGTGCAGCAGCTCCAAAAAGTTTGCTGCCGGAGACCAGGACACCTGCCGATCTATATCCCATTAATTTTGGACCGTACACAGCGACCCGTTTATTTGCTTTTTGAGCATGGAACCAATTAGCAGTTCTCGACGCCTGCGACGCAGCGTAGGTATCCGATCCAGCGACGCCTTCCTTGCCGTTATGGAGGCTACCGTAGTCGCGGTATGTGTAATACCAGATTCCTTGTGCCCCATAGGCCAGCGATGAATAGACCTGAAAACGCAGCAGCGACTCGCTCATCGTGAATTTTCGGCCCGCCCACTGGGAATTGGTATTGAACATTGGCCAGGAAATGAGGTTATAGCGATCGCAGGCTTGGCGAAGGGCGTCCATGTTTTGGCAATAAGCATCTCTCTGCTCCTCTGCTGATACAAAGTTCATATAGAGCGACGGATAGAACTGCGGACAGGACACAGGATTACGATGGATGGCTTGTCCGGCAGGCGAAAAAAAATTCTGGCAAATCCATGGAACATGAGTCGAAATGTGTTTTCGCATGTGCTGTGTAATGTCGATCGTGCGGTCGTCCATCGTCGACTGGTCGTCGCCAATCATATAGCCGATCAAAGCGGGGTGGTCGCCGTGCTTGTTGTGGATCCATTTCAGTTCCTCCAGCGATGCGGGGTGATGGCCGTTAGCATCATCAAAGCTCTTTCCGCCCCACGGCTTGTCCTTTTGGGTGTAGGTATCGAGCATTACACTCAGCCGATGCTTCTGCGCCATGTCCAACTGTTTGGTGATGTCGTCGGGATGGCAATAACTGCCCTCAGCCATGTAGCGTCCAATCATGACGACATTGAAACCCGCCTCTTTATAGACCTGCAGTTCGGCATCCTTGTCGTCGGGACCCAGCCAAGCGCCGATCACAAACTGACATTTTGATTCGGGTGCCTGGTATTTGAAGTTCCATCCCTGCTGTGGATTGACAGTCTTGCTTTTCTCAGCCACTCCTGTCGAAGCCTGGTTCTTAGTGTCAGCGCCCATCGCCGTGGTTAAAGACAAGAGTAGCGCGACGCTCGCGAGTCCAAGAGTCACGAGCGTTTCCATTCTGTTTTTCATAGGACGTTTCCCCATGTGCGGTGGCAGCACTTGCCTGACTACCGACCGTTTTGACCCTAGTCGCACCATAGAACAGAATTGACGTCCGCTTCAAAATGATCCGCCCAAATCGATCTCCGGGCTATCCAGTTCCAACAGCGCCATGAGGAGTATTCCCACGCCGTTGGTTGTCTCATAATATGGTTTGGCAGGGTGACCTTTGAACAAGCCGTTGTGGTACAATTTGCGCACAGCATCTTCTGCTAGATTGTTTGCCAAAGCCAGGTATTCTTTTTCATTTGTCGCGCGGTACAGATGAACAAACAGCGATATCGATCTGCCATAATCTTCGGCGTAGACGCCGCCAGTTTCCTTAGCCAATGGCATTGATCTTTCCAGCTCGTCTTTCCATCTTCGGCCGGTTCGGGCCGGCATGGCGCGCTTGACAACGGCACCCCAGCGGCGGGCAATGGTGAGTAATTCTGGATCGCGATCCGCCCTGTTTTTGCCAGACAGTTCATACGCCTGAACTGCCGCTTGCGCCGCAGAAAGCGTAAATTCGTACGAATAGAAGGTGGTTCGCCAAACGTTGACATGGCCATACGGCGCATAGGCCCCATAACCCTCTCCCTTCTTACGATCCGCAAGTGGCAAACCATCGAGGGTCAACATGGCGTGATAAGTCTTGGCCTTATCGTCCCACGCGAATTTGTCGTAAGATTTGACATAAGCGTTGGCGATCTCGCGAAAGTACTCATCTCCGCTGACACGATATGCCTCCAGCAGAAGCATGGCGTGCGGACCGCTGACAGTCGTAAACGTATGTTGACCGTCGTATCGTCCTGGCAGCCCGGGGCAGTCTGCTGGCAGATCAGTTCTTTGATTGCGATTCTTCCAATGCCAATCGGCGACCGTCCGAGCTTGCTGAAGATACTTCTTGTCACCCGTGACCTTGTACATTGTCGCGAACAAATGGACAAACGAACCGCCGGAGAATGCGAAGTCACAGCCCTTTTTGCTGTCGTCATGCCGGTTATGCAACCCGGTTTCCTGGTTCACTATGTGATATTGCCACACACCGTCCGCAACACGTTGAATCTCTTTCGGCGCCAAGTCATACATCCTTTGCCAGTTGGCCCGGAAGACGAGTATTTCGTGCGGTCCGCTCCCGTCGTGGTCGCCGGCGGGCCGCTCCTGGTAACAGTCCCAATAGACATGAGTTCCCCAAGTGGGCAAGCCAGTGTGGTAGCCGTGACGATTATCTTTCCGCTTGTTGCAGTTGGCCAGGAAGTGTGACACGTAGGCGTTTGCCGCCTCGCCGTATTTTGCCTCGCCGGAGATGTCCGTCAGGCGCTGCATGGCATTGATTAATGCTTGGTCGTACCACAAATTGCTGCCCCGCTCACCTCGTCGATGGATCCGCCCTTCCAGACGAACGATCGCATCGAGGCGTTCGGGCATTTGAGGTGAACGCAACGTTGCGGTATCGATCACCGCCATGACCAACGGCGTTCTTTTCGGACCGTAATCGTCGCGGCCATGTTCGATCAATGTATCGATCGATTTCTGAACATAGTGCCGCCATGGCTTGAGCGTCGATGGTTCCATCGCAACCGTACGTTTTAACACGATGCCGTCCGGTGTTGTCAACGTCACCGTCAGAGAGTTTTTTTGTTTAGGCTCTGGCACTTCAAACACCACCGCACCACTCCGATAATCGTCGAGTTGAACATCGCGCGTATGCGATTGGCCGTTTTCAGTCCAGGTAAGCTTTCCAGCTAAGGGATAACGGTCAGATATTCCGAAGGGCACCACTTCAACAGTGCGCATAACCGATCCGTCACGCAAAAAGGCACTAGGGACAACCGCTAGGCGCAAGAACTCTTTCAATTTCTTGAGCCGTGCGGTGCGTTCACCTTCGAGCCGTTTTTGCAAGTCGCGAATCGTTGGTGCGTCGGAGGACAAGCGGAAGCTGCGAAATTCGAACTTGCCGGCATCGTGAACGACTAGCCCGGCGCGCCCCGAGTTCACCGCATCGACCTGCGTGCTCAGTTGCCAATCCGGTTCGGGCTGTCCGCTCGGCCAGAGTTTGGCCATGAAATACGGTCCTACCGCCGCCGCCTTCAGCGAATACCAAACTTTGGGCGATAGCTTGACGGGAGACGATCGCTCACCTATTCGCCGCCATTTATCGCCTTGGAATTCAAGTAGTTCCATGGCGCGCGGTTGGTCGTAGAACCGCAACACCAGTCGATGTCCATCCCTATCGCGGATCGCGAAACCAAAGTTTTGCCGAGGCGAGTCCGCCGCAAAACGAACGTCGACTTGAATCAAGAGGTCGGCTTTAGAATCGCCCATGGCCAAGGCATGGGAGTCGACATTGCGACTAATATCAGCGTACAGTATTCCTTCTTTCTGCGACCACATTGCTGGGTGGGCAAAGTCCCAACGTTGGTTCACCTTAGAGCCTGCATTCTCCACCGTTTGAGAGATCGAGACGCTGCCGGTCAGGAAGAGTGCCGCGCCGATGACGACCCGAGTCGCAAGTCGATGTATCACTGACGTATCTCCAGTGTTTCGCGAACCAGTCTAGTTTTCAAAAAATGGTGCAGTGTGTTGAATGCCAAATCGGTCTGGAGATCGTGTTGGGTTCCCTCACTGACTTCGCACTCACGTCCCGTCGAACTTGCACCGTTTACATTGTGGCAGAATCTTTCCCTCGGCGCAAGGAATTAGTTCGCAAACATGATCAATGCGGACTCTCCTGAGCATGGACTAGTACCCCAGTACGGTTATCTCCGTGAGTCCCATGTGACTGTCTTTTCGCCATGCGCTGCTGGCTTCGAGGCGGAGATAACGTCCGCGGGCGAAGGTGACGGGAATCGTCGTGCTATAATCGGGCATGTTGGCGACGCCGGATGCCTGAGGTACTTGACCTGTAGCTGCGGGCGTTACAAGTTCGGTAGGCGAATTGCCGACATAGACTATGACGTCTTTCCATCCGCGGTGGGTGCCGTTGGTCTCATTGAAATTCCAGATCCTCACGCCCGTCACCGCTCGCTCGGCACCCAAATCCAAGACGATAGAACCGGGTTCGTTGATCTTGTGACGCCACATCTGGGCTGGGTTGACGGTGTTCCAAATGCCGTCCAATACGTAGGCTGCCCGGCCATTAGTCTCTTCGCCACTGAATGCCAATACGCTGATTCCGCTAAGCGTCTTTGCGGGAAGTTGTCGCGTGGCGATTCCCAACCGCATTGCCTCGATCGCCGCGGGACGGTCCGTGCCAGCAATAATCTGTTTGAGTCGGTCTCGAAGTTCGCCAATCTGTCGCAGCGCTGCCGAATCTATTTCTAAATTCAAACCGCGGCGTGATAACAAATCGTGCTGCTGATGAATTTCCACGCCATGCCGAGCTGCTGCCAATTCGGCCGCCAAATTGGGGCCATTCTCTTGCAGTAATGGAAGCATGACAACAAATGTATTTGCGGGAGGGACAGGTACTTTCGTCAGACACCGTAACGCTGCCTCGCGCTGCGCGGGATCCTGTGACGAAAGTGCCAAGGTCAGCAGCGCCTCGCCAGCTCCGTCGCTCTCCAAGATTTCAATCTGTTCGATAGCGTCGTTCCAACTCAACTGTTGGGCGGGCCGAGTGAGCACGGCCAGCATGATCGGAAGCACTGCGGTAGGTCGTTGTAGCTTGCCAAGCGCCTCAAGTGAGTTGCGAACCAGAACGGGATTTTCGCTCTTGGATGTAATATTGAGAAGTGCGACTGCGTTTTCGGCATCTTCGAATAGTTGATTTTGCGCTTTGAGCACTTCATCGCGATCGTCGGATGCCAACGCCTCGACTGCGCTGCTCGTCCGTTTTAAAACCGCAAGCTGTTCGTTGACGATCGCTTTCAAGCGACCTGCTTCGGCAATTTGATTGGCTGAGGTTGCGGCCGCCAGCACTTCATCCAAAGAATCGGATGCAGCCTCTAACTTACCTCGGTCGATATCTGCGACGACCCTCTTGAGCGTCGTGTTCAAACGCTGCTCAACCGTGATGCCTTGTCTCTTGTCCAGCTCGGATTCTGCAGCGCTAAATTCAGCGAGTTGCCCGGAGGTCAATTCCAGTTCCATAGCTTTCAGCTTGGCGAGCGCTGAGCCAGCCTGGTCAAATTCAGACTGCCGAATGTGCTTCCAGGTGGCTTTCAATCCCTCGTTCCATACCGCATCTTTTTGACGCCGTTCTTCGTTCGCAACGTTTTCAATTTCGCCATCGTCGTTCGTCGTTACTTGCTTCGTCGTGATCGCGCGCTTTGGTGTTGCGGAATTCGTGGTCGCATTCCCATTGGGAGTCGCATTAGGACTAGATACCGGAGGCCGAAAGCAGCCCGACGTTACCACCAAAAAGCTACACGTGAGAATCAACGAAAGACGGTTGGCTGATGGCTTTGCAGCTGATTGAATCATTGAGTTAACCGCCCCCGTAATAACGATTTCGTGTCCTGGTGTGCGGCCTACGAAACAAAGTCTTGCAAAATTGCACCGTGTGACCGCATCAGCTATCGTAGTGGGAATGAAACGGTATCTATCGTACCTTGCTATTGCGTCCGCCGCTATTACTGTATTTCGGTTTCCCTGCGAAACCGAGTCGCAACAAGCATTCTCAGCTCCGCCGGAAATCACCGTCGCCGAGTCTTCCAAAGAAACACCCGCAGAAACAGCACACCTTGAAGAAAAAGCGGATCCTTGGGATTTCGAATCACCGCCGCAGCCTTTCGAGGCGGTATGTTGGGACGACTTTCGAGCCGCCGACCAGCAGCTTACCGAAGATACTGCTCGGCAGTGGCTAGAAGGAATCGATGACCGTCCCTTTAACTTGACCGAGTCGAGTAACACCTACGGTACTGCGGTCACCTTCCAAGGGCTAGCGCGTCTCCGCGGACCTTGGGTCGACGCCGCCGTCTTGCGGTGTAGTTTCTACAGTACTCAACCGTTTGCTTTTCACTTCTACAACGGTCAAGGGGTTGGCGACGAACCATCCGAGAAGAGCTCAACACCAAACGGCGTTTCACTTTGGTTTTATCCTTCGGCGAAAGGACCAACGTGGGCAGCCTATCGCATTACACGCCGGCCAGGAGAACGGCTGATTATTGGCGAAGTGGAACATAAAGTAATCGACTCGGGGCTGGAGTTATTAGCGACGGACGATCAACGCAACGGCCATGCGTTCTGCGGTACCTATGCCGTGCGGTATCAAGACGGATTGTTGGTTCTGACCAAGGGTGACGTCATTTTGCTGCGCGCACCGATGCCCAACGCGCCGACGGAAGTATACCTCGAAGGAAATTCGGCGATACTGCGCCACCTGGCGATGTTCCGCGGTGGACCCGCGCCGATCGATCGGCCGCATCAGCGAGAGGTCGTTGTTCACGGTCGTCTGCCAGCGGTACTGCCCTGGAAAGAAACTCTGGCACCCGCAGTCGAATTTCACCGCCAAAGAGATGGAAGTGTCGAACTTGTTGCGAGGCCGCATGCCGACCCGGCGTGGGTTTCGTTGCCACTGATTCGTCGAGGCCTGTACGAGGTTATCCTCGAAGTAGAGGACGGGTCCCCTGGCGCAGGAATCTATCTGGGCGATAAATCGGGGGCTCCCGTCGAAGGCATCGGCTACTTTTTTGATCCTCGATCTGCCATGACGGGATTCGGATTTGCCAAACCGAATATTGCGCAAGTTGTTCCGGCAATGAACACCGCTGCCTCGGTCTCTCCCTACGCACCGCAACGTCAATGGCTGCGACTGGTCGCAGCATGTGGAACATTGCGATGCTGGACGAGTGTCGACGGTCGTCATTGGGGCCAAACGTCGGCGCCAATCGCGACAACGGACACCGAGTATTCGCATATTGTGTTGCACCTCCGAACGGGCGTCCAGCAACGACGGCTGGTTCTTCGCCGACTTCAAGTGCGGCAGTTCGATGCCATCACGTCACTGGCACCGGCAACCATCGTAGAGCGAGCTGCCCAGTTGCAACTGTTGAATCGAGTGCGCGATAAAAACGACTATTCGCTGTGGAAACAACAAGTGTGGGAGAATCTGCCGCGCGACGTCGAGCCCGAGTTGTGGCGTCGCGCCTGTGCAGTGGCAGGATTGGTGGCTGGCCCGCGACCGGAGTTAGGTCAGTCTTTGCTCGATGAGTTGGTAAATTACAGCCTATCTCTAGCGACGCCTGTGGACGCCAAGCTGCGTGTTCTTCGCGATGCCGTACTGCTTGGACAGTCGGCGGCGGGCGATGCAAAACGCTTTGCCAGCCACTACGACCGGCTTGCAGCGACACTCATTCGTACAGGAGACGTGAGTGGCTTCGATCGCGTCCGACGAGCGAAAATGACAATTCCTCTATGGACGAGCAGACACGGTGTGGAACCACTCGCCGCTGAAATTGGCCACTCATCACTGCTGCGTATGGTGCACTCAACAGAACCAGAAAACGCGGACCGACTGGGTCGCCAACTTCGTTTTTGGAACCAATCTTCCCATTTAGCGGCGAGTTGGCCCGGCAGTCAGAAATCGCTAGAACAACTCGTCGACTGGACACAGACGCGTGATGCGGCTGATAAACCGTCGGAGAAGTCGACGCCAGTTCAGCTGCATCAGTGGCGGCATCCACTCGCAGTACAGATCGATAAAGAGGCGTACAATTTCTACGCCGAATTGCGGTCGGCAATTGAAGAGCAGGCTTTCGAAGACTCTGCCCGGATGATCACGTCTGCGGCCACGACGCAAGCGGCAGGGCTCGTTCGCGACACGCTCGATCAACGCCATTTCATCTCGATTCCAACATCCGTGAAGTTGGCGATGAAACGTCACAAGGCATTGCAGAAAACGATGGTCGAACAATTCGATGCATCGGCGACATTGCAAGTTCGTTGGGCGCAGTCGCGCAGCGACGCCACCGCCGTTCGCAACACAACCGTTAGATTCCACGGCACGCGAGCGGCTTCTGAGGCGCATGGATGGATCGCCGACAGGCTTCTGAACCAGGGGCGATTTTCGCTGGCCATCGATCACTACAAGCGCGCTGTGCCGCAAGCCGGGACCAGTAAGAAACACGATTTACTTGCCAAGCTGCGTCTCGCTGCTGCAATGCTCGGTGATGATGTCGGCGAGAAGGCCACCAAGCCAATTAGCTACGACGGATTTCAATTAAGCGCGGCGGATTTTGAACAGCTTGTCGCCGAGATGATCGCCGCCAATTCCCACGATCGACATTCGTCCAATGGTTCCACTCTGTCAATTCCCAAACCCGTACGATTCCAGTCGCATCAGTTCTCCGAGTTTCCTGGCGGGACGATCGTGGCACCCGACCAGATTGCAGCACTTTGGAATTCGCCGTCTTGGCTCGCTCGCGAAACATCGATTGTTACATCGAAGGATGCCTTGTACGCAACTGACCGTTACGGAATTACATCCGTAAACCAAACGAACGGGAAAACCAACTGGACATTCTCACTGTCCGACAAACCCGCCGCTGTAAACTGTTGGCGTTACCAGCCGTCGGTGCCAGTGATCGTCGGTGAACGAATCTATGTGCGATTGATGTCGGCAGAGAACCGTCCCGAACTTGTCTGCCTGAACCGATCGACTGGAGAAATGGTCTTCAACTCCGTGCCGCCAGGGACGTTGGCTTCGGATCCGATATTTCTCGGAAATCGGCTGTTTGTGTGCGCTGTCGAGACCGCCAACGCAGCCCTTGGATCTTTCTTAACGCTGGTGGAGTTGGATCCGACGACCGGAACGATATCTCGCCGCAGCGAGTTGACCGAACTGCGCGCGCCATGGAACCCTCAGTTCACTTGCGCTGGTGTTGCGGTTGGCGACAAGATTTGTCTCGCGCTGCCAGCTGGCGTTCTCTACTGCGATGCAGCAGGCGATGTCCTTTGGGTGCGACAGGAACCGTGGGTGCCTTCTCGATTAAGCGCGACTCGAAACCCACAATGCCAGCAACGTCCGCTGGTTCGCGACAATCGCGTCTATTTTGCCACGGAAGGCGTCCAGGGAGTAACTTGCGTTTCACTGGATACGGGAGAATTGATCTGGCGGCTACCGCTTCCGAGTATCCAAAAAATAGTCGGACTAACTAACAATCGAATGTTTGTGCAAACAGACGATGCAATCGTCCAGGCGGACGCAAGCGACGGCAAGATAGTTTGGCAGCATGTCGCCCAGGACCTTGTTTCTTGCTTGCTGCCGACGGACGAATCGCGATCGTTGTGCCTTTTACGATACAGGCCACTTGCTGGAGCGGAACGAGCTCCCGCAATAGTCTGGCTCGACGCGGAGACAGGCGAGCCGATTGCTAGTCACTTGCTCTTGGAGTTGCATGGGAAGGCCGCGACGATCGGAGCGATTGTTGCTGGCGAAAACCGTCTGTGGTGCTGCACTGCCAAGCATGACGAAGCGAGCGGAATTGCGGCGGTGAGGAGAATCGTAGAACTGGCACCAGGAGAAAACTTGGACCTTGCGGAAAGACGTACGTATCAATCCGCGTCGTCTATTGCTCCTTCATTGCGAGTAGGCGTTGAACGCGTCCTTCCAGGTTGGATGGTACTTTCAGGAGTTTCCGATGACAAAACAGGATTGCACGCGGAGCTCGCCGAGCGAGCCGCAGTTTTAGTGACCAAGGCCATGGTGACCAAAAGTCATACTCAACCGACACGTCTCGTTTGTCAATTAGTCGTGCCTGATTCGGAAGAGGCTTTCTTAAATCTGAATGTCTGTTGTGATCCGCTCGCACAATCCAGACTCGTAGTCCGCATCAATGGGGTCGCGGTGCTACAGCACGACCTGCTGCCAGAGCCGGCCAATCAATGGCAGCAATTACCAATTGATCTGTCCGCTTTTGCTGGCGAAAGCGTGACGGTGACGATCGTACATGAGGCCCAGGATGGCGTCGCCGCTTACGCTTATTGGAGCGGCATCTACTTGTCCGCTGGGTCGGAAGAATAAAATGTCGAAACGACCATTAACATTTCTGCTCGCATTAATCGCACCCGCTCTATTCGGACTCGTGATTTTCGCCGATTGGACTGGTGAGTATCTGCTGGCAGCTCCACGCACAGGTACGCTCGGTCGTTACGTCGCACGATTGGCCGATGGATCGCGGCTGGAGGGGTCCGATCTGACGGATCTGCATGATAGTCAGTTAGGACTTAAGCTAGACGGCAAGCCAATTGAAGTTCCTGGAAATTCCTATATCTGGCTACGCGATCGACGAGTGGCAACGGGCGATCCACCGCGAGCTATGGTGGAGCTGATCAGTGGCGATCGCTTGCCGGGGTTGGTGGTCGGGTTTCGTCGCGACGCCGATTCAACTGGCGATGCGACGCGGCCCTATTTCCAGGTCAGGCCTAGTGTCGAAGTCGACTTGGCTGGTAGTCCGCAGCGTGAGACAGTGCGCGTAGTCGAGCGATTTGTGCGGCGTGTCATGTGGCAACCTCGCGAGAGCGGAGGCACGGACTACAAGCCGGGCGTCGCGTTTTTCCGCAACGGAAAGTCAGTCCGATTTCGCGGGGTCCGCTTCGGCGACGACTACGCTCAATTGCTTGTCGACGGCCGCACTCAACGCGCAACCTTTGAAGTACTCGCAGAAATACACCTCCCCAGCCAGAATCCTTGGGAAGCTTATTACGACGAACTATCCGTGCTCAACCCCAATAGCGAGTCTCGACTTTTTCGAGCGGAAACGTCGACAGGTTTAGTTGCCACTACTTCCAATTCCCGACTGGCAGCGGGTGGAAGCAATATAGACGATGCTTGGTATGCCCTGGCACCGGCGTGGTGTTTGGACACGTTGTGGATCAGTCAGCGTTCGATTGGTATCCGCCAGATGTTTGCGCCACACCAAGTCCCTTTGAGTCGGTTCTTGCCATCCCAAGTAACCGCACTCGGGCGAGTGGCGACTTGGCGAGTGAACCGCAACGCATACGGTGGACCGCTGGTCTCTGGTGGACTCGACCACGGCTGGGGCTTCGGCGTGCACTCGGTCTCCAGGTTGCATTTGCCTCTACCAACGATCGCTCGTTCATTCCGCGTCGGCGTTGGACTCGACGCGCAAGTGGGAATCGGCGGTTGCGCGCGGGCTCGGATTCGAATCGATGAGAAAGATAGCCAGCCGCTGTATGAAAGTCCGCTGATCCTTGGGACACAAGACAGTTTTTTCGATTGCGGGTCCATACTGTTGCCAGCGGCTGATGATTCTCCAAGGACGTTGATCCTGGAAATTGATCCCGTCCATAAGGGTCGGCCAGAGGGAGCGGATCCGTTTAACATACGCGACGTAATCAACTGGGTCGAACCGTCGTTGGAACTGGATTCGTCTCAATTGCGAACGGAGGTTCGTCGTCGCATCGGGCGACAAGTACTCGCCTGGGACAAATGGGAATTGAATTTGGATCCGGCAGGGGTTTACACACTCGAGAACGTTTTGGGGGGTGGAGTCGCGCCGGCACAAAAACGTTTTCGGCCAGCCGTCCGCGTCCACAACGTGCCCTTGAAACTCACGCGCGATGTCGAAATCAACTCCAAGAATCGTTGGCTCGTTATCTTCGCGCATCGCAACCCAGCGGAACCTAAAAACACGCCGACCGCTGGTTCGCCGGCGGAAATCGAAATCCGGGTGGACGGTGAATTGGTCGGCAACGTGCCCGTTCCCGTCTGGCTGGACGTTGACCCCACGCCGTTGATGGTAGATCTCTCGAGGTATGTCGGTCGCAAGGTGAACGTTCAGATCACCCAAACCGCTCGCCCGACTTTACCGCCCGTTCAATGGAAAGCTATCTCGTTCGAGCCACGGCCACCAGCCTGGTATGAGTTATTTGAAGACGTCGGCGAATTTGTTTCTGTCGACGCTAATTTGTCCGGGAGGGTGACGACATCGAAAGAGCGTCCTTTCACGGGGATTCGAGCGGCGAAGGTGCCAGCGGGTGGCTTTTTCACATTGAAACTAGAGGATTCAATTCGGGTGAGGGAGAATCCACGCTGGGGCGAGCACCGTTATCTTCGCTTCGCAGTTCGTAAACCAAAAGGAGGCCAGGTTTCTCTGGAACTCCAGCACGACGGAGCCGATGGGACCAGCGTCCGATACGAAGCAGGACTGCGCAAATCCGATGACGCGGCTCAAGACTTTGTTTGGTTTGACGACGAACTACCCGCCAATGCCGTCCCAGACGGCAGCGAGGGAGCCGAGTCGTGGCAGTGGGTTTCGGGGGACGGGAATCCGGTCGCGTTTGGCAAAATGTCTATTCGACGTCAGAGCAAGGAGTTCGGTCAGCATTATTTCACAGCCGCCAAACCTCCTTTGCAAATCAACAGTGGCGACAAGCTTTTTGCATATGTCTACCTCGACCCCAAGGATCCACCGCGGCAAATCCTGTTGGAATGGAATTCCGGTCAATGGATGCACCGAGCCTATTGGGGAGAGAATCTCGTCAACCATGGCTTCGATGGCAGCACGAGCCGAATTTATATGGGCCCGTTGCCGAAGGCGGGTGAGTGGGTGCGGCTGGAGGTCGATACGTCGCGCGTCGGCTTGCCACCAGGCACACTTCTCAACGGCTACTCGATGTCCCAATACGGTGGCACGACATGGTGGGACAAGTCTGGTGTCCGCACCTACGGAACGCCATCTCATGGCATCGCAAAACAGAGTTGGCCAACAGGACTGCCAGATGACTGGATAGTAATTACTCGCGATCTGTTCGCCGACTTTGGAAAGTTGAACGTTACGGGATTGAAATTGCACGTGCCCGACGGAGATCACGCGTTATTCGATCACATCTATCTTGCGAAGAATCGCGAGAGTTTTTCATCGACAGGGGCGCCGGACGCTGACTTGACCAACGCCAACGCATTACGTCCGCTCTATCGGCAGGCTTTCGACGAGGGCGTTTCGGCGACGGTCCGCATTGAAATCGGCGGCCGACATGGCAGCGGTGTGCTCGTGGGCGATGCCGGTCATGTGTTAACCGCTGCTCATTTTTTGGTCGGCGAGAAAAAAGAAGCGACGGTTACCCTCAAAGACGGGACGTCGTTTAGCGCGACAACACTTGGTATCTGTCGCGATCTAGACGTTGGACTCTTGGCAGTGGCTGGCGAGATTCCTGTGAAAGGCCTCGCTTGGCCCGAAAATGGCGATGTCGAGTTTGGGCCGTTTTATGTAATGGTTTCACATCCCAATCAAGACGACCGTCAGCCGCATCCCGAATTCGTTACTATTGGCGGCTGGTACGCCCATGCTGCGTGGACCAACACACGGCGTTTAGCGACACCAGCGGGCGGACCTCTACTGGATCGAGACGGTCGGTTGCTCGGTATTCGCATACGACCTACGACGTACTCCAATTTTGGAGGCTTCTATACGCGGTCCGAAGTCATTCGCCAACAGTGGGAACGACTGAAGAAGGGCGAGGTGTGGGGACGCTGGTATCGAGCAACCGGACCGATGATTGGCGTCATCATCACTTCGGCCGGAGCGGGTGCGACGATTACGAAGGTATCACTCAACTCGCCCGCCGCAGCTGCCGGAATCCAGGTCGGCGATGTGATCAAGAAAATTGACGGGCAACCAGTCGGGAACTTAGAAGATGTCTACACCCAACTAGCAGATAACGATCCCGGGCAGATGGTAGCGTTCGAATTAAAACGAGGCGATGCCATGATTCCAGTTACTCTCTCACTGATTCACCGCAACTTTGAATTATCCGCGATAAAGTGAAAGTAAGCCAATGTTTGCCAGCACTCTTCGATTCTTAGCATCGGCGCCAAGGATAGTCATGTTGCCGATCATCTTGTTGATTGGCACCGTAAACGCACAGCAACCAGCCGACAATCTATCCTACTTTGCGGGGCACTCGCGTCCGATTCACGCAGTCGTATATTCTCCCGATGGCAAGACGATAGCCACGGGGAGTTTTGACGGTACGATCAGAATCTGGGACCGCGCCAGCGGCGAGCTCGTGCGTACAGTCACCGATCACAATCAGCCTGTGTTGTCGGTTGACATTTCGCGAGATGGACGAAAGCTGGTCAGTGGCGCGATCGACGGGAGCATCAAGTTGTTTGACCTGCCGTTGAGGCATCCGTTGGCGGCGTACGATAAACTTCCGGGAGTGCCATCGGCGATCGTCGTGTCGCCTGATGGAAAACTACTTTTCACAGGCGACAGCAGTCGCACGGTGCGGCAATGGAACCAACAGAACGGCAAAGCTCTCCACGATTTTGCTGGTTCCACGGGCGCGATAACCGACATGATCATGTTGGCGGACCAACATCTGCTGACCGCGGCTGACGATGGTTCGCTACGTGGTTGGAGAATCGACAATGGCGCAGCGGCGGGCGTTCTACTCTTACCCAAAACCAATGCGCTGGTCGCCAATCCGGCGGGGACGACATTGCAGGCTGGCGGTGAAGACGGCATCTTGCGAACCGTCGCATGGCCTCCAGTTCCTGTGAAATCTTTACCGGGACACACCGACCAAGTGGCCGCGCTCGCCATCTCGGCTGACGGCAAGTTCATCGCGACCGGCATGAATAATGCGAAAGTGAATCTATTGGACGCAACAACCGGTGCCTTGGTACGCGCGCTGGTGGGCCAAACGGGAGCGGTCACGACAATCGCGCTTTCCGCCGATAACCAACTTGTCGCGACGGGCAACCCAACTGGAGAGATCAAATTCTGGAATTGTAATGACGGTACCAGCCGACTGCGACTATTAGGACACACTGGTATCGTGCACGCGGTCGCCTTTCATCCCACTGGAAAGCAGCAACTCGTTTCCGCCGGTGCCGATAGTACGATCCGCATTTGGCAGTTGGAATTAAAACCTCGTCTATTGACCGGGCACACCATGCCCGTCCAACGCGTGGTCGTTAGCAGCGATGGCAAGACCGCCGCGACAACTTCAGCCGACAAAACATTGCGAGTGTGGAAATTGCCGCCGCTGGGCAAAGACGAAGTTGCTCGCAAGGACGAAGCTGAAAACCAGGATGCGAAAGCGGCGAAAAAAGAGTTGCTGCGAGTGGATCATCCACTACCCCCAACCGTGGTCGCCATGAACAAAGACGGGAAGCAAGTTTCCTCCGGCGACAGTAATGGAACATTGCGTTTATTCAGTACCGACAACGGCGAATCGCTGGCAGAGATCGGTGCGCATGCAGGTGCGATCACTTCATTGGATTTCCATCCCGATCCCAACACCAACTTGTTGCTGTCGAGTGGCGCCGACGGATTGGTCAAGTATTGGGATTTGACGACGCCACCGTCGCGGGAATTAGTTGGCCACGACCAGTTGGCTCTTTCGTTGGTCGTCAGCAAAGATGGCAAACATGTGATTACCGGCGGCGCCAACAAACGGGTGCTTCGTTTCGATGCAACGACGGGCAAACAGAATTTCGAGTATGAAAGTCCGGCGGGAGCTGTCGCCTCGCTGGCGCTCAGTCCGGACAACCAACTGCTTGCGGCTGGCACTGACCAGGGGCGGATTCAGTTTTGGTCGGCGGAAGACGGGGCAAACAAATCATCGCTATACGGTCATGCTGGAACCGTCAATGGATTGGCGATTCATCCAGACGGAAAGCAGATTGCCTCCGCCGGCGCCGATGGCACGATTCGTTTGTGGAACATTCCAACTTCGTCGCCCTCGTTCACTGGTCACGAAATGCCCGTTCACTCGTTGACCATGAGTTCCGACAAACAGCATTTGGTGACCGGCGATAGCAGTGGAAAAGTATACCTGTGGTCGTTTGCCGATCGCCAACAGGTACGGGAATTAAAGGGGCACTCGTCCGCGATAACTGCTGCCGCCTTCCGAGGAGATGGTCAACAGATCGCCACCGCCGACGTCGACGGAAATATTCATTTATGGAATGCGGAGGACGGAGCGAGCCAAGGTGTGTTGCAGGCCCATGATGGTTCGGTCACGGCTGTGGATTACAGCTCCACCACCAAGCAACTTATATCCAGTGGCGCGGACGGTACTGTAAAGCTCTGGCAACTGACCGATTCAACGGCTGGCGAACCGTGGGTGAAACACCCGACTAAGGTCAACGAATTTGCCATGTCTCCCAACGGTAAGTTTGTCGTGACTGGGGGTAGCGATGGCCGTTTGAAATTAACGGACGTTGCCACTGGCAATGCCATTGGCGAGCCAGGCGGTGTAGCCGGCCCAATTACGTCCGTAGCCGTTTCGTCCGATAGTGAGATGGTTGCCGCTGGAAGTGAAGCGGGTGTCATTAAGTTTTGGAACGCCGCAGGGCAGGACCAGTTGCAACTGTTCGGTCACGAAGGCTCGATCCACGATCTGGCATTCCATCCAGAAGGGAAAATGATCGCCTCCGCTGGCGCCGACGAGACCGTTCGCTTGTGGCAACTGCCTCTACCAGCGGAGCCGTTAGCTGGGCATGTCGCTACGGTCCGGACGGTGGCGACCAGTCCCGATGGGAAACTCGGGTTAACCGCGGGCGGCGACAAGATTCGCTTATGGAATCTCGCCGATCGATCCGTCGCGAGAGATTTGACGGTTCCCGGCGCGAACATCGGCACTTCTTCATTTAGCAATGATAGTCAGCAGTTCGTAACCGGCAGCGACGATGGTACGATCCACGTTTGGAACGTCGTCAACGGCGAGTTGCTCGGCAAAATTGGCGACGGTGACGCCGCCATCACGTCGTTGACCTATCACCCTCTGAACAAGATTCTGCTCTCGACCAGTGAGTCAGGCACCGCCAAATTGTGGCAACTGCCATTGATCCAGCCGAAAACACTCGCTGACAACACAGTGGCGGTTCAAGCGATCGCAGTGACGTCGGATGCCAAGCAAGTTATTGTCGGTGGCGACGAACGAGTCCGCATTTTCGACGCCGTTTCTGGTGAGCAAACTCGGGCCCTCGCCGGGCATTCTGGATCGATCGCAGCGTTGGCGCTTAGTACCGACAACACCACT
>Ga0115002_10002629_pt1 | contig 23249 bp, 14 predicted proteins | sample ArcticOcean_MG_C_8_FD_89576 | JGI IMG/M metagenome (GOLD analysis project Ga0115002, IMG submission 89576) | Marine microbial communities from western Arctic Ocean - ArcticOcean_MG_CB11_86 | ecosystem: Environmental > Aquatic > Marine > Oceanic | place: Arctic Ocean: Canada Basin | collected... | reverse complement strand
GACGACGAAGATGACGACGACGAAGATGACGATGTCATCGATATCGACGACTGATCAGCAACTCTCGACGGACTCGAACGTCTCCCAGTAGTACGTCTGGGGTGGACTGCCGGCAGAATCTGAATGCTGCTCGAAGATGTAGTAACTTGTCGAAGCCGCCACAACTTCATCACCCTGTGATACGGTCATGGTCAAATCGTAACAGCCATATTCATTGTCATTCAATGCGATGCTGTCGTCGAATCGGTCCTGCCCATCGCACTCGAGCATGAATCCCGAGGTCTCGACGGCGATGTCCATCGAACCGCCCGAACAGGACCCTTGGGGCCAACTCGCATCGGTTCCGGAGACGGAGATGGTCTGAAGGTCAATCGAACTGTCCTCACCTTCCAGGCCGAAGCTGACGTCGATCGAATAATCGCCACGGACACGGATCGGTGAGGTGTCATCATCTGCACTTTCGATGCCGAGCCCGACCCAACCTCGAATCTCAACATATTCGACGCATGAGGTATAGCTAGATTCGCATCCTGAATCTCCGACCTGTCCGTGCGCCTCTTCATCCACATCCCCATCCACCCTCAGATTTCGAGTCAAGTCGAGCGTGGGGAGGAGCGCGCTGGCAGATTGACCCTCGACCTCAACGGTCACGGTGTATGGGTGCTCTGTCATATTCACTGTCCCTGCATTGGTGAATCCATTCAACCGAATCGAATTATTGGCAAAGAAATCGCTGATTTTCAGCGTGAGCGTTCCGTATGCGCCCACCATGTCCTCCTGATCCATCTGAACGTTGACCGAACCGCTCCATGTTTCCTCGCCATCTTGAGAAACGCTGACTGAGACATCGCCGCCTTCCCAATCGCTGGCGAATAGACCCCCAGCGGACTGTCGGAGCATGAGGTTGACCTCGTTCGTGTCTTCATCGACCGTGCCTTCGGTGAGCAAAATGGAACTCACCTCATCCTCCCACCCCGCAACCCAAGGCGGGACAGAGAGGAGAATCCAGACGACGAGAATTGCGCCCCATTGTTTACCGCTCAATGCGGCGCCATCGTTGACATTGATCTTGAGATGAAGTGTGGCGAGGTATGCAGATAATAGAAGAATTCCGAGCACAACCCATCCGAAGAAGTCGAAGTCGATTCTGCTGAACAGAAAGATGAGGACCGCTCCGAGGAGAAGGAGTCCGCCCGCCGCGTTCCGAACATTGTCACTCCCTCTCACGTAAGCGTGAAACCCTCCGCCCGCCTTCTTTGGCGTGGCTGAATCGACTGTGGCATCCACCACAGTAGCAACGGTTGTATCATCAGTTTTGGCTTGTGCTTTTTCGAGCAATCCTCCAGACATAGCTACTCACCTCTACGAGGTGAGCCTCGCTCTCGGGGTTATCAAACCGTTGGCTCACCCGGGTGGTGAGACTGCCATTGTAGGCAGGGTGTTCTCACGCCGTCAGAAAATCGGATCGAATGGCACGGGCATGCCTTCATCGTCGACTTCAAACTCACGATTGCGCGCACCGATGACCGCTGCGGCCAGGCCGAGCATCATCATGGAGGGCAGCAGTTCGAAGCCCGGCAGGTAAACACCGCGGATGTAGAGGGTGACCATCTGGGTCTGCTGCATCAGCACACCGCCGGTTTGGACAGAGTGCTGGGAGGTTGCGCGGAAGTCGAGCTGGTAGTAGTGGTCCGACCATCCCTGCTTCTTGGGGGTGCGCATCATGACGCGCATCTTCTGAGGAGGTGCCTTGGATTCGATCCAAGTGTTGGTCTCGGGCAGTGATATCTGGAATCCTGCATCGCTGAGTTCGTCGCGGTTGGCGACGTCGATGATGAACTGATCTCGGTTGTTGCCGTCGTTGTAGATCTTGAATTCGAAGACGTAGTCGACCTTAGGGCGGAGTTGCTTGAAGGGCTCCTCTGCCTGGACACGCAGCATCGAGAACTGCTTGACGACCACCATCAGGTTGACCGTTTGACTGGTGCAGGTCGGGCAGGGTGCGCCATTGGCTTGATCCACGCGCGCCGAGACGGTCACTTGTCGACTGCCCTCGGTCATCATGTCCTCGCCGCGGACGACGATTTCGAAGGTTGTCGTGTCACCCGCACCCACGGTGATGGAACCGGGAGCGGAGTAGGTGAGGCCGGCGCTCGTGACCTGAATGTTGACCTTCTCGACGTACAGGGTCGGGTTGGTCGCGTCGCAGTAGGTCGTGCCGATGCGGGTCTCGCCAGGCCCGACGTCGATCGGAATCGCCGACGGCGAGCAGAGGATGTTGATGTCCGGATTGACCTGCGCTTCCGCGTTGTCAACGGTACCGGCCCACGTGCTCAACACGTAGATTGCAATCAGTAGGGTCATTCGGAAGACAGACTTCACTTGTTCCACCAATGGTGGGTCCCCACCAGCCCTACATAAGCGTTCGCGGGTCGGGGGCCCGTAGGGCCACGCCGTTTAGCGTTCACAGATCAAAGTCGTCGAGATCGAGGTCATCGAGGTCATCGAGGTCATCATCCTCATCGACGCTCGCCCCCAGATCATCTTCAACTTCGAATTCATCTTCATCGAGATAGCGGCTTGCGCCCTTGCCCAATTTCTTGCCGATCGAGATGACGACTGCGAGAACGACCAGCCCGGCGAGCACAGCCGCTGCGATGTACGCCCATGAAGGGATGTTCATTGCCGACAGGTCGAGCAGGCCTGCTGGCGCCGATGTGGCATTGATGTTGAAGACCTCCGTACTGGACATCTGTCGCATGTTGGAAGAGATGGTGATATCGACCTGAATGACCTCCGTGTCCAGGTCACCGGGGGGAATCAACGTGATGGTAAAGGAGGCGACTGCACCCATGGGGGCGGCGCTCGCATCCGGGGTAATCGAGACATTGAATCCCTTGTTCGTGAGGCTCAGTTCATTGAGGGTCAGTGAATAATTGTCGGCCGCATTGCCCATGTTGCGGACGAGGACGTTGACGCTGCCCGGCATGCCACCGGCTTCCAACTTGAGATAATTCGGTGAGATGTCGATTTCGATGGCAGAGTAGGGTTGGACCGCGATCAGAATATTGCTCTCATCACTCGGCGCGAAATCTTCGATGAAAGTGGGCCAAGGGGTGTCCTGCACGGAGGTGACCGTCGCGGTCACGGTGATGTTGAACTCGGCCGGTTGAGTGTCGCCACCGTCCGGTGCGGTGATCACGACCTCGAACTGAAGATCGTCGCCAGCGGCGAGTGTCGTCGATTCCAATCCGGTGGCGGCCAAACCGGTAGCGTCGTATTCGATCTCCACCTCTTCGCTGTACAGCGTTGGATTTTCAATCGTGCAGAAGACGGTCAATACCGAGGTCTGAAGGACATCGAAATTGACCGCGGTCTCCGAGTTGTTGCAGGTGACCTCGATGCCAGGCAAGAGGCCGGGCTGAGCGGACGCCACCGGCATGGCCATGCTGGTGAACAGCAGGAGTGCGGCGATGATCAGGGTGCGCCGCGGGGTGGACATCGACCTTCGGTCGGCCACCTTTGTTCATGAGGCTATGGACAAAAGTGGATGGATTGGAGTGGACCCGGGCGGATTTGAACCTCCGACCACCTGGTTATGAGCCAAGCGCTCTGACCGGACTAAGCTACGGGTCCCTATCGAATGTGAGAGCTGTCGAGCATTTCAGGCTTCAGCCGACGACATTGCGTTTTGGACCGCTTCTTCGACCATCATGCGGCAGTCCTCGGGCACGAAGAGCATGATGTCATTGATTGGGGCTGTGATGCTGGCGACCAAGGGGCTCACCTCTGAGATATCGCGGCCATCCTCGAGGCGAATCCCGCCCGAATAGGGCCTGTACCCTTCCTTTGCGACCCGGGTGACGATGAGGTCTTCTTCGGGATCGTGGCCCGCTTCACTGAGGATCGCTTTCAGGTCGTTCATGACGCCCCAGAATGCAACCTCGGTCAAATCTCGCACGCGCACGCGCTTGTGCATGCCCGCGCGCCTGGCGAGCAGTCCAGCCCACTTGGACAGGGCGCGGTCGGGGTGGGTTGTGAAGGCGGAGAGTTCGGCGTGGATGAGGCTGTCCGTGAGCGAGAGGTAATTGTCGACGGTGAGATTCTCATCACACAGCATACGTCTCATCCGGGTACTGATCTCCATCTCGCCGGCCTCGACCAGTTCCTTGGCGCGCAACAAGGCCCGAATGACGTAGGCGGTGGTCAACATGTTCAGTTTGTGGAAGTAGACATTGTGATACATGTGGTAGCGCATGATGAGGTAGGATTCGACCTCGGCAACGCCACCCCGGGTGACCGTGAGGTGACCGTCTTCTCCAATGCGCATGGCGCGGAAGATGCGGAATACATCGAAGGTACCGACCTTGGCCCCAGTGTTGATTTGGTCGCGCATCAGATAGTCGAGGCGATCGACATCGAGTTGGCTGCTGACGATGTCGTGCAGTACGGGTGGGTCGACCGTGCCGTCGAGGATGGAGAAGAGCCGCTGCAACCCATCCTCACCGACCTGTTGGATGAGGGCTGCTCGAAGATCATTTTCGGGGTCTTCGAGAATCATCCGACCCCAGCGTTCGTGATGGTGGTAATTTGCATACACACGTGCATCTTCCAAGGCGTGACTGAACGGGGGATGCCCGATGTCGTGGAGCAGCGCTGCATAGCGGACGAGCTGGCCATCCTCAGGGCTGATCCGGCCAGGCTGGACCATCTCGAGATGCTCCAACAGGACGCCTGCGAGATGCTGCGCACCCAAGCTGTGGACGAATCGGGTGTGGGTTGCCGTCGGAAAGACGTAGTGACATGTGGCCAATTGCTTGATGTCGCGCAGCCTCTGGAAGGTCCGCGAATCGACCAGCCTACTGATGGGATCTGACAACACGATGTCGCGGTGTACATTGTCGCGCACGACCCGGTCATGTTCCGTCATTCAATCACCAAGTCCGCGAGCGGGCATGCGACGGTGGGGTGTTCCGGTCTTCAACGCGTCGGCGTATCACAGCGTGGCCGGCCCGCCGACCGGCATCGCGGTGAGGGGTGCATGTGGTCCGCGCAGGGTGGGCCCCGAGGGCATCGTTGCGAAAATGCCGATGTCCCCTCCCAAATTGTGTGAGAGCGCGAACCAGATGCGCCCATGCTGGTCGACCGCCATGTCGAGGAAATCCCCCAAACCACCACAGCGAACATAGCCACAGTCATCCAGTGTGTCGATCGGATCCTCATCCGCATTGATCTGCACCGTCGTGAACAGGGGTGCATCACCGAAGGCATCTGTGGCCACCGTGATGTAGGCATTCCATTGGGCCACACCGGTCTCGTTGACCACCCGCCCGACATAACCGAAGGCGACTTTGCCATCGCCACCCGCCGTGACCACAGGGAAACCTGTGCCGGTCAATCCGTCGATCGGCGGCGCGATCATCATCGCATCGCTGAAAGAGTCCCCGGCATCGGTCGAATAGGCGTAATAGGGCATGTCATCCGCTCCCATCCACATGGCGTGGACATTGCCCGCTTCATCGATGCCAACCTGTGCCTCTTCGGCATTCCAGGTATTGGCCGTCCCCGTCTCAGCGGTCGGCAGCACCTGCTCGGTCCAGGTGAAGCCGCCATTGGTGCTGCGGTAGATCGAGTATCCATCGCCGGTGCAACCGGGATTGCCGCGGTAGAAGTTGCCATCCACGCTCCCCTCGATATGGGCGGTCAATCCTCCACTCTGGCAATTGAGGGGCGCTCCGGACACCTCCGGGCTCCACGTGCGTCCCCCGTCGAAGGAGGTCGAGCATAGCGGGTGGGGTGCATTGCCGTTGATGCAGTAGACCCAGGTGGTCGGATGCAGGGCTGCGGGATACATCGAGGAGCCGATGGTCTGGTGGTCCTGCACCGAATAGACAGATGTCGCGACGGTCGGTCCGATCCACGAGGCGCCCTCGTCATCGGACCATTCCACGGTCATGCCGAGCAGGGCGTGCATGTCGAATTTCATGATGCGGTCTGTCCAAGGGTCCACGTAGACATACGGATCGTTTGAATTCGGCACGGGTGCGAACGGGTCGTAGACATCCTGACAACTGAATCCAGCGAGGTCGGTCATCTCGATGAGTCCAGTGCATTGGACGATCGCGGTCGAACCCGCGGCGCCGTTGCCCCAAGACGACATGTACAGATTGTCATCGGAGGTGATGCCCATGGTCGGTTCGAAGGTCGTCATGCCGATGCCATAGTAAGAGCCCGAAGCCCAGATGGGCAGGTTTTCGCCGGTGAGATTGGCCGTGATGTTGGCCTCTTTGACAGCGGTGCTGTCGGTCGCATCGACGCCGCCCGCGTAATGGTACCAAGTCGTTGCTGGAATATCCTCACCGAAATCAAACTCGTTGGCCCCCGGCGACTCGGGCTTCGCATCGTTGCCGAAGCAACCGGCGAAGAGCGATGTGAACATCAGGAGACAGAGCAGAACCGCAGGTGTAACACGAGACATCTCGCTCACCTCATTCTTCGAGTTCGGCTTCGAGCGGCGCTTCTTCGAACAGGAGGGCACCCTCCCGGGCATTCTTGAGTTGGATGCCGAGGACGATGGTCGCGACGAGCAGAATGAGGACGAAGAACGAGAGGGCGCCGGTGAGGATGAAGCCGCTGAAGCCCGATGCCTCGGTCGGGCTGGCCTTCTCATCGCCCATGATGTGCATGTGGGTGACGACGTTGGTCGAGGCGTTATCGCCGTGAATCGCGCGCACGATGAGGGTCTGGTTCCCCGTGATGTCGTTGCCGGGGAGGAATTTGAGTCGGTCGACAAACATGCCGTGGTCAACGTCGAATGAATTGCCACCGGTCTGGAAGTCCTCGAGGTCCATCCATTGGTCGCGCATGTCCCAGGTGCGCCATTGGATTTTGTCGGCATCGCCATCGATGGTGAATCGGACCGATTCGCCTTTGCCGATGTGGACCTTGGCGTCGTGACCGAGGCCAGTGGAACGGCTGACATTGATGCCGGTGTCGAGACCATAGACACTGTTGGCCGCTTCCATGACCGCGGGCAGGGCCTCGATCTGGCCGTGTCCGTAGACGTTGTTCTGACGATTCTTGGGGATGAGATCTTCAAGACATGGCTCGTTGGCAGCCATATACGTACACAAGCGATAGGTCGCCGTCTCCTGCATGATGTTACGGATATCGAAGGGAGAAAGGTCGGGGTTCGCTTGGTACATCAGGGCGGCGATGCCGGCGGCACCGGGCGTGGCCATGCTGGTGCCCGACATGCCAGTGTAACCCGTGCCTGAATTGGCTTGCACGCTCATGACGCTGGAGCCGACGAAGGCGATGTTGGGTTTGACCCGGCCCTCTTCGGTCGGGCCTTGGCTGGAATAGACCGCGATTTTTGTGTCCTTGTCGAGCGCGCCGACGGTGATGACATCCTCCGCGCTGCCGGGTGTGCCGATCTGTGCGGAGACCGCGTTATTGCCGGCGGCGATGAACAGGGCGATGCCGCTGCGCATCATCTCGTTGGCCATGCGATTGACGCTGTCCTCCTCCGAGGAGGTCCATTCGATGGCCCCCGGACCGCCAAGACTCATGCTGGCGGCGCGGATGTTGAAGTCGTGGCGCATGTCGACGGTCCACTCCATCCCCATCATGACCTGAGCGAAGGAGCCTGAACCGCCGCCATCGAGCACCTTCACGCCGACCAGTTGGGCCTGTGGTGCCATGCCCGTGTGTTCGTAGTTCGGCGCGCCCGTACCCGCGGTTGTGCCAGCACAATGGCTGCCGTGACCGTGGTCATCGTAGGGGAAAATCTCGGTCCCATTGGTTTTGCCGGGATTGTTGATGGTGTCGTAGAATCCGATGATCTTCGGGTCGTGGGTGGAGTTGTCGTCATCGAGATCGTCCAAACCCTCGTGCAGCCCATCGATGCCGGTGTCGATGATGGCGACAACACTGCCTGCGCCATCGTACCCGGTATCCTCGTAGATGTCCCAAACACCGTGGACATCCTTTGAATCTGAATTGAATACCTCGAGGATGCCGTCGAGTTCGACCATGACCACACCGGGCGTCACAGCGATATTCTCAACCTGGTGGATGGGGGCCGAACCGGCGATGGCATCGATCAGGTGGAAGCGATGCATCACGTCGAAGTCGACCGCATCGATGAGCAGTGACTCATCCTCGGCGGTCGGAAGGTGGTCGAAATTGATGATGAGGTCGATGCGATCGTCCTCGTCGACCCAGTCGCGCTGGGTGCTGTCGATCGCCATCCAGATGGCATCGTGGATACCATCCTCATCGAGGTCCATCGAGGTATGTTGCCACCACGCCTCGGCCTGTGGCTCAATGGTCTGAACAGGGGTGGCTACAGCCAGCATCGGCAGGAGAAGAAGTCCAATCGCAGCGAGTGCAATCATCGGTCGAGAGCGGTCATCGGCCATGGTGAACACACTATGGGTGACTGGTTCCATTCTTCAACCACTCGGTTTCTTGTTGCAGGCGTTCGATTCAAGGACTGCTCCACGACTGGTCCCCTCATGCGCAGGCTCGGATGGGTGCTCATCCTCTGCATGTTGCTGCCGATTGCAGCGGGTGCCTTCTCTGTCGACCAACCGCAGTATCAGGATGGAGACTGGTTCGAATACGATGGCTGGACCGCCGCTGTCTTCGCCCAACAGGAAACGGAATTCGAAGCTGAAAATACTGATTTTGAGAGCCTCAACCTCGTTTCGGAGGTGCCGATGCGTATCGAATGGGGTGCCGATGAGAGCATCGAACTCGGTGGTGAGATCGTCGGCTGCGGCGTCAGCACGGTCGTGCATTCTCTCAACATGACAGCCCACTTCACAGAAGGGTCCACCGAATACGTGAATGATACGATGGCCCTGAACATCACGACGACGATTCAAGTCTGGATGCCGCGCGGTGCCAACGCCTTCGAAAAGCGTGTGATCACGGCCCACCTCGACACCTGGTTCAGCGGCGGGGGAGAGGACAATCATCTCGAGACCCGCATCGTCACCGAGGAGCGCATCGAGCGGGATGGGCTGTGGCCCGCCGGCATCGAAGCGGGAGATGAATGGGATTTCGCCGAGACCATCGCCCGGACGACAACGGTGGGAGAACGGACCAATGGTGGACTATGGAACGAGACGTCGACCAGCGAGACCCTGCATCGACAAGTGACGTGGACCGCATCGGCGGAAGTCGTCGTCTCGACGGGTGAATACAACGATGAGAATACAAAAACGATGCGCATCGAGCAGCAGATCGTCGGTGAGAATCAAACCAGCATCGATTGGTATCATGAAGAGGGTTACCTGGTAAAAACACAACATTTCGAAGCCGATACCCTCGTCCTCTCCGCCACCTTGGTAGACCATCATTACGAGGCGGCAGCCCCGACCCAAGAGACGACCACCAGCAATTCGGGCATGCCGGCCGTCGGCTTGCTTGCGACATTGGCGATTCTCGGCCTGGCTGCGATCAGAAGCGCAGGGAAAGGGCGAGGCGATTCGCCGTCTGATGACCGACGTTGAGCATCGGCGGCGCACGGCTGAACGCATCTTCTCGCAGCAGCGCCCCGATGGCGCTGCCCTCCAGCGCGATGGTGAGGACCTCACACGCCATCTCATTCGACTCAACATCGGTGCAGACGACGATGCCATGGGTGCCCCAATCCTCGGAGGTGGGGGTGTTGTCCATTCGATTCCCGATGTTCAATTCCATGCTGGAAGAGCCATTGAATTCAATCCGCTGACCGTGGTACCACAGGGTTGCACTCGCATCGGAGGTGGTGACATTCACCGTCTGTTTCAGGGGGCTTGATGTCCGGTCGAGCCCGATGGTGTGCCGGACTTGGGAAGCGGGTGTGTATGAGGTCAACCAGAATTCGCCGTCGACCCCATCCATGGCGATATCATCGGTCCACCAGTAGACGTCATTGCGAACGGCTGGGCACCACCAATGGCGCTCCAAGATCTCTCCTTCCGTGTTGTTCCAGTCGATTCGGAAAGCATCCTCACATCCGAACCCAGATGGCGGGCTCTCACCCAGTTCAACGACATTGTAAACGATGATCAGCTCTTCTTCTTCGACACCGGCCGGCAGGTCAACCGGGCCACTGGCCCCGGAGTATACCTCGCTGTGATCAGACGCTGTATTCCATTGTTCACCGACACCGATGGGGAAGTCGTGCGCCTCTTGAGCCGGTGTGTAATCGTGCACTTGGTTGAAGTCGGCGATGACCTCCTCCCAGATGCCGAAGGCATCGAACATCAGGTGCATCGACTGGGTGCGTTCGAGGATGGCGAGGTCGGAGGTTCGGACCCATCGTGTCTCACCATAGGTGACGTAGAGTGTCCCCGAGGCAAAAATGCCCGTGTTGGGCTCAGGGAAGGATCCGTCCCCGTCCACGCTAGCAGTGATCTCCACCCGATAGGCCGGGAAGACCTCGCCCGAGTCATTGTACAGGCTGGCCTCGGCCACCCACATGCGCGCGTCCCCGCGAAGGATGTTGAGGTAAGAACCGGCGAGGTCAGGGCTCTCATCGACCAATTTGACCGCGTCCAATTCGACGTCGTAACGCCATTCATCGCCGACGCGCCACGAGACGATCTCCGCCTCAATTTGATGTGAGGTGTGCCGTACTTCGCCCAATGTGGGTTCGAGGGGGGTTCCACTCGACAGAAGGAGGAAGACGATGAGCAGGGGGGCGAGCCATCTCACGATTCCTTGAGGGTGGGGCGGGGTGATGAGTCCATCGGTTCGGCGGGAATGTTCATGCCCATCGCGATGACTCGGTCGGACCATGGCCAAGATGTGGGCAGCGTTTTTCCTCTCCGTTCTGCTGGTCTCGACCCTGAATTTCTACGCAATTGTGCGCGAGCCGGACCGGATTGAGATCGGCGATGTGCACGAGCACCTGTCGGAGACGGTGAAGATCGAAGGGACTCTCATATCCTGGGTTCGGGACCCCTATTCTGATGGCTCGGACCGGGTCGATCTTCAGGTCGAGGATGCCCCCGACGTCATCAAGGTCCGCTGGTACGATACCGCCGATGTGCCGCCGATCGGCGCGACCATCGTCGTCGAGGGCGAGGTGGTCCAATACAATGGCAAGATTTGGATCAATGCCAAGGGCATGGGTGCCGTGAGTGAGAAAGAGGGTGCCCCCGTCCAGGTCATCGAGACCTCTCTCAATGACATCTCGATGGATGCTGCATCGTACGAATCGAAAATCATCAACATCACGGGCTATCTCTCGGATGCCATCGAACCGGATGTGACCTGGCAATCCTTCACACTGCTCGACAATCCCTCCTATCTGGACAGCGACCATCGGCTTCAGGTCAGTCTTCAGGGCCGCGTGACGGATTGGATCGAAGCGGGCTCGAGGGTGAATCTCTCGGGCTGGGTCCAGTGGGATGAGCGCAGCTATCGCTGGTCGATCACCGTACAGGGCTCGACCATCGAGGTGACGCACCCGGCCGGGGCCAAGCGCCTGTCCTGGGCGGTCGCGGCCGAGACATGGTCCTACGACATCGGCAAGCTGGTCTTCGTCGAGGGCGACCATCTGCTCGACGAGAGCGGCGACCATTGGGTGGTAGCGCCAGCGGGGCCGAATGTCGGTGTCATCTGTCTGGTGCCGAATCTCAACCTGAGCGTCGATGGAATCGTGCCCGAGAATGGATTCTCGGGACGCTTGGCATGGTCGGAGGACCGCGCCCAAATCTGCTTGCAACAAAGCGACGAGGAACACGCCATCAACCCGATCGGCATCCTCATTGGAGAATTCACCTCGATGGCACAGATCGCCTCGAATCCCACATCTTGGATTGGCCAAGAGGTCAACGTCGCCGGCTGGACAACCGTGCCGATCTCACCGGATTATGACAAGGGCTATCTCGGCGATGGACCGGATTATTTCTCCCGTTCCGCGACGATTCGATTCCAACTCGCGGGTGCCCATGCGGAGTGGATTGAGAAGGGCACCTACATCGAATTCTACAATGCGACCGTCGTCTGGGATGAAGCGAATGCACGCATCATTCTCGACGTGCCACAGTACGCGGTCGGCAACGTGGCGATTCCACCCGACTCATTCGCCTGGAGTGGCGGCTGGGATGCTTGGCAGTGGCAGATCAACACCATCGTCTATGCCGCGGGCAGCCTGAACCAGACCGAGAATGGCGACCTCTGGATCGTCGCATCGGGCTCGGGCGACCGCCTCTGCCTCTTCGATGATGGCTCAGCGGAAAGTCGTGGATTCGATGCGGGTGGCAATAGCACCGGGGTGCAGATCTGGACCGGACGATTGGTCGCCGTCGACCACCCGGATGACCCCGGCACCCAACTCTGTCTCACACTCTGATTGGAGGCATCGCAAACATGGACCCGGTTCTACTCGATTGGCTGTGGCTGATAGCCGCATTCATCATCGGCGTCTTTCTGGGCTGCATGACCGGACTGATCCCCGGATTCCACGTCAACAATGTCGCCCTGCTCGCCCTGTCGATGTCACCTCTGGCCGTCGGCGCCGGCATCCCACTGTCGGCGGTCGCGGCCATCATCGTCGCGATGGGTACGGTCCACACCTTCCTGAATTACATCCCAAGCGCGTTGATTGGAGCGCCGGATGGCGACACGGCGCTGGCGCTATTGCCCGGGCATCGGATGTTGATCAGCGGGCACGCGGCCCAAGGCGTGGCCTATTCTGCCCGCGGGAGTCAACTCGGCCTGCTGCTCAGCATACCCTTGCTCATCTTCGCACGCCTGCTCTTCGGGCAGAATCCCGGCCTTGGACTCTACGAGATGAGTCGGGAATTCCTGCCGTGGTTGCTGCTGGCCATCTCGGCCTTCCTAATCCTCACAGAGACGACCCGATTGGCCTGGCCCGGATGGATGCAGAAGGCGACCGCATGGGCTCGGTTCGAACTGCCGCGAGTGATCGAGTTCACCGTGCCATTCGGCCGTTGGAAATTCCATCGCAGGTGGGAGGCGATCGATCTGCGTCTCCAAGACAATTCACGATTCGCAGGCATGATTGCAGCGACCGCCTTCTTCTGCCTCGCGGGCTATTATGGCTGGGCCGTTTTCACCCTGCCCGGCCGCAGTCCGGTGGGCATGCCATCGGCGACGTTGCTGATGCCGGCACTGGCCGGCCTATTCGGCATCGCCAATCTCATCGACATCTATGTGACGACGTCGGAAATGCCCCCGCAGGAGCCGAATTGGGACCTGCCGCCAGTCAAGCCGCTCCTCGTCCCCTGCTTCCTCTCCTCCTGCTGTGCCGCCGTGATGGCCATCCTGCCCGGCATGACCGCGGCCCAAGCGACCGTGGTCGTCATGAGCGCACGCAATTTCTGGGGCCGGCTGACTGACCCAGATTACATCCCAGCCGATTTCGAATACGGCCCGGGTGGCATCAACGACCCCGCAGCCAAAGCCCGGATCGCCGCTTACCGGGCCGAGAGTGCGCGATTGCACGGCATCGAACCGGTCGCGACAGATGCCGAGGGCGACGATGATTGGGGCGCCATGGTCGGTGGAGAGGTCGTGACCATCGGCGATGACCACGCTTCAACGGTCGATTTCTCTGGCGAGGATGATTTGATGTTGGAGAAGGCCCGCGGAGTCAAGGCGACCAGCCCTGACCTTGATTTGGATGCCCAGACCCGCGAGCAGGATCTCGAGGTCATCGCCGTGCTATCCGCCACCAATACCGCGGTCACAGTCATGGTGCTGACCTTCCTCTATCTCGTCCTCCGACCGCGCTCCGGTGCGGCGTTGGCGCTGAACATGATGTATCCCATCGACCAGTGGACGGGCATCGAGCCGCCCGCGGATTACATCCGGCTGATGGCGATCACCATCGGGGCCGGATTGTTCGCCGTGCCGGTGATGATCAAGGTCGGCAAGGGCATGCTCAAACTTCACGAACTCATTCCACTGCGGAGCCTGGTCATGGGCGTGGTCGGATTCGTCACATTCCTCGTCTGGTTATCGACGGGCTGGATCGGCATCGGCGTGCTGATCGTCGGCACGGCCATGGGATTGATGCCACCACGCATCGGCATCCGTCGCAGCCACGGCATGGGCATCATTCTCGTGCCGATCATGATCTACACATTCGCCCAGAAACTCGACGGATTCGGCTTCATCTGAGCGAATCAAAGGCACTAAGGAGAAGTTCACCTCACGCGTGAGCGCAGGGCTTTGCCCTGTGGTGGATTCGATGCGCCGAAATGCCCTATTCCTTGCTAGCCTGATGATTGTGATGAGTCTTGCACCCTTCGTGCAGGCCACCGAAGCGCGCTCAACACCGTGCACGGGAACCATCTGCATCAACGAACTCTTGCCCAACCCTGCCGGAGCCGACACTGGCACCTACCCGGCGGGCGAATGGGTCGAACTCTACAACTCGGGTTCGACCGATGTCAATCTTCAAGGCTGGATCTTGGAGGATGTCAGCGGCTGGGTCCACACCATCGACTCCAATTCTTGGGTTGGATTCGCCAACCTCGCCAGTCCCTATGTCCTGGCAGCAGGCGATTATGCCATCATCGCTGAGAACAATCAGGGCACGCTCAAAATCAACAATGCGGGAGAGACCCTCGACCTCAAGGATGGTACGGGCAGTAAGATGCACACCGTCACCACCGGTCAGGCCAACAATGACGTCAGCAAGATTCCAGGCCCCCTCGCCTCCGACGATTATGTCGATTCGGCCTCCAATACGCCCGGCGCGGCCAATGGCGGCATCGGCACGGGTCCGACCTATGTTCAGAGCGAACTGAGAATCATGGAGGTCATGCCAGATTCCATTTGGACGGATGACAATGAGACCTATCCCGGTGGGGAATGGGTTGAGATCGCCAACGTGGGCCAAGCCTCGGTCGACCTCGCGGGATGGTCCATCGAAGATGCCGCGGGCAACTCGATGGAGATGAACGTCACCCATCTGGTCGATTTCGCCAACGGCACGGCCATCCAACCCGGCCAACACCGCATCGTAGCGGTCAACGGTACACGCACCTTTGGCTTGCTCAACAACGGGGCGGGCACCGAACAGGTCAAACTCAAGCTGCCGTCCGGTGAGATCACACATCAGGTGGAATATGTCGGCCCCTCCCATCCAGGACACAGCTATGTCAACGCCTCTGGCAACATCCCTGATTGGGGACGCAATGGCAATCCATTGGTCACGGCGATTTGGCCGAGCCCGGGCACCCTGAATCCCAACGGCATGATTCTCCCCGATCTGTGGCAAATCAACGAGATCATGATCAATGAGACGACCGAATGGGTCGAGGTTCACCTGGCCCAAGGGCCCGATGTCGACCTGTTCAACTACCACATGGTCACCGGGACGGGGGTCAGCATCCCCTTCGACTGCACGACGTTGGTCGATTGCACCGACCTGTCCATCTCCGAGGGCGATTTCGAATTGCTGGAGTTCAATGACCTCTTGCTCGACACCTATGATTCTCTGAGTCTGGTCGACCTCAACGGCGATGTGCGGCAGACCATCGCGTGGCAATCCAAGATGTTGGGCAACATGTCCATCATCCCGATGGACCCGCTGAATGTCGCCGCCCCGTGGATGCTCTCGCCCTACAATACACCCGGCCTTGCAAACCCCGGTCAGACGACCGGTGGAAGCGATGAGGATGCCGTGCTCCGCATCTCCGAATTCCTCCCCAACCCGATCGGCGCCGATACCCAACTCGGCATGGCGGGCGAGTGGGTGGAGATCACCAACATCGGCAACGACACCGTCGACCTTGCGGGTTGGGAACTGCGTTCAGGCAGTGGATTCACCCTCCCGCCCATTCCCCTCGAACCGGGGGCGTTCATGGCCTTCCCCCTCGGCAACGCATCGATTTCGCTGACCAATGCCCAGGGCACGCTCAAACTCAATGACCCCTCTGGAAATCCTGCCCACACCGTGATCTGGACGCGCTCCGCCTACGGCATGAGCATGGTGCCCAACATCTCGGACCTCGACTCTTGGGTGGTCTCACCCTGGCCGACCCCCGGTGCACCGAATGTGATCTTTGAACAGCCCTACTCCGGCCCGAATGAAATTTTCATGTCCGAGGTCAGCGCCCAATGTTCGAATCCAGAGGATGGCCTCGCCGGCGAATGGGTGGAACTGTTCAACGCCGCGGGATATCCGGTCAACCTATCGAGATGGATGGTGCAGGATGAGGCGGGCGGTGCTGCAGCGATCGCACCCGGCCGTCTGTGGAACCACACTTCCGAATCCATGATGATCGAAACCGACGGCTTTGCCGTGCTCAACATCGAGGACAGCCTGCTGACCAACATCGGTGAGAAGATCACGCTACTCGACCCGAATGGGGAAATCGTTCAATCCTTGGCATGGACCGAATCAGAGAATTGCCAAACGATGGAATCACGCGATGGAGGAGAGGGCACCCGTCAGACGCTCTGGCCAACGCCAGGCGAAGAGAATCCCCTCATCCAAGGCTACGAGGGGGGCATGACGGTGAAATTCACCCGATTCATGCCCGGGGAGATTCCCAACCGTGACAATGACTGGTTTGAAGTCACCAACACAGGCGACACCTTCGTCGACCTCGGTGGCTGGATTATCGCGCGACAGCGCTCCACTGGCCCGTGGAACTCCACCTTCAACAACCACATGCTCGAACCCGGTCAATCGCTGGTCGTCTCGGTCGAACCAGCGATGCTTTCTGCCGATGGCGGGCCCGACGCGGAGGATGGCGACATCCTCTTCGGCGGCAATTCCCCATGGCTGGTCAACTCGGGCGGTTCGCTGCAACTGGTCGCGCCGGATGGCACGATTGTCGACGCCTTCGTCTACGGCGCGGGAGAGGCGGACATCGAGGGTTGGGATGGCCTGGCTCTCGAGATGCCACCCACCGCTGTCGCGGGTCTGATCCTCATGCGCGGAGATGGGTGCGGCACATTGCCGGATACGAATACCTCAGCGGATTGGGAGGTGCGTTGGCTGCGCCTCGGCTCGACCCTATTCTGTGACGATGGCCTGTTCTCGACCACCGGGGATCTGACGCCGGTCAACTCCCCGGTCGGCTCGCTTCAGCAGATGGTTGACTGGATCGATGCGGCGACGACGTCGCTCCACGTCCACGTCTACCAATTCGATTCGCCGGAATTGTTCGCCGCGATGCAGAGTGCCGTGAACCGCGGCGTCGAGTGCACCGTGTTGCTCGAGGGTGAAATTTTGGGCGATGCGGGCGATGGTGCGGATCAGCGCGGCTGGGCGGATGAGTTGGCAAATGCCGGCTGCACCGTGCTGTGGATGGTCGAGCCCTCGGGCACAGATGCGCCCATGGGCCCGTTCCGCTACATCCACTCCAAGGTCGCGGTGCGCGACGGCGAGAGTGTGTGGATTGGCAGCGGCAACTGGAAGCGCTCCACTTTCCCCGTCGACGGTGATGAGGGCAACCGCGACGCGGGCATCATCATCGACAGCGTCGATCTCGCCGACCTCGTCCTCTCTCGGATGCTCGTCGACGAGGACGATACCCAACGCCATATCCTCAACCACGCCGATGCGCCCGCGAGCATGGGGCGCCCCGTCGGATGGACGCCATATGCCGCGGGTCAGAGCAGCGCCGCCACAGAGGCACCGCCGACCTTCAGCGGCCCGATCTCCGGCCGCCTGCTCACCTGTCCAGACGATTGCATCGAAGGGCTCATCTGGATGATCGATCAAGCCGACACCTCGCTCGACCTCTCCCTGCAATATTTCGACCTCGGCTGGCATTGGGGTTACGGAGACAATCCGCTCATCGAAGCGATCGAGCGAGCCGCAGGGGAGCGCGATGTTCAGATTCGCCTGCTCATCAACGGCTACTACGTCGATCAAGACGATGACATACGCGAGACGGTGAACCACTTCAACCATCGATTCAACATGACATTTGGTTGGGATGTAGAAGCACGACTGATGGCACCCTCCGATGCGATTGGGAAACTGCACGACAAATCGCTGATCGTTGACGGTGAAATGGTCCTCTACAGCAGCATCAACTGGGGCTCGAACAGCGCCCTGCGCAACCGCGAGATGGGAATCGCCATCTCGCATGCAGAACTCGCTGCACACCAAAGCGGCATTTTCAATGAAGATTGGGAGCGCATGGACGATTCGACCGACAGCGATGGCGACGGCATGCCGGACTACTGGGAAGTCGAGAACGGCCTCAACCGTACCTGGTCTGCGGTCGCGGGCACGGCCGAATCCGAACAGAATCTCGACCTCGATGGCGACGGCCTGTCCAACCTGCTCGAATACCAGGACGGCGGCGACCCGCGCAATGCCGACACAGACGGCGATTGCATCGATGACGGCGATGAAGTCGTCTGGGCCCGCGCCAATGCGATCGACGAGACCCTCGCCGTACAAACACCCGATGCGGACCTCGACGGCACACCCGACAATCAGACCGTGGGCTGCACCGATTCAACAGAAGTCGTCGTGCCACCCGAAGAGGTGGATCCACCTGTGGACGAGACCGATGAAGGCCCCTTCAGGGATGATGCGATGGACAGCGGCGCCGCCAAGATCTTGCTCACCATGGTCATCCTCGCCGCCATCAGCCTCGCCGGCGCCCTCACCATGCTGATGCTCTCACGTCGCAAATCCAAAGCCGGCAACGTCCTCATCGACGATGCCGGCGAATCCACCCTGTGGGAAGAAGATGAATTGGAAGATGCATCCTCAGAATCCCTCGGCGGACAGGTCATCCTCGACGGCACCAGTGTCGGACCCAACGCTTCCAGCGATGCACGCGAGGTCGGCACAGGACGTGACGATGGCGTCTTCGGCGCCCCGCAGTTGGACGGATACGGCTTCGAGAATTGGTCGCCTCAAGAGGTGCAATCCAGTCTCGATGCAGGCTGGACCATCGAGCAACTCCGTGAAAAGTACGAAAAAGAGTTTTCCTGATCGGATAAGTGGGGTGTTTTACTTCCCTCCTTCATATGCTGCCGGGCGAATCAAATCCTGAGAACAATGAGCTGGATCATCGGAGTGGAGGTCATCCTGTGGATGATCAACTTCCCCGAACAGTTGAGCCTGTGGATGGTTGCACCCTGAGAAGGTTTCATGGGGACTGAGTTCTCGTCCCGCTCCGATGGCCCGAGATTCAATCCCGACCCTCGACCTGCGCGAGTACACCGAAGGAGACCCTGCGACCCGCGGTGGATTCGTTCAAAAAATGGGTGAAGCCCTCGAAGACATCGGCTTCTTCGCACTGACTGGACACGGCATTCCACTCGACGATATCAACCGCGCCTACACGGTCAGCGAGGACTTCTTCAACCAAGACGAATCGACCAAGATGACCTCGAATCAGGACGGGAATCAGCGCGGCTTCGTCCCCTTTGGTGTCGAACATGCCAAGGACAACCCTGCGCCCGACCTCAAGGAATTCTGGCAGACAGGTCGGGTCCTCCCAGCCGACCATCCACTCGTCGATGAATATCCCAAAAACATCTGGCCGGATGCAAACTTCGAGTCCTCCATCGATGGGCTCTACATCCAACTGGAAGCCCTCTCACAAGACCTCTTGGAAATCTGCTCCCTCTATCTCGGAAAGGAGGGTGATTACCTGCCCAACATGGCCCAACACGGCAATACCATCCTCAGAATCCTGCACTACCCCGCCCTCGGACCCGACACCCCCGATGGCGCCGTGCGCAGCGCCCAGCATGAGGACATCAATTTCATCACACTACTGATCGGCGCCAGCGCCGACGGTCTGGAAGTGATGGACCACGACGGTGAATGGATCAAGGTCGAGGGCAACCACGATCACATCATTGTCGATTCAGGAGACATGTTGGCGAACCTCACGAACGGCCTGTTCAAGGCCGTCACCCACCGCGTCGTCAATCCCAAGGACAACACCAGCGATCGCTACTCGATGCCATTGTTCACCCACCCGCGCGACGAGGTGGACCTGACCCCACGCCCAGAATTCATCACGAGAACCGGAGGCTCCGCACTCTATCCTTCGATCACTGCCGGCGCATTCCTACGACAGCGTCTCATCGAAATCGGACTGATCGACGATGACTGAGATCCAGGACTTCGTCAACTCGGTTGTTGACGAATCACTTTCTGATGAGGCGGTCCAAGCCTGGATGCTGAATGTATTCGACAACGGCCTCTCCGTCGATGAAACGGTTGAATTGACCCATGCCATGCTCCATTCGGGTACGGTTCTCGAATGGCCTTCAGACTTCGCCCATCTGGTCGTTGACAAGCATTCCACCGGTGGCATCGGGGACAAAGTCAGTCTGATTTTGGCACCCGCCCTCGCCGCCTGTGGACTCAAGTGTCCGATGATTGCAGGCAGGGGTCTTGCTCACACGGGCGGGACCCTCGACAAACTCGAATCGCTCCCAGGCTACGATGTTCAAGTCTCTCCATCCAATGCTCTGCATCAAGTGACTGAGATCGGTTGCATGATCGCCGGACAGACCGAGGACTTCGCGCCTGCCGACAAGCGAATGTATGCCATTCGAGATGTATCGGGTTTGATTGCATCCGTCCCGTTGATCACTGGTTCGATTCTCTCCAAGAAAGCCGCAGAAGGACTCGCAGCGCTCGTCATGGACATCAAGGTCGGCAAGGCCACCTTCATGACTTCAATCGACCGGGCTGAGGAACTCGCTTCCTCAATCGTATCGACGGGTGAAGGTCTCGGCATCACGACCATGGTCACCCTGACCGAGATGGACACGCCCCTCGGCTTCGCCGCGGGGAATGCACTCGAAGTGCTGGAATCGGTCGAGACGCTTCGTGGAGCGGGACCGGCCGACCTTGAGGAATTGGTCTGCATCCAGGGCGGTATCCTGCTACAAGCGACCGGACTCGCAGAGACTGTCGATGAAGGGGCCTTCATGATTCATGATACCCTCATCGATGGCAGTGCCGCCTCCAAGTTCGTTGAGATGTGCATCGCACAGGGTGTCGATGCATCCGTTTTCGCCTCCGAAGAGAGTCTACTCTCCGCTCTCGGACTCTTGGATACTGAATTGAACACAACCGAATTCACCGTGCCCCAACCGGGGTGGATCGCGGCCATCGATGCAATGGATCTCGGTCAAGTCGTCCTCGAACTCGGCGGTGGCCGAACCGAACTCGGTGCCGACATCGACCGTGGTGTCGGCTTCGTTCTCGAAGGCCATATCGGCAGCCTGATGGTCGTCGATGAGCCTTGGATCACCGTCTACCACAGAGAACCCCTGAGCGACGCCCACCGCGCCCTCATCGAAGGCGCAATCACGCTCTCAAACGAACCGACCGATGCCGAAAGCCGTGTCCTCTGACTCAGAGGGTACCCCCTACTTCGTACTACTTGAATCAGTGAGTTTTTCACCTATTTCAAAGGATATGCAGGGGTTTCAATGGGCATCATGACTTGCAAGCATTGTGACATCTACTCTGACAATTATGCCAACATTTCGTCATATCATCATCCAATTGCGTGTCGGGATTTCCAACATATGAATTGCCGTACTCGTTTTCCCACAATTTTGCTGTGTTCATGAATGTCTCTTCAAGTTGTGGCACTTCCTCTGGAACTGCACCAAATCCACCATCATGATCGAGTATCTTCCCCATCAGTGTGATACAGTCTCTATGATATGCGACTGGACTCAGCATATGAAGGTGCCAAATCTCATCAATATCTCTAGTCGGTGCAATTGGTTCTTCTGGATGTTTGGCAGCCAAAAGAAGAAATTTCTCATACCGCTGAATGGCGTCATCTAACATCCCATCGGTCCAATTTTCAGGGAAGTTTTCGGAACGCTTGGCTCTATCTCGGAGGTCTACAGTGACTACTTGCGCCATGTACCGACATAAATAAATGAGAATATAACTGTTGCGAAGCAATGCCGATTGATGGGATATTGGCAGATTTGGATTTTCAAGGATGGAGTCAATTTTCAAGTCAAGATTGCAGCATCGATAAAGTGATGGGACAACTTGGCTTCATTATCATGGAAAATGATGTGTTGATCGAACGAAATAGTCCCGCTTTGGTAACATCTGCCGAAGGTTTGCCCCCTCACACTGATCACCATTTGTCCCATTACATATTGTGGCACTGCTTAGTTCCGGATTCACAGGGTGGATATTCGATTATGGTTGATGGCTTACGTATTTTTCGTTCAATGCCCTCTAATATCCAAGAACTTCTTCGCAGCATTCATCTAAAGGAGCATTCTGTTTTCAAGGGTGACGTTGGATATCATCCTTTAATTTATGAAACGCCCATAGGTGACAGGATTTATTATTCAGTTTTATTTGAACCCACAGCATTCTGGTTGGCTGGCGAGAGATTAACTAAAGAGCAGAAAGAAGCATTTGATACTTTCAACGAGGCCGTGAGAGTGGCTAAAACCATGCGTATTAAACTAAAGCCGGGAGAATGCTTAGTTGTTGACAATAGACGTATACTTCATGGTCGCTCACCCTTGCAATATAACTCAAATCGTTTGCTCAAACGGTACTGGATAGGCAAGGAAGAATTAGAGAAATCTGTTGAGCAAAGGGTCGGTTGAATGCACCTTGTTGCAACCACCAACTAACCAACTCGTGTATATTGGAAGGGGTCATCCGAAACCCCTTCCAACCGAATATGGTAGTTTGATGGGCTTTCAGTGGGTCAGTTTGCTCGCTACCCACTCAATCTAGTAAGACTTCGCCTTTGGCATCAAGCAACTCAATCATTAGGCCAGCAGCTTTCGCTTGGATTAGAACTTCATCATGGACCTTGTCGCTAAAATCATCAAGGGCGCCTAGTGCAGTTTGCTGTTTTGTATCACTCAATTTGTCGATGATGTGGTTGAGAACACAGGAAACTCCGTATGCGTGTCCAGTTCTGAAGGCATGGTCAGTCCCACCAATTTCTGAATCTTCGGCCTGCATTCTCAACATTACTTGTTGGGAATATGCAACCATTGCACCGTACAAAGTTTCCATCATTACAGCAGCCTCTAAGTCGCTCAATAGTGCTTGGATATTAATCAAAGCAGCATGTACTGCTTGGCCATACACCTTGTGGGCCCCGAGGATATCTGCGCTTTCCATTTGCATTGCTTGGTCAATCAAAGTCTTCCAGTCTGTCATCTCGCTCAAACGGTCCACGAACGGTGCCACTCATCAATCAATCGCAACCATCTGTGCTCTGATGCTACTATTCCCCCTACGGGGGATGAGCCAAACCGTTCGCGTGGCT
>Ga0115002_10002628_pt1 | contig 23250 bp, 20 predicted proteins | sample ArcticOcean_MG_C_8_FD_89576 | JGI IMG/M metagenome (GOLD analysis project Ga0115002, IMG submission 89576) | Marine microbial communities from western Arctic Ocean - ArcticOcean_MG_CB11_86 | ecosystem: Environmental > Aquatic > Marine > Oceanic | place: Arctic Ocean: Canada Basin | collected... | reverse complement strand
ATCCGTAGAGCGACTCTCCGGGCGGATTTTCGCCGTGCGCGAGACGCGCCACTATGGGAGCGAACAGATCGCGGCCGTGAAAGCTCCCCGAAAGCACCTTCGGCCGCCAATCAATGCGCCAACAACGAGCATCGGCGACGCGTCGCGCCACCAGTGCCAACAAACCATTGTCGGGCACAACGAACCACCGGCCATCGGCTTCAAGCGCGATAGCCGCGCGGTCGCCGCCGACGCCGGGATCGACGACAGCGAGAAAAATGCTACCGGCCTGGAATTCACCGGCCAATACCGCCAGAAAATAGGCCGCGGCGCGAGGATTGCAAAGCGGCGCGTCGCTCATCAGCTCGATCACCGGCACGTCCGGCGCATCGCGCGCCAGCACCGCGCGCATCTGCCCAACATAGGGACCGGCGGGGCCGAAATCGGTAAACAGAACGATCACGTCACGACCTTCACTTGGAATTCACCGGTAAACACATTACCTATCAGCAAGCTTATCCTTGCCTGGGGAGAATCGGCATGTATTTGAAAGAAATCAACCATCTCACTTTTATTACCAGCGACATGGAGAAAACCATCCGCTTCTACCGCGATCTTCTCGGCATGGCATTGGCCATGACGGCTATCGCCATTACTTTTTCAAGACCGGCAACAACTAAGTCGCCTTCTTTTCATATGACGGCGCCCATCCGATGACAAAGAAATCTCACGGGTCGCCCAGTACGACGCCGCTCGGCTTCGATCATCTCTCGATCAGCGTCGCGTCGAAAGAGGATTTGTTTGCCCCCAAAGACACGCTCGAAGCGGCCAGTATCGAAGTTTCGGGCGCCGTCAATCACGGCTTCGTCTGGTCGATCTATTTCTTCGACAACAACAACATCCCGCTCGAGGCCAGTTGGGATTGTATCGATATCGTCAAAGCGCCGACGATCATCGAGGACGACCCCCTGGCCGTTGCCAGCCGAAGGTGCCCTGCCGCAACCCGGTATCTGGCCCGAGGTCACCGATCCGACCCCGGCGGAACAGATGACGGCGTACGCCGGCAATAGTTACCCAACGCGGGCGGCGTTCCTGCGCGAAGGCCTGGCAGTGCTTAAGCCGGGCTTCGAAGAGGCCACGGACAAACAATCCGACGCCGCCGATTAAGACCGGAAGGCGCTCGAAAGAACTCACAAAGACTCACTCCAACGGCACCGCCACTCGGAACGCCATTTTGCGTTCCGGCAAGCGCGACTGCGCGCCCGAGTTAATACGAGGTAGCCAAGAGAGCGAACGCGATCGCCCGGCGCCTGAGGGACCAAACCAAATATTAACCCCGCTTATTCGGCCAGAAACTTCTTCCGGATGCCAGCGGCGACGCTGTATTTGGGGTCGACGAAATTTCCCAGGCGCACGATGCCGCATTGGCTGAGCATCATATAAGCGTCCCATTTATCGAAGCTGTAATCGGCCACCATCCAGCGGATGAGCTCGCGGTAGGCAATACGGGTGGCGTCCTCCAACGGCCGCGCGCTGCCGATGCCGAAAATCGCATCTTCGGTCTCATAGCGCGGCCAATCGAGCGTCCAGCCCTTGATCACATCGACTTTGATGGTGGTGGTGGTGGAATATTCCACCGCCGTGCCGCAGACTTCGCCGTCGCCTTGGCAGGCATGGGCATCGCCGATGAACAGCCGCGCACCCGGCGAGCGTACCGGCAGATAGGTCACTGTGCCCGGCCCAATATCAGGCAAATCCATATTGCCGCCATGATTGTCGGGGGTTAGCGAATTGATCGAATCAATCTCCGGCGAGCAGCTCAGCGTGCCGATATGCGGCTTGTAGGGCAGCGTCACCCGCTTGCTCCAATAGACGTTTTCCTCATCGAGGGTGATGCGGCGCACCTGCTCGGGCAGCGGATCATTGAGGGTGGCGGTATAGGCTGTGCCGGTGAGCGCGCCGAACTCCGGGATCATCGCGACAATCCCGTGCGGGTCGTCGCCGCGCGGATGCATGGACGCGATATAAACCGCAAGCGCATCGCCCATCTCAGCGCCTTCGATCATGATCGGCCCATTTTGCGGATTGAGGAACGGCACCCGCAGCTTCTCGCTCGGTTTGTCGTTCTCGTTGGTAAGCTTGCCCTCGAACGCATCGCGCGTTTCCACCACAACCGTATCGCCGGGCCTGATCTCGAGCACCGGGTCTGAATAGGGGCCCATGGTGTAATGATAGGTGCCCTGCATTTCCTCGGTGAGATGATGCGTCTCGCCGGCGGCATCACGGCCGACGCCGCGCTGCGCCATGATCGAATCCCCGAGCCACGCGGCCAACGCCTTTTCGTCCATCGCCATAATCGATTTCCTCACTTTTTTTGGGTGGCCGCAATCATCCCGGAGTGGCCCTTTCCGTTCAAGCGCTATATGTTAATTTCGTCCTCTCGTAAGCGGAGATAGAAATCATGAGCGAATCAAAAGGAATTGCCTACAGCCAGAGACGCTACATGCCGGTGGAGGAAGCGACGATACCGCTGCTCGATCCAGCGTTTACCAAGAGCGATGTGGTGTTTGACGCCATATCCGCCTGGGACGGATCGTTTTTCAAACTCGAAGATCATTTGGCGCGGTTTCACCGCTCTTGCGACTACATCCGTGTCAGCCCGCCCTGCTCGGACGATGAAATCCGCCACATCATGGCGGAATGCGTGAAGCGCGCCGGGTTCGACCATTCCATCGTCTATATCCTGTGCACGCGCGGGCGCTATGCCGGCGGCAGCGCCACCGGCGATCCTCGAGAGGCGTTGAACGAATTCATCGCCTATGCCGTGCCCTATTACTGGATCGTGCCAAAAGAACGCGTGAACTCGGGCGCCCATCTGTGGATCGCCGACACCCGGCGCGCGCCGGACGCTGCGATTAACCAGCGCGTAAAAAACTTCAACCGCATGGATTTGACGCGCGCCCAGTTCGAAGCGCTCGACGCCGGCGCCGACGCGCCGGTGCTGCTGTCCACCGACGGCTTCATCACCGAAGGGCCGGGGTTCAATGTCTGGATAATCCGCGACGGCAAGGTGCTGACGCCGGGCCAAAACCTGCTCGAGGGCATCACCCGGCAAAGCGTGTTCGAACTCTGCGCCGAGACCGGCCTGAAAGCGGAAGCCGCCGATTTGACGGAAGCCGATTTGCGCGAAGCCGACGAGGTCTTCATTTCCTCAACCGGCGGCGGCGTTATCTCGGTGACATTGGTCAACGACAAGCCGGTCGGCAACGGCGCGCCAGGCATCACCACCGGCAAGCTCAGCGATACCTATTGGAAAAAACGCGCCGAAGGCTGGCATGCCACGGTGCTCGCCGATCTGGTAGAGCCGGAACTGCCCCAGGCCGCCGGCGCCGATTAAGGCGATACCCGACGCGAAGTAACGGGGCTCGGCTGGGCCATGTTTGAAGGACGCGGGCGCAATCGCACCGGCGCTTTGCAGCGGATAGTTCGGCGCGGCGCCACTGCCCGATGCGGCGGCGCTTCCATCACCACGGCCGACCAGTCGTCGTGCCTGAATATGGTGCGCTGCATGAAGCCGTGCGCGGCATAGCGTTCATGATTATTTTGAGCCCCGACAGAACGACCGTGCCGTGCGCCATCGCGGCGCGCGCCAGGGCCGGTGTATAGGCTGCAAGCTCGGCATAATTGAGGTTGACCAGGGCCAACTCAAATCCCGAGCCACGTGGTAGGCGATGCGATATGCCACCGGCCTCGCAGCTGACCCGAACGCGCGGCGCAACATGGTTGGCGCGAAAATTCTGCGCGGCCTTTGCCACCGCGAATAAATTGACGTCGAACGCCGTAACCCGGGCGCACCAGGTCTTCAGAGCGGCGATCGACAACACACCCGAGCCGACACCGACATCCAGAATTTGGCGATACTGGCGAAACCGCGCAAGCCAATCGAGGGCGCGCAAACAAAGAAAACTCGACGGATGATCGCCGCCGCCAAAACTCAATCCGGCATCAGCGCGGATAACGACCGGCGCTTGGGGAGCGTGTTCAAGCTCCGCAGGTGCCACCAGATAGCGACCCTCGCGTGAAACCTCCATCCGATCGCGGCGGCGCGATTTCAAATCGAAACGAGTCCAGGCATGGGCCTCTACGGCGGCGCACAATTTTGGACGCCCGACGCCGATAAGTTCATGCGGCGCACCATAGCGTCGGTCAAAGCTCTCGCCCGCCAAGCGCTCGGCGACCGCAACAAAATGATTTTTGTCAAAACGATCTTCCGACCACAAGATGGAAGTCAAAACCTGGAAGCGTAAGTTGGCGATGTCCGAATTGGCGTCGAGCAGCAACAGCGCCGGGGTCATATAGTCGTAGGTGCAGAGCCACTCTGCCACTTCGACCCGTGGATCGGGGCCTTCCACCATAGAAGGCCCGCCCTGCACGTGATTGAAGGCACGAACCCACGCCATGAACGCCACGGAGCCATGCTCCTTGGCCTCCGCGGAACGCGCATTGAGAAGCGCCACCGCGAACCCGTCAGTGCCGGTTGCCTCGGCGCGCGCAGCAACGCCGCCCAAGCGCGACCGGTCCTGCTGCGCCTGCTGCGAATTTTCGGAGGCGAAACTGTCGAAGCGGATGCCGTCAAGAGCGACCAACGCTTCGGCCCACCGCGCGTCCGTTCCCAACCTCTGTAAACGCAGCACCCAGCGCGCCGTGTAGCCGCGCCGGTCGTTGAGCCAAACAGCGGCGACTGGCGCCTGCAAACCGGCGATCTCCGTTGCGTCAAAGGCAGCCAACTCTTCGTCCGCGTCGATCCATAGCAGCCAGTCGGCATCGATCAAACCCGCCAGTTGGTTGCGCGCATCGGCGAAATCATCACGCCAATCGATCTGATTAATCTCAGCGTCTGGGACGCCGACGGCATCTTCCCGGTGCTCTACGCCGACAACGAGAGGGAGGCCAAAACGACGCAGAGAAGCGATGGTGCGCTCGCCGGTGGCTAGGCCGTCCAGCGCCAGCACACATGCGACGATCCGTGTCACTGCGGCGGTGTTGACGCTATCTGCCCAACAAAGGTGGGCGGCGGAGATGCCAGTCAGTGGCGCCTTGATACGCCACGCCGGCACGGAACAGCAGCGGCTCGTTCCACCACGCCGCTTCCAGCATAAGGCCGATGGGAAGACCGTCCGATGTAAAGCCGCATGGCACGGAAAGCCCGGGATGGGACGAAAGCGCGCTGCCATAGGTAAAGCGCGCCGCATCGCGGGTCGCTTCATGCAGGTTTTCGTCGCCGGTAATCGCCGGCGGCGGCATCGGCACGGTCGGCGCCAGGATCATATCGACCTCGTCCTCAAAGGTGCGCTTCAAGGTGCGCTGCCAGACTTCCTTGCCACGCATGGCCTCGGCGTAGTCGACCGCGGTGAATTCTAAACCCAGCATCATACGGGCGCGCACGCGCGGGCTGATGCTCTCCGGATCGTTGGCGAGGCGCTCTTTAAAGTGGGCGCAGATATCGCCGTAGATCTGGGCAATGTTCCAATCCTGTGCCAACTCGGCGCCGGGCAGGTCGATCTCGCAGATTTCCGCACCCAAACGTTCGAATACGCGGACAGCATCGAGCACCGCCTGCTCAACCGCGGGGTGAAGGCGCTGAAAGTGAAATTTGCGCGCGATGCCGATGCGCTTGCCGGCAATGCCATCGTCGAGGCTGGGCAGAAAATTCGCCAGCGGTTGATCGGCGCTTACCGGATCATGGGCGTCATATCCGCTCAGCGCCGCGAACAGACGGGCGACATCGATCACCTCGCGCGCCATTGGCCCGATGGTATCGTTCGACATGCTGGCCGGCGTGACGCCGCGGATCGATATCCGGCCATGGGTCGGGCGCAGACCGGCCACGCCGGTCATCGATGCAGGAATGCGCACCGAGCCGCCGGTATCGGTGCCGAGCGAACCCTGGCACATGCCTGCCGCCACGCTGGCGCCAGAGCCGCCGCTGGTGCCGCCGGGAATATGACCCGGATTCCACGGGTTGCGGCACTGCCCAAAAACTGGATTCGTCGTCACCACGCCGAAAGCAAGCTCCTGCATGTTGGCCTTGCCAATCAACACTGCGCCGGCGCCACGCATGCGACGCACCACCTCGGCATCTTCGTTGGGCACATGATCGGCATAGAACATTGCGCCGCTTGTGGTGCGCATGCCGGCGGTGGCGATATTGTCTTTCAGAGTCATCGTCATGCCGTGCAGCAGGCCGAGCCAGCGCCCCTCGGCGGCAGCGCGGTCGGCTTCGGCGGCGCTCGCCAAGGCGGCATCTTCGTCCCACGTGACGACCGCATTCAGCGTCTCGTTATGGCGTTGGATTTTCTCGATACAGGCCTCTGTCGCGGCCACAGCCGAAGGCGTCATGTTGGATGTCTCCCTAATGTCCCTGCCTCTGCGCGAGGCTTATGAAATTATCGAAAATGTGGCGCATGGAACGGTCCATCGCGCCGGCGTTGCGCTCCATATCCGCGACCAGGCGCGTTAGCGCGCCCACGCCGTGCTGCGCTTCGAGCGCCGCGACATATTCCGGATAAGCCTCAACGGCCAGGACCATGTCTGCGGAGAGCTCCATATGGAATTGCAGCCCGTATGACAAGCGGCCCACCCTGAAAGCCTGATTCTTCCATGCCTCAGAATGCATGAGATGCTGGGCGCCGGGCGGCAAATCCATCACACCATACAAATGCCATTGCAGCGCCTTGGCGGGCACGCGAAGACCCGAGAGGAGAGCATCACCCGCCGCTTCAGCAGCCGTCTCAACATCCAGCACGCCGATTTCAGAGAGTTCCATTGGCCCGACCCGCCCGCCCATCGCCTCGGCAATGAGTTGTGACCCGAGGCAAATGCCGAGTACCGGTTTGCTTTCCTGTGAGACCGCGCGGCGGATGAAATCCTTCTCCTCTACCAGCCAAGGATGCTCTGTCTCCTGATCCGTCTGCTGCGGTCCACCCATGATGATCAAGGCATCATAGCCGTCGAGCGGAGGAATGGGCTGACCCGAAAACACATCGATGGGGTCCCAATCGATACCGTCTTCAGCCATATAGCGGCACATCACACCGGGATGATCGAGGGGCGAGTGCTGAATGACCAAAATTCGCATCAGCGGAATCTCAGGCACCCGGCGCGAGGCTGACGAAATTGGTGTGGAAGGTGGAGTTACCGCCCATATCCGCTGGCGTGTCGGGTGTGGTGGCGTTGGCGTTGGGGCCCCAGCGCACCATGTAACTGGCGACGAGACCGGGCTGTACGTCATCGCTCAGGCGCGCCACCAAGGCGACTTCGCCGCGTCCGTTCCACACGCGAACCGGCGCGCCGTCGGCGATGCCCTCGCGCGCGCCATCCTCCGGGTGCAAATAAAGCGTCGGCTCACGCACGCCGGCCTGCTTACGCGCCACATTGAAAAGTTGGCTCGATTGCAGATTCCGGCTCTTTGGCGTGATGAAGCGATAGCGGTGATCGTCATCCGCCGGCGCCGGAGTGTAGCTTGGCGTGATTAATTCCAGTTTGCCACTCGGCGTCGGGAAGCGGCGATCGGCGAAGCTGGTATCCTCCACCGGCCGGCACGGCACCGGCCCGGCGACCAGCGCATCGAAATCAAGCCCCGTCCCAATCAACAGGCCGCGCAGGGTGTCCTCCTCGCTCTTGCGGAAACAGGGCTCCTCAAAGCCCATTGCTTGGGCGATGTGGCCGAACACCCACTGATTGGGCCGCGCCTCGCCGAGCGGTGCGATGACCGGCCGGTTGATCTGGGCATAATCATGCCAATAGGAGCGATGCACATCCCATTGCTCTGCCTGAGTGCAGGCCGGCAGCACCAGATTGGCGCGCTGGGCGGTATCGCTCATAAAAAGATCATGCACGGCGACGAACAAATCATCGCGCGCCAGCCCGGCATGCACCTTGTTTTGGTTGGGCGCGGTGGCCGCCGGGTTTGAGTTGAACACATAGAGCGCACGAATAGCTTCGTCTTTGGTTAAATCCTTGCCAAGCTTGATCATGTTATAGAAATTGGCATCTTCGGAGCGCAAACTGGGCTCGCTGATATCGCCCATCGGCCAATCAAAATTCGCATAGAGCGCGCCGCCGCCGGGCACGCCCACCTGCCCCGCCATCGCCGCCAGGGTGGCCAGCGCCGCCACCATCTCGCCGCCATTGCTGTTGCGTTGCAGGCCGACACCGATATGAATGAGGGACGGCGTGTTGCCGGCATAAAGCTCGGCGAACTCCTCGATCCGCGCTGTCGGCACGTCGCAGATCGACGATGCCTCGGCCAAACTGGTCTGCATCACACGCGCGCGGATCGCATCAAAGCCGGTGGTGTGGGCGGCCAGAAATTCCGTATCCGCCCAGTCACGCTCGATCAGAAGGCGCATCAAAGCCATCGCCAACACCGGATCGGTGGCGGGGCGCGGCTGAATGTGAAGGTCGGCGGATTTTGCCGATTCTGAACGGTAGGGGTCGACCACAATGTTCGGATGGATGTCCTTGGTGAGGACATGGCTGTGGATATTCGTCGCTTTCGGGTTTTTGCCCCAGGCGACATAGCAGCGTGTTTTGTCCAAATGCTGCGGTTCGGTGCCGCGAATAGCACCGAAGATGCGAATCACTGCCTCCGCCCCTGCCATGGCGCAGATTTCGAGGCCGACACGGCTGGTATTCAGCTTATTCCACAGACGGTCCCCCGAATGCGACGAGACAAATCCCATATTGGCGAGATAGTGGTAGGGCAGGATCGCCGCGCCGCCGCACTCGGCGATGATCTCATGAAATTTTTCGGCCAGAATTTGCAGCGCCTCATCCCATGAAATACGTTGGAATTCTGCGCTTTTATGGGCTCTGTAGAGTGGGTGCAGCAGGCGCTCCGGGTGGTAAATCACCTCTTCATAATGTTGATAGCGGCCGCACAGGAAGCCTTGCGTGATGGGATGGGCCGGATCGCCGCTCACCCGCGTGATTCGGCCGTCCTCGACATGGCTCAGCATGCCGCAGCTGTCGGGACAATCCTTCGGGCAAACGGATTTAACGATTCTGGCCGCCATACCGGCTCATTTCTCCGCGATTTCGCGCCCATTCTACCGCGTGGTGGAGAGCACACAATCAGCTTTGATCTTTTGGCCCGTGTGTCGTAAAACCCCTAGTGGGCAAGACGTGCCGACTGGGCTAGGGTCGCCCGCGACAGAGACGCAAATAGCCAAGCAGGACAGTATGACCGATACCGAATTTGAAGCGCCGATTACCAGAATCGAAAAGATCAAAACATTTACGCGATCGCGCGATGGCTGGACCATGATTCTAGCGTTTGCCATTGCGGTTGTGTCGTCCATTTTTATGGCCGGGCTGTTGCCGGTCGAAGACGATATGAGCGCATTCGGTGTCGTGTTTATCTATTTCGTCACCATGATCATCATTGCCGGGCTGATCCGCATGGCCATGAGAATCTACGATAAATTTTCCAAAAGCAGTTCGTCGTAGAAGCCGCGCGTAACCGGCGCGGCTCGCAATAGGAACTTCGACGACGCCCGCCTCCCCGCCACCGTCACCCAAATCGAAACCGGACGGCACCGCCCGGAAAAACTCGGTCCGCCTAAAAACGGCGCCGGACGGCGCGCTCCTTATGCCGTCGATCTTTCGTAACGCTTCGGGCAAGGCGCGGTTCACACTGCCGATACCGAAACAATTTCTTGAAGACATCGCGATCAAGCACCTCATCGACCGCGAAAGCCGGCATGGCGGTTTCGAATACCCGACCCGTGCCTTTTTCGACGCCCATCTCCAGCCCGGCGATGTCTTTATCGATGTCGGCGCGCATTGGGGCGTGATGAGCCTCGGCGCCGCGACTCGACACGCACCTGACATATCCGTCCTCGCCATCGAAGCAGACCCGACGAATGTCACCCAATTGCTGTGCGCGGTGGCCCATAACCGCCTTACCGAGACCATCGAAACCATCGCTGCGGCGGCGGGAGACAAGCCCGGCACGGCCCCGCTGATCGGCAACACCACCATGGGACACAGTCTCTATGGCAGGGGCTTGCAAGGCATGATGCAAGTAACGCGCGGTTTGTCTGTGCCGATTGTGACGCTTGATGGTCTGGTGGCTGAACGCCCGGCGCTGCAAGACCGCAGGGTGTTTATAAAAATTGATGTTGAGGGATTCGAGCCTCAGGTGATTGCCGGCGCGCGGAAACTGCTGCAAAGCGGGCATGTCGCGGCGTTGGTGTGGGAGAACGGCCGCGCCTTTTTTGAGGAGCCCGGTAAAACCGCGGCGCGGCATATGGTCGAGGAGCTGCGCGATTTCGGATTTTCGCTGCATCAACTGCTGAGCCATGAATTGGGCGGCGCGCTGCTGCCCTTCGTCCCGGCGTTTAACGTGGTCAATGTGATTTGCTTAAGCAATCAAATCCAGCCCTACCGGGCCTACAATCGCCCGGTTGGACGATTACGCGCCCCGGCACATCGCAACGGGCCGGTGCGGACGCGCGTGCTCGCTTGACTGAAGCGTTGGCCGAATTGGGCGGCAGCGAAGGCGGGCGCTGGTCGGACCCGGCGGAAGTTGTCCACGGCGCCGATCTGCGCGCCCGCCTCACCGCCGAGCACATACCGCCAGGCTCAAGCGTGATGGATTTGGGCGCCGGAGCGCGGCGCCTGGGTTCCGCATTGCCACCCGGTGGAAAATATCTGCCCGTCGATCTCGTTCGTTTCGCTAAGGCGGACGAGATTCTTGATCTCAATCAGAGACATTTTCCCGAGCAAGCGGTAGATGTCGTCGCCGCAGTGGAATTGCTACAGTATATTCATGATGTACCGGCGCTTTTGGAGCACTGTGCCGCAGCGGCACCCAATTTGATTGTGATCTACCCGCTCGCTGCGGTCGGTGACGATATAGAGGCCCGCCGCGCGCAAGGCTGGTTCAACGATTTCGACGAGGACGCGATGATAGACATGCTCACTGCCGCAGGATGGAAAATCTCCACGCGCCAGCCGGCGGCGGAATCGGATATATTTGTGTGCCACCGCGACACACGGATACCGGCATGAGCGACACTGTCCTGGCGAGCGGCAAGCTGCCCGCGGCGTTGCTGCGCGATCTTCTCGCAACGGACGAGCCAACCTTGCCCGAACTGCTTCTGCCGCCGCGGGCGGGCGAAGATGCCGGTGTGATCGCCGTGGCGGACGGCGCGCTCGTCGTGGCCGGCGACCCGGTGACGATGACCGGCGCCGATGTTGGCGCACACGCCGTCCTGGTTAATGCCAACGATATCGCCGTGACGGGCGTTCGACCGCGCTGGTTTTTGGCCACGATTTTATTGCCCGAGGGCGTCAACGAAGACGAAATACGCGCCCTTTTCAGCGGCATGAGGGCGATGCTGAAGAAGCACGATATTCTGTTGGTCGGCGGTCATATCGAAATCACCGCGAGCGTACGCCAGACCGTGGTGAGCGGGCACATGCTCGGATATGCCCCAGATGGGGTGTTTCTTCGCACCGCCGATTTGCAGACGGGCGATGTGATATTGCAGATCGGCACCGCCCCCGTAGAGGCTGCGGCGGTATTGGCGAATGAGATCGCGGCGGCGGAACAGGCCGTTTCGGCGGAACTTTGGCATGCCGCCCTAGGTGCTTTGAATACGCCCGGTATATCTGTCATCGAGCCGGCACTCCGCGCAGTGTCGTTGGGTGCGCATGCGTTGCACGACCCGACTGAGGGCGGTCTCTCGGCTGGACTGTATGAAATGGCCGAAGCCGCTGGACTGGCACTGCAATTGAACGAGGACGCGGTGCTTTGGTTTGAGCCGGGTATTGCGCTTTGCCGCGCCTTGGAAGCCGACCCTTGGGGCGCGCTCGCTTCCGGCGCTCTACTCGCCGCGTTTCCCGCCGACGGCGCAGAGGCCGCATGCCGCACACTCATTGCTGAGGGTTACAGCGCGGCCGCCATCGCTCATGCCGGACCCGGCGCGGGCGTCAAGTTTAGCGATGGCCGGGCGTTGCCGCGCTATGAGCGGGATGAAGTGCTGCGCCTGCTCAGCGCCTCATAGGGGCCGATTTAGGGATCTATTACCTCGCGCACCACCGGGTGGTAGCGATCGCCATGGCCTGCCGCCAGCGCCTTCTCAAACCGCTCGCGCACCAATTCCCCGCCTTTCGCCACAACATTTTCCGCTGCCGCCAGATCAAGCGCATAGGCTAAATCTTTAAGCGCATAGCGGACGGAAAATGCATCCTCGGGATAATCGCGCGGCAGCATCGCCTTCATCGCATGATTGCGCAACGCAAAACTATCACCCGAACTTTTACCGACGGTTTGCAAGAACAGCTCCTCATCCAATCCGGCGCGACGCGCAATGGCGAGCGCCTCGGCAATCGCGGCGCAGTTTTGAAACAGCATCATATTGTTGAGAATTTTTACCGTCTGGCCGGCTCCCGGCCCACCGCAATGAGTGACGTCGCTCGCCATGGTGTCGAGGATCGGGCGGATGCGGGCAATCACCGCATCGTCGCCGCCGACCATGATGCTGAGCGTGCCGTCTTTCGCCGCCTGGCGGGTGCGCGCGACCGGCGCGTCGGCAAAGGCTACACCCTTCGCGCCGAACGCCTGATGAAGCTCGCGCGCCAATTGCGGCGGTGAAGTGCCGGCATCGATCACGCATTGGCCCTCGGCGAGATGGTCGATGAGACCGTCTTCGCCGAGGCAGAGCCGGCGCACTATTTCACCGTCTGGGAGCGACAATAGGATCGTATGGGCATCGGCACATAACTCTGCCGGCGAAACCACCGCGGCCACACCATCGGCGGCGAGGCGCGCGAGCGGCGCCGGGTCGAGGTCGTAGGCCAGGACTTTGTCGCCGCCTTTCAACGCCAGATTTCGGCACATGGGCTCGCCCATCACGCCGACACCGATAAATCCGATAGAGCTGAACATTTCGCTCTCATGCCCTCCAAAACAAAGTTTATTTAGTAACTGTCAGCCCAAGTCGGCCAGGCAATCGGATTCGCTCGCTGCACGAGTTTACCAAGGCCAAGGATCAGAGGCTCGGCGAAGCGCGGGCCGGCAATCTGCAAGCCGACCGGCAGGCCGGCGCGAGAAAGTCCGGCAGGGATTGAGCCCGCCGGGATACCAGCCATGGTCACCAGGAATGCCCCGGCGATCCAGTCGATGTAATTTTCCAATTTGCGCCCGCCGATCTCGTCGGGGAAGTTCTTGGTCACGGGGAACTGCGGCACCGGCGACATCGGCATCAGGAGCGCGTCATAGGTTTCGAATAATTTCCGATAGCGGTGCCAGACTCGGGTGCGCATGTCTTCGGCAGCGGCCAGTTCGCGCATCGAAATATCTAACCCGCTGCGCACATTGCCTGCCAAATTGGCGCCAAAATCATCGAGATTATCCAAGCGCCCATATTGCATACCGACCATCCACTCACCGCGCAGCGTGATATACGCGTCGCGCGCGTCCGACAGGTCGAAATCCACTTCCTCGACAATGGCGCCATCGTCAACCAGCTTAAACGCCGCGGCGCGGCAAATTTCTTCCAATTCCGCATCCACGCCAATTGCTGCGATATCGCGCGCGTAGGCCAGGCGCAATCCCTTGGCGTTGTCGCGCGTGCGCACCGGTTCGAGCGCGTTTGGCCACGGTGCCGCCACCGAATTCGGCATCATTTTGCTGTAACCGGCCATGGCATCCAGTAGCATCGCCGCGTCTTCGGCGGTGCGCGCCATCGGCCCCAGCACCTGCCCCGGATCCCATGGCAGCTCGAGCGGATAGTTGGACACCAGGCCGGGCGTGGTGCGGAGGCCGACAATGCCGCAAAACGCCGCCGGCATGCGTAGCGAACAGCCGAAATCCGTCCCCTGAGCAATCGGCACCATGCCACTCGCCACCGCGGCCGCCGAGCCGCCGGACGAGCCGGATGGGCTCAGTTCCGGGTCCCACGGATTTCCTGTCGGGCCGAAGAGTTCGTTGTCGGTATTGGCCCCGGCGGCGAATTCCGGTGTGTTGCTCTTACCGAGAATGATCGCACCTGCGCTCCGCAGACGCGCCACCACTTCGGCATCTTCGTCGGGCACATGATCGGCATAGACCGGCGAGGCCCAAGTGGTGCGCATGCCGGCCGTCTCGACGATATCCTTTATCACCACCGGTAGGCCCAGCAGTGGCGGCAGGTCCTCACCGCCCCGGGCAAAGAGTCTTTCTGCGTGCTGTGCCGCGCTGCGCGCCTCATCAGCGGCTAGAGTAACGATAGCGTTCAGGCGCGGATTAAGACGCTCGATAACCGCAAGATATGCCTCCAGAACTTCGACCGCGCCGAGCTCACGGGCGCGCAGCGCTGCGGCAATTTCACTTGCGCTCCGCCGTGTTAGCTCTGGGGCCACTATTCGCCCATATCAACTATGGCGATGGACGGCCCACCGCCCGGCGGTCCTTGATGCATGGCATCGACCGAGACGAACACTGCCGGGTCGCCAATTGCCGCCGCCGCGACGCCGCCCACCGCGCCCTTCGAATGGCGGTGGTGGTGGACGTCCGAATCATCGAGCATGATCTGGCGCCGGTTGCGCAGTCTGGCGTTGGGGTCGGCCTCGCATTTGATGAAGCAATTGACCAGCCGGTCGCCCAAATCCTCGGAGCGTGCACGCTCGGGCAGATGGAGACCGGCGTCACGAATCGATTCATAGATGCCATCCATGTCGAGAGCATCGCGCATCACACTATGGCCGATACGGTAACGCCCGCCGGAGCCATCGCGGTTGCCGAACAGCACGATTTGCGCGCGATCTAGCTCAACTCCTGACGAACAGGAGGCGACGGAAGAATAGAGATCGAGATTGCGGCAGACTTCTTCTGCTGCTGGCATCTCGACCTCGCCGAGCGCCAGAGCGATGCCGAGCCCGGTGGTGCCGTTCGACACGCCCATCGAATCATGCACCTCACAAGTGACAGTTTGGCCGCGGCCATGCGCCTGCTGAATGGTCTCGATGGTGAGGAGCGGCGTCTTGGTTTGCACATAATGCACATCTTTGACGTCACTGATGCCGGCGTCTTTCATAGCCAACCGCACGCCGGCGGCGACCGTTTTGACCATCGCCAGCCGGCCAATATCCTCCGGCAAGATGATCTCGCTAATCGCCGTCCCCATGGTGAGGCGAGATTGCCCACCGGCACCGCTGGCGCCGCCAGCCGCGTTGCGCGCAAACACCGTCGCATGCGGTGTGATGACGCCGTCACAGCCGCCCGACCAGACCATCGGGATCTCCTTGATATCCGCTTCGCTGCGCGTGCCGTGCTTCAGCAGCACTGCGCGATAGGCTTGATCCGAGAGGATGCGGGTGAAATCATTGACGCCGCCATTGCCCTCCGTCTTGCCAATAGCGGCGACAATATTGTCGGCTGCCATACGGCCCGAGGTGATCAGCTCTTCCAGTCCGCTCGCATCGGATACGCTTTTAATTTCGATCTTGGCGACATCGATTGCCATGTTTCTTCTTCTCCTTTGATTTATTCCGCCGGCGCTCAGCGCCACGCGCGCCGTGCCTCATTCTCGACGATCACACGCCCGTTCTTGATAACGACGCTCCGTGTCGCCTGCTTAGTTAACGCCTCGGCTGCGTTGGCCGCGTCCAATATCACCAAATCCGCCGCACAGCCCGGCGCAAAGCCGTAATCGCCGAGGCGCATAACACGCGCGGCAGCCCTGGTCTGCATGTCGAAAACCTGCTCAATTTCCTGCGGCATACTCATATGTGCTGCATGGGCGGCGATCAAGCCAACCTCAAGCGGATCGACCCGGCCAAACGGATAGAAAGTATCCTTGACGCAATCCTGGCCGAACGAAACGTTGATTCCTTCGGCCAACAATTCTTTCACGCGGGTGATCCCGCGCCGCTTCGGCTGGGCATCGAGACGCCCCTGCAGCATCAGATTGGTGGCCGGATTGGTGATCATGTGAATCTCTGCCTCGCGCACCAGCGCGATGACGGCATTGGCGTAATCTTCCGGATAGCCCGCAAGCGCGCAGGTGTGGCCCGCCGTCACCCGGCCTTGCCAGCCATGCTCGATGGTTTGTTGGGCCAACATTTCCAGGGTGCGGGCACCGACATCGTCGGTTTCATCGACATGCATATCGATATCGGCGTCATATTTCATGGCGATCTCGAAGGCGATGCTGATATGGCGCGCACTGTCCTGCGGATGCTTCTCGTTGAACGGCATGCCGCCGACCACATCGGCACCGGCCTCCATCGCCTGCCACATCAACTCCTCGGTGCCGCCATTCTTTAAGATGCCTTCCTGGGGAAAGGCGACGATTTGAATGTCCATCACATCGCTGTGGCGCCGGCGCGCCTCGGCCACACCTTCGAGCGGCCGGAGACCACCTATATTGTCGATATCGACATGGCTGCGGATGCGCGTCACGCCATTGGCCAGCGCCGAGCGGATCACACGACCCGCGCGCTCGGCAATTTCGTCGACTTCATAGTCGCGCTTGCGCTCCCAGATAATCTCGATGGCTTCATCGAGGGTGCCGGAAACATTGGGGCGCACGTCTTCATTGATCAGCGCCTTATCGAGATGAATATGCGGCTCGACGAAACCAGCAACGCAAAGCCGCCCTGCCGCGTCGATGACCTCGGCGCCACCAGAATCACCGCTCCCCGGTGGTGTAACGAAACGCCCATCCGCGATGTAAAGATCGCGCGCCTCTCCGTCACGCCAGGGCTTGGCGTTTTTGACGACGATATCGATGGCCGCGCCTTCAGGAGCCACGGGTAAATTCCACCGCGCCGCCCATCACCGAACTCTCCGCCGGTTTGGTTTCACCGACCAGACGGCCGCGCTTGAACACATGCGTGCAGGCCGGATTGATGCGCAGCACATCGGCTTTGCTGGCGGCGTCGAACACCACCAGATCCGCCTGCGTCCCGGGTGCGACGCCGTAATCCTGAAGGCCGAGAGTTTGCGCGTTATGCCAGGTGATCATATCGAAACACGTATCGATCTCCTGCACGCCCGACATTTGGCACACATGAAGCGTCAGCGAGGCAGCTTCCACCATGTCTCCACGACCGAGCGGATACCACGGGTCCATGATTGAATCATGGCCGATGCCAACATTGACGCCGGCGGCGAGCAGCTCCTTCACCCGGGTCATGCCGCGCCGTTTGGGATAGGTATCCTCACGCGCCTGCAGGATGATGTTGTCGAACGGATTGGCGGTCACGTTCAGCCCAGAGCGCTTGACCCAACCCATCATGCGATAGGCATAGGCGTTGTTGTAGGAATGCATGGCGACGCAATGGCTCGCCGTGACTACTGCGCCCATGTCGCGCTTGAAGGTCTGTTCCACCATGACTTCGAGAAAACGCGCATGGCTGTCATCGACTTCATCGCAATGAACGTCGATCTTCAATCCGCGCTTCTCGGCTTCGTCGAAAACGAACATCATGCTGGCCACGCCGGCCTCGCGGGTGACTTCGTTGTGCGGGATGCCGCCCACCACATCTGCCCCCATGTCGAGCGAGGCGCGCATCTGCGCTTCACCGCCGGGAAAAGATTTGATGCCGACCTGGGGAAAGGCGACGATTTGAATATCGACCCGGTCACGCAACTCGTCGCGCAGTTCGATCAGAGCCTGGGTCGAAAGTTGAGCATCGTCGCACACATCGGCATGGGTACGGATGAAGCCCGATCCATGTGCCACTTCCCAATCGATGGCGCGGCGCGCCCGCTCCTTGATCGCCTCGACCGTACGCTTGCCCTTGAAGTCGGTCCAAATCTCGATGCCTTCATGCAGGGTGCCGGATTCATTGTCGCGCTCCAACCCGGCCGCGAGCACAGCATCCAGATGCACATGCGCATCGATCAGCGAACCACTCACCAAGCGCCCGCCGCAATCGATCACTTGTCCGGCCTCGGCATCGATGTTGGCTTCGACGGCAACGACCTTCTCACCTTTGATAGCGATGTCGGCGCGGCGCACCGGCTCGTCACGGTGCGCCACATTGGCGTTCTTAAGGATGATATCCATGTTCTATTTCCCTTACCTCTGATACCACTCGTCGGGCGGACGCGAGAAGCGGTTGATTCCGAGATCGCGGTCACAACAGCGCCGGTGAATTTGTTCGAAGACTGGTCGGAAGGCGCTGTTGAGTGCCTCCAACTGTTCATGCTGTTTCTGAAATTCAGGCAGATGACCGCGCAGCTCTTCCAGTAGCGCCGCCTCATCCACCCGTTTGAGGCGGTTGTCTTCAACGACGATCTCGCCGTTCACCATAACTTTCTCGATCGACGTGCCGTTCTCGCAATATACCAGATGATTGCGCACATCATTGAGCGGTGTGAAGTTGAGCGTCTTCATGTTGAGGATCAGGAGGTCGGCTTTCTTGCCCACTTCGAGAGAGCCGGTCTCATCGTCGATCAACGCTGTTCGCGCGCCATTGATGGTGCCGGCGCGCAAGATCTCTGTTGCCGAGGGACCCTGCGGATAATCGGGCGTGGACACTTTGTGAATAAGCGCCGCCGCCTTCATCACATCGAAAATACGCGGTGTGTCGTTGGTTGAAATACCGTCCGAACCGAGGCCGATGGTGATGCCTGCATCCATCATCTTGCGGAACGGCATGGTGCCGACGCTGAGCTTTTGGTTGGAGATGGTGTTGTGCACCACGGTAGAGTCGGCGTCCGCTATCATTCTGATGTCTTCATCGGTTACCCAGATCGAGTGAGCAATGGTGGTGCGCCGGCCGAGCGCGCCGAGATCATTCATATGGCCGATCAGGGTCTTGCCGTAAAACTCGTGACCGGTCACGGCCTGGATTTTCGATTCCAAAATATGGATGTGATAGGCCATGTCGTGCTTGTCGGCGAGTTCATAGGCGGCGACCAGCATGTCATCGGTGCAGCGCTGCGGCCCAGACGGCGCGATGACGTAGCGCAACCGGCCCTTCTTATTGTGGAATCGCGATACTGCCTCCTCGGCGAGATCGATGAAAGATTGGGTCGAGGGCGGCAGTGCGGCCGCGACCTTGGCCTTCAAATCGTCGGGTAGAAGCTCATCGGTAAAGGGAATGGTCTCGCTGAACGGCCGGTTGATGATATGGCCCGAAACATTGGCGCGGATGCCAAGATCGTCATACGCCTGAAAGGCCGCCGCGAGCTGGTCCAAATCCTGGGTCGGCATTTCGATGACATCGTCAAGCACATTGGTCACGCCAGTCTTCAGGCATTCCATGCCGACGATCATCGTGCGCAAATAAATCAGGCGCGGCGGCAACGGCACAGCGCCAAGGATCGGATAGCAGAGCAGCATCCACAGTTCGAGCGGCAAATTGTCGTAGCGCCCTTTGTACATCGCCTCCCAGGAGTGGACATGAGCGTTGGTCAGCCCCGGCATGACCAATTTTCCGGTGCCATCGATGATCTCGCCGCCGCCGGCGTCGGAGAGGTTTTCGCCGATCTCCTTGATGCGATCACCTTCCACGCGGATATCGCCGGTAAACGGCTCCGCATTATGAATGCCGTCCATGGCGACGATGGTCGCGCCTTTGATCAGATAGCTCATCTATCTCTCCCTAACTCGGTTAGCTGCGGTCGCCGAGGATGATAAATTTTTCGGGCGCTGCGAAAGCCTCGTCCAACGCCTCGGCGGCGCCGGTGACATATTCGTCCATGAACATTTTGCCTTTTTCGGCCGTCGCCGCTGCGGCGGAGGAGAGCGCGCCCGAAGATGGCACCGTCGCCGGGTCGTAGGGATACATATCATGCAGCGGAAAGTCCGCCGGCGGGTGCATCGGCACTTCGTCCATATTGACTAGTTCGGGATAGAGATGCAGCATCATCGAAGTTTCCATCACCCCAGCATGTTCGAGCGGCCAGCCCGGAAAGCCATCGGGGAAGGCTTTGTCGAGCGTCGCCTCCGAGGCGTATTCCCAATAGGGCAGCTTGGCGATGCTGAGATCGTCAATACCGTCGCGGCGGAGTTCTCGGAGCGCCAAATCGATCGCTTCCACCAGGAACATATTATTTTCGTAATGGCCATCCATCAGTGCCATTTTGCGCACGCCATGGCGGGCAAATTCCTTGATCACATCGCGCACCAGGAAAATCAAAGTCTGGGCGTCGAGGCTGGTGGTGCCGGGAAAATTATTGCCGCCGCCGGATTTGGGTTGCGACTTGTAGCCATAATTTATGGTCGGCGCGACCAACCCGCCGTTCCGCGCCGCGACGGCCTCGCAGATCGACGTTGGGATGATGGAATCGCAATTCATCGGCAGGTGCGGACCATGCTGTTCGAGCGAGCCGACCGGTAGCATCACCACGGGTGCTTCCTCGCTCAAGCGGCGGGCATATTCCATCCAGTTTAGTTCGCAAATTCGGATGATATCAGGCATCGCAAACTCCTTTCATCAGACGGATTTTCATGGCCAGGGCGGCATGTCGCTGCCATAGCGACTGATCCCCAAATCGACCGCAGTACAGCGTTTGTACATTTCCTGGAGGTAGGGAATGAACACTTGATTGCGCTCCTCCTCAACAGCGTGCTTGGCGAGCAGCTCCGGCGCCAAAGCACGGAATTCATCGAGCAGCGCTTCCTCGTCAATTTTTGTCAGCAGGCCGTCGCGCACCACGATCTCGCCGTCGACGATCACTGTTTCCACCGAGCTTCCGTTCTCGCTGTAAATCAGATGCTTGCGCGCGTCGTTGAGCGGCACGAAATTCGCGTTGCGCAGGTCCATGATCACCAAATCAGCCTTCTTGCCGACTTCGAGCGAGCCGATATCGTCTTCGAGCAGCGCGCTATAGGCGCCGCCCAGCGTCGCCGCATGCATGACCTCATGGGCGGTCAGCCAGGAATCATAATCCGGCGTCGTTATATTGTGCAGATGGCCGGCGACGCGCATGGCATCGAACATGCGCGGCGTGTCGCTGGACGAAATCCCATCGGTGCCGAGTCCGACATTGACGCCGCCATCGATCAGCTTGCGGATCGGCGCGATGCCGGAGCTGAGCTTCATGTTGGAGAGCCCGTTATGCACCACTGAGCATTTGGCCTCGCCGAGGAGCGCAATATCCGCGTCCGTCACCCAGACGCCATGCGCAATGGTGGTGCCGCGATTTAGCAGCCCGAGATCATGCATATATTGCACCAGGGTCTTGCCGTAAAACTCCTGCCCCGCCACCGCCTGCACTTTGGTCTCCAGAATATGGGTATGGAACGCCGTGCCATGTGCTTGCGCCAGGGCGTTCGCCGCTTCCATCAGCTCGACCGTGCAGCGCTGCGGCCCTGACGGCGCCACCATGAATCTGAGCCGCCCGTCGGCGCGGCCGTGATAGAGCGAAAATGCTTCCTCGGCGAAGGCGACATATTCGGCCACCGTCGGCGGCGTGCCGGCATTGACCTGTTGCAGCAATTCGTCAGGCAGGATTTCGCCGAGGAAAGGGATAGTATCGGCGATCGGACGATCGATGACATGGCCGGACACATTGGCGCGGATGCCGGCATCGTCATAAGCCTGGTAAATAGAGCCCAGGGTTTCCATGGTTTGCAGCGGCGCCTCGAGAATATCATCGGCGAGGAAGGTGACGCCGTTCCTGAGCGCGTCCATGGCGATCAGCATGGTGCGGAGATAAAGTGCGCGCGACTCTAATTGTCCGTCACCGATAAGGTAATAGGCCAGGGTCATCCACATTTCGAGCGGCAGGTTTTCATAGCGCCCGCGAAACAGTGCCTCTGGCGTATGGATGTGGGCGTTGACGAAGCCGGGCGTCACCAGCTTGTCATGCCCGTCGATGATGATATCGGCTTCCGCCCCGGGCAACGCCGCACCCATGGCGATGATGCGCTGGCCCTCGATCAGGATATCGCCGTCAAAAGTCTCGCTGCCGTGTGCGGCGTCCATGGCTATAATCTTGGCGCCTTTAATGTGGATGGTCATTTTGTTTCCCTTGTTGCCTGGGCCGCCTTAAACGGGCGGCAAAACATATGTGTCTTCGGGCCGCCAGGAGGCAAAAAGCTTGCTGCCCGCGGTAAAGTCGAGCGCATCCAGTTCGTGCTGCTGCTTTTGCACACGAAACACGGTGCCCTCACCGATATCGATATAGAGGGTAATCACAGAGCCGATGAATTCCTCACTGATCAGCTCGCCGGTAATCACATTTTCATATTCGCCGGCGGTGTCCGATACAGCCGCAAGATCGGCGCTGACCACCAGTTCGAGCACATCGCCCTTGGCCGGCGCCGGGTCCGGCGTAGGAATGCTGAAGCTGCCGTGTTTGGTATCCACCATCACGCGGCCGGCGCTCGACGAAGTTACCGTGCCAGTGAGAATATTGTTGCTGCCGATAAACTCAGCAACAAAATGATTGGCCGGCGCGCGGTACACCTCTTTCGGGCTGCCGATCTGCTGAATCACGCCGCCATTCATGATCGCCACACGGCTTGCCATGGCGAAGGCTTCGGACTGATTGTGGGTGACATAGGCAAAGGTGATGCCGAGCTGCTTTTGCAGCTGAGTGATCTCCGATTGCATGCGGACGCGAAGATGGGCGTCGAGGGCGCTCAACGGTTCGTCGAGCAGCAGAATTTCAGGCTCGGTCACTAGGGCACGGGCGATGGCGACGCGTTGGCGTTCACCGCCCGAAAGCTGCGTGATATTGCGGTTGGCGTATTTTTCGAGGCCCATGCGCTCAAGCCAATTCATCGCCCGCTCGCGCCGCTCGCGGCGGCCGATGCGCCGCATCTTGAGGCCGAACTCGACATTGCGCAGTACATTCAAATGCGGAAACAGCGCCAAGTTCTGCCACACCAGGGGGGTGTCGCGCTGCCACGGCTTGAGCTCGTTCATGCGTGTGCCGTTGAGGCGGATTTCGCCTTCGCTGGGCTGTTCCAAACCGGCGATCATTCTGAGCGTCGTCGTCTTGCCGCAGCCCGACGGGCCCATGATGGCGAGAAATTCACCGCGGCTGATTTGCAGATCGACGCCATCCACGGCGACATGGCTGCCGAAGCGCTTCACCACCTGATCCAGTACAAGTAAGGGTTCCGACATGTTTCTTACTCTCCGGCGGCTTCGCGGCGTTCGCTGGAGCGACGCGTCAATAACAGGATTTGCGCTGTCCGTCGTCATATAATTTGGAACAATCTACGGCCTGATCTAAAGGAGGATTTGGCCCATCTGGTTCAAGATATTAGGCGGCGTATTTGCGGTATTGCAAGCGCCGGTTCTCCATCGTTT
>Ga0115002_10002627_pt1 | contig 23261 bp, 24 predicted proteins | sample ArcticOcean_MG_C_8_FD_89576 | JGI IMG/M metagenome (GOLD analysis project Ga0115002, IMG submission 89576) | Marine microbial communities from western Arctic Ocean - ArcticOcean_MG_CB11_86 | ecosystem: Environmental > Aquatic > Marine > Oceanic | place: Arctic Ocean: Canada Basin | collected... | reverse complement strand
AGGCGAGGGCATGCGCCCCTGAGCGCCGGGCGAGCCCTTGGTCGGCGCCCCTGTCCCTGAGCCACGCACCGAGGGTCAATTCAAGCGGTCCGCGTTGACCGTCGATCGCCTCAGTGTCCGTCGATTCCCAGTGAGTGGGGAGTTGCAGCACCGGCAGTGCTCCCTTGCGCTGTTTCCGACGCCCGCGAAGTGTGCTTCGGTGCACTCCGATGGCTCCTGCGCCGACGATCCCGAGTACCAGATGCGCCCATGCGAGCACCTCGAGCGTCAGCGGCGACGTCAGCGACTGGATCAAGTACCCGCTGAACACGAGTGGCCCGAACACGTAGGCCGCGGTCCGGCCACTGTGCCGGCCGGTCGGAAGGCTGGACTTGAGGCTCCGCCAAATGTGTTGTGTCGTGATGAGGCCTACCGCGAAGAGCATGAGCGGCGCGATTAGGATGTGCGCCTTTAGTGCCCAGGGCTCCAGCGGATGGTTGATCACGGCCCATGGGTCCGAGGGCTCGAGAAAGTGCTTCATGGCGAAGTATGTGATGCCGCTCGCGGCTGTCGCGATCGTCGATCCGTACAGGAGCCAGCGTTGGAATCGGGTCATCGCCTGTTCGCCGTCAAGTCGCCCGCGTCAGCATCGTGTGCCTCAGCATCGTGCACTTCAGCACCGAATGGGTCGATCACCGCATGAAGCGCCAGTACCCTGCGGGTCGCACGCGTGACCGCTCCGGAGGTCAGCGTGGCCCCGGTGATGTTGGCGATTGCTCCCTTGAGAGACAGCTCTCCGTCGAGCTCGCGGCCGTGAAATTGCTCGAGCCATCCGTCCGGGGCCCGGTACTCCGGTGGCTCCCGGAAGCTCACCGTCTCGACCCGACCGACTCGGTTGTCCGTGCCGACTACGAGCATTACGACCTGTGGCAGGGTACGCACACGGTGTACGTCGAAGTAGGCGACGCCCACGGGTCCGCCGCCTCGAGTCGCAACGTAGTAGCTCACCACGGTCGACTCGACCTCCACATCGGGTCCTGCGAGGGTCGATGCCCGCGCAACCTGCTCGTCGTCCAAGAAGGCGGTGCGACGCTCGAGCTGTGCGTCTTGAAATGCGAGAGTTAGCGCTTCGTCTTGAGTCAGGGATTGCGCCGAGATCGGCGAAGCGAAGGCGATCGTCATGACCGCGGCACTCAGCACCCTTTTGCCGGTCAAAAGAGCCATCCCAACGAGGCGTTCAACTGGTTGACGCCGGTGTTTGCAGCCGTCGAATGAATCTGGTATCCCAACTTTGCGATCACCTGCGTGACGGGTCTCCAGGCAGCGCCGATGGATGTGACGGTGAGGTCGTTTGCAGGACTTGCTGAGAAGCCCGCTGCGACCCCGCGTTGTGTGTTCACCTTCTCGAACCGCAAATAGGGGATGAGTTGATGCGTCGATGCGGAGGTGCGCAGAAGGTCGTAACCCGCCTGGAGATACCAGCCCAGCATATTCGATCCGATGCCGCTGGCTCCCTCCAGGCCGATCAGGCTGTTCATTGCCGTTACGTCGCTCACCTGCGCGCCTGCGACGACACCCCGAACATCCCAACCGCGCTTCTTGTAGTCCAGATGCACATCCCATATGGAGACACGACCGCCTACTGGTTGGTTAGCGAGTTCCTGACCCTGGGCGGTTTCTCCAGTGTATCCGGAGACACCAAGAATCAGCCCGGGCGTACCTGTGTAGTCGAAACGGGCTGCTACGCCCATATCCTCGGCGAGTGCTTTGGCGCCCTTCTGCCGTCCACCGCGTAGGCCCCCAGCCGTGAATTTCGTGCCGTTGAAAGAGTTCATGACGTAGAGGCGCCAAGAGAAGGCGTCCCCGCTTCCGAAGAGGCCGATGCCATTCTCGCGCCACGTCGTGGGGATGATCCGATTCTCGGTGAGCGGGCGCTCCGTGCCGAGGAAGATCGGCGGCTCATGCAGCTCGTTGACCAGGCCCAGCGGTGCGAGTAGGAGTCCTCCTCGGATGCCGACCTGGTCGGTCAAGCGATAGTCGAGGTAGGCGAATTCGAGGAAACTCTCCTTCGCGTGCTCGATCTCGATTTCCGAGTTGAAGAGGAGTCTGTCGTTGAATTTGTAGCCGACGTAGAGGACGACCCTCAGTGCGTCGGCTTGGTTACGCGCACCCGACCCGGAGCCGTCTTCCCGGTTCGCCGCGAAGTTCTCATATAGGAACTCGCCGTAGCCGCCGAGGGAGACACCTTGATTCACCCGGTACACCTTCGAGGCAGCCGGCCCGAGACCCTGGATCGACGAATCTGCTTCGACGACATCCCGGCCGAGCTGCATGCGCTCGAGCTCCCGGGTCACCGCCTCGATCCTGCTTTCCAGCTCGGCGAGGCGCACGGAGTCGGCGTCTTGTGCGTGGAGTTCGTGTACGGGTGCGAGCGAGATGAGTAGGGCCGTGAGGGCGATCGTGACTCGGCAAGACAAGACGAGGCGCATCATTGGTGGTTTCTGCTTTCGTGTGTGTGTGTCCGGTGTTCCGGAGCCAGAGACTCCGGAGGGTCGGTCAACCACTGCTCCATGCCTGGAGTCCAGCTCGCGGTCAGCTCACCATCCTCCACCTGCAGGAAGAGCGCGTGCAATCCGTCCTGGCGCTCAGCCCAGGCGAGACCTACCTGCGGGCCCATTACATAGAGCGCCGTCGCCACGGCGTCGGCTTCGACCGGGTCGGCGCTCACTACAGTCACGCTTCCCCACGCCCGGGAGGGCTGACCCGTCCGGGGGTCGAGAATGTGCCCACGGCGCACGCCGTCGATCTCGATGAAACGCTCGGACGTACCGCTCGTGGCGACCGAAACGCCGTGGATCTCGAGGTGCACCACTGGCTGTCGTCGCTTGGTGGGGTGAGCGACCGACACCCTCCAGGGCTCATCAGCGCTTCCCTGCGCCCACAACTGGCCGCCGAGATCGATGAGAGCCCGGTCTACGTGCGCCAACTCGAGTCCCTGGGCTGCGGACCGGAGTGCGGCACCCTTGCCGAAGCCCCCCGTATCCATCCAGGCGGCGGCGTCGTGGCGGACGACGGTCCCGGTGTGTTCGTCGACTGAGATCGAGCCTGAACCGGCAGCGTTGAGGGCTCGCGTCAACATGTCCGGCGTTGGCACAACCCCGGAACCGCGCATGTCCCATGCGTCGACGAGCGCTCCGACTCGAGCGTCGAAGGCGCCTCCTGAGATTCGGGAGTACCGATCCGCTTCGGCGAGCAAGAGCGCGAGTTCCGAGCCTGGCCAGAACGGGCTCCCGACTGCAGCGGTGTTGACCGCGTGCATTTCGCTCTCCGGATCCCAGGTACTCAACATGCGCTCGAAGCGCTCGACCTCGAGCATGACGTTTTCAGCGGCTTCCCCAGCCCCGGCGGTTGAGCTCGCCTCCACCACAACCCCGAGCCTTGTCCCCATCACCCACGCCTCTCGCGTGACCACCTGCGACGCACGGGGCGGGGCGGACTGGATTGAGGCGACTAGTGCCAGCGCCACAAGTAGAGGAGGAGTCACTAAGAATCCACCGAAAGATTGCGAATGATAACCGTTCTCAACTAATGTCGCCGGATGTTACCCAATTCCTTAGCGCACCTCAAGGGAGGCTTGGATTGAAGGGAGGACTGGCCTTGCGGGATCGTGGGTGACGGGCACCCGGTGAGGCAGGAAAGATCACGAGGGGATTGCCTGCCGCCCGGTGAGGGGGCATCCTCTCAGCCCCGACATCGAGGTCGCATCGGCGCATTTGCCGGCCCTCAATTCACGTACGGAGCCTTCCATGCGCCGCTTGATTCTTGTCGCGCTCTTCGGAGCCTTGGTGACTGCCACGACTTCCGACCTCGTTGCCCAGGCTGACTCTCGCCTTGCTGGACTCAAGGACGAAGCAGAGCAGATGGTGCAGGCCCGGGAGCAGCAGGTACAGCAGATCATCGATCATCTCTTTTCGTTCGGTGAGCTCGGGATGCAGGAGTTCGAGAGCCAGCGCTACTTGACCGAGCTACTCGAGGCCGAGGGCTTCCAGATCGAGCTGGGCGTCGCTGGTATGCCGAGCGCGTGGACGGCGAGATGGTCGAACGGCACCGGATCTCCGGTAATCGCGATGGGCTCGGATGTCGATGGGATTCCGCAGTCGAATCAGAAGCCAGGCGTCGCATACCGCGAAGCGATCGTCCCGATGGCGCCAGGTCACGGCGAGGGTCACAACTCGGGCCAGGCGGTCAACATCGTGGGCGCTCTGGTGGTGAAGGAATTGATGGAGCGCGAGGGCATCGACGGCACGCTGCTCCTGTGGCCCGGCGTCGCCGAGGAACAGGTCGCGTCCAAGGCGTTCTTCGTACGTGAAGGCACGTTCGACGGAGTCGACGTCAACCTCTTCACGCATGTGTCGAGCAGCTTCCGCACGAGTTGGGGGCAGGCGGGCGGGAATGCGCTCTGGTCGGTGCAGTTCCGGTTCACGGGTGAGACCGCTCACTCAGCGAGCTCGCCGTGGCGGGGTCGCTCTGCGCTCGATGCCATCATGCTCATGGCGCAGGCCTGGGAATTCAAGCGCGAGCATCTACGGCCCGCGGCACGGTCCCACTACATCATCGTCGAGGGTGGTGACCAGCCCAACGTGGTGCCTCAGACCGCAACGATCTGGTTCTACTTCCGAGAGCGAGACTACGAGCTCACCAAGGAGCAATACGATGCCGCGGTCCTGATGGCTCAGGGCGCGGCGCTCATGACGGGCACCCAAATCGACACGATCATGACGGTCGGCTCAGCGTGGGGTCGGCACTTCAGCAAGCCGGTTGCGGAGGCCAGTTACGCGAACATCAAGCGCGTTGGAATGCCCGAGTGGAGTGACGACGACCGACGGTTCGCCGAGGCCTTCCAGGCGGAGATGGGCGTCGAGGTCACCGGGCTCTCCGACTCGATCGGCGCGCTGCGTGGTCCGGTCGACCTGTCGCAGTCACTCGGCGGCGGCTCGGACGACATCGGCGACGTCTCCTGGAACATGCCCACGGTGACCCTCAATTACCCGTCGAACATGAGCGGAGGACCGGGACACAACTGGGCGAACGGCATCGCCATGGCGACCCCGATCGCGCACAAGGGCGGCGTCGCGGGCGCGAAGGTCCAAGCTCTGACACTGCTCGACCTCTTCCTCGATGGCGAGACCGTCGACGCTGCCTGGGACTACTTCAACGACGTACAGAGCGTGGAGACGGTTTACACTCCGTTCATTGCGCCGACGGACCAACCTGCGATCTGGCTCAACGAGGATATCATGGCACGATGGCGACCCGAGATGCGTCCCTTCTACTACGACGCCACGCGTTTCGATTCCTATCTCGAGCAGCTCGGGATAGAGTATCCGACGATCCGGACACGACCGGTCTCTGAGGACGGTGCCGCGCCGGGCGGAAATTGAGCGTGCGGGTGATGCGCTGGTGGGTCTTGGCCGGGGCGATGTGTTGCTCCCCCTCGTTCGTGAGCGCTCAGGCGATCGACGTCGTAGAGCTCACGGTCGACCAGATCCAGGCGGCCTACGCAGACGGTGAGTATACGGCAGTACAGCTCACGCAGGCGTTCCTAGATCGCATTGAGCAGTACGAAGACCACTACAACGCGTTCATCTCGATGAACCCCTATGCGCTGCTCACGGCCGCCGCGCTCGACCGACGATACGCCGCGTCTGGGCCGGTGGGTCCGCTACATGGTGTGCCCGTGGTCATTAAGGACAACATCGACCAGGCAAGGCGAGTCACCACGGCCGGCTTCGAAGGCTTCAGCAGCGCGACCGGTGGCGTCGACATGATCCCCGACGACAACGCGGCCGTCGTGGACCGCCTCGAGGAGGCCGGTGCGATCATTCTCGGCAAGACGAACTTGCCCGACTTCGCGGGCCACGGAACGCGTACCCAGAGCACAGTTGCGGGGGTGACGCTGAACCCATACAACGTGGACAAGGCCCCAGGGGGCTCGAGTGGCGGCTCGGCGACCGCTGTCAATGCGAGCTTCGCGGTGTTTGGCCTAGGGACGGAGACTGGGGGTTCGCTGCAGAACCCGGCCTCCGCACAGGCGCTGGTCGCGGTGAAGGGCACGTACGGGCTTTCTCCCATCGAGGGTATCGTGCCTTTGAGTGGGAGTTACGTGGACGTCGTGGGTCCGTTGGCTCGCAGCGTACGGGATGCCGCTCTCGCGCTCGATGTGATCGCGGGCCCCACTCCGGAGGACCCAGCGACGTACGCGGCGGTGGATCACATGCCCGAGGGCGGCTACCTTGCGGCGCTCGACGGCGCGACTCTGGCCGGCAAGCGCTTCGGACTGGTCGGCGCGGGCTGGCGCGAACGGTGGCTTCCCCTCGATCCGCTTACCGAGGCTGAGTACCGCGACGCGGTCTCGACCCTGGAGGGCCTTGGTGCCGAGGTCGTGGAGGATCCGTTCGAGGGCAGCGGCTTCATCGAGTTGTATGGCGAGCGTCCGCGGGTGCCGTCACAGGGAGCTTACGACATGCTCTTGTATCTGCAGGGCCTCGGGCCGAACGCTCCGTTTAATAGCATCGAGGAGTGGGAGTCACTCAGCGGGCAGGAGTATCGCCGGGGACGTGGCGGCAGCGGTCCGACGCCGCCCGCGAGGCCGAGTGCCACAGAGGACGGAGATGCGTTTCAAGCGTGGCGCATGCAGATGCGAGCGCTCTATCGCGGTGTGCTCGAGCAGCACGATCTCGACGGACTCTTTTTCCCCCAGGCAGGTGCGCCGAACCGCGACCTGATTGAGGATCCGGAGCGTCCCGAGTACAACCCGAACAACTGGCCGGAGCTTCCCAGCAATATCATCAACGACTTTGGTGTACCGGTCGTGACGGTGCCATACAGCTACTACGACGACGGTACGCCGTTCGTGCTTGCGTGGATCGGGGATCTTTGGACCGAGGCCGAGCTGCTCGGCTATGCCTATGTGCTGGAGCAAGCGACGAAGGCTCGGGTGCCTCCCCAGTTGTCGGGAACCCCTCGCGGCTAGCTTTCGTTTTCAACACAAGTACCCCATCGCCGTGTCCCGTTGGGGTCAGTGGTTCCTAAAGGTGCTCCCCCGATTCCGTGAATGTATAGATGCGTCCTCCCCGCATACTGTTGCTGCTTACGTCCGTGCTCGTCTTCACCCCGCTCGTAGGTGTGGTGGGCCAAGAGAACAGCGGTAATACCCGTCCGAACGTCTTCTTCGACTGCGACGGACGGAACTGTAACAACCAGTACTACCGTACCGAGATCGACTGGGTGAACTGGGTTCGGGACCGAGAGGCCGCCGAAGTTCACCTCATTATGACGAGCACCAATACAGGTGCGGGAGGGCGGGAGTATCGTCTCGACTTCCTGGGCCACGGCACCCAAGACGGGTACGAAGACACGCACCTGTTCCAGACCCTATCTACGGATACGGACCGGGAGCAGCTCGACCAGATCTCGCACATGTTGGGCATCGGGTTGGCGCTCTTCGCGAATACGGCAGGGTATCGCGGGCTCGTGACGCTCAACGGCCCCGACCCCGAGAGCGCGGGCGGAGGCCAGCGACTCGTGTCTCAGGACGAAGTCGACGATCCGTGGAATCTGTGGACGTTCACAATCGGCGGAAACGCCAATCTGGACGGTGAGTCGACGCGGAATACCACACGTGTCACCGGGAATTTCTCAGCGGGCCGAGTGACTCCGACTTGGAAGATCAATCTACGCACCAACATCAACCACAATCGCGTGGATATCGAGCTGGACGACGGCAACTTCCTCGACGTCAGAACCGACTACGGATTCAATCCTCTCGTCGCGTATGCTGTTGCCGATCATTGGTCCGTAGGCTTTGAAGGCACTGTTCGGCGCGACACCCGGACCAATCAGGAGCTCAGGGCGGCGGTCTCGCCTGGCATGGAGTACAGCGTGTTCCCGTACGATGAAGCCACGCGGCGCTCCTTCACGTTCTACTACAAGATCGGGCCCACGTACCGCAAATACTTCGAGACGACGTATCTCGGCGAGGACGAGGAGACGCGATTCAAGGAGTCGCTTCAGATTCAGTTCTCGCAGCGCCAGACCTGGGGCGATGCCTCGTTCAGCATCACGGGCTCGCACTTCTTGCACGACTTCGAACGCAACAACCTCTCCATGCGCGGCGACATCGACTTCCGGATCGTGCGTGGGTTCAGCGTGAACGCGCGCGGTGACATCGGGTGGGTTAACGACCAGCTCTACCTGTCGGCGGAAGGCGCAACAGACGAAGAGGCTCTGCTGAGGCTCAGCAATCGCGCCACATCCTTCAATTACGGCCTCGAGGTCGGCTTCTCGATTCGCTTCGGCTCGATCTTCAACAACGTCGTGAACCACCGCTTCCGCGGTGCTGGCTTCGGGGGCTTTGGCGGAGGCCGGCGCGGTGGATTTTAGGGACCCGATTGATCCACTGCCACAAGCCGGCGTACTTTTGACTCCCGTAGCAACGCACCGACGCCAGGACATCCGGAGGACTCGTGGCTGGCCATAACAAGTGGTCCAAGATCAAGCGCAAGAAGGGCGTGACCGACCAGAAGCGTGGGGCGCTCTTCACCAAGCTCATTCGAGAGATCACCGTCGCCGCACGTGACGGTGGAGGCGAGCCCGAGTACAACGCGCGCCTCCGACTCGCGGTCGACACCGCCAAGTCCAACTCCATGCCTGCCGAGAACATCGATCGGGCCATCAAGAAGGGCACGGGCGAACTCGAGGGCGTGAACTACGAAGAGACCACCTATGAGGGGTACGGCCCCGCCGGCGTGGCCCTCTTCATAGAGTGTCTTACGGACAACACCAACCGAACGGTCGCTGATGTGCGCCACGCGTTAGTGAAGTTCGACGGCAGTCTCGGGACCGATGGCTCAGTGGCGTGGCAGTTCGACCGGAAGGGCGTGTTTACGATCGACTCGTCTCGCTACACCGAGGACTCGGTCTTCGAGGCGGCGATCGAAGCGGGCGCAGAGGACGTCACGAATGATGGAGACGAATTCGTCGTCACGGCGGAGCCCTCAGACTTCATGAGCGTTCAGGCGGGTATCAGAGAGGCCGGGATCGAAATGACCTCGGCCGAGCTCACACGGATTGCGAAGAACGAGATGGGGGTGGCTGGCAAGGACGCCGTGAAGCTGCTGAAGCTGCTCGACTTGCTCGACGACCTCGACGACGTGCAGAAGGTTCACTCCAACGCTGATATCGACGAGGCGGTTCTCGCGGAGGCCATGTGACGCGGACCGTGCTCCCGCGCACGTGACCGCCGGGCGAGGCTCGGACGAAGTCATCATTCTCGGCATCGACCCCGGGACGGCGGCTACAGGGTACGGAGTCGTGGCTCGTCGAAGTGGAGGCGCTGTCTCGTTGGTGGAGTGCGGCGTTATACGCACGTCTACAAAGAGGCCTCTCTCCGACCGAATCCGGGAGATCTTCGAGGGTGTCGCCGGCCTGATCGAGCGACACGAACCCTTCGCCGTATCGGTCGAGGACGTCTTTCACGGAAAGAACGCGCAAAGCGCCCTGAAGCTTGGCCACGCCCGTGGGGCGATTCTGCTTGCGGCGTCGCTGCGTGATATTCAGATCGCCGAGTACGCGCCCAGGCAGATCAAGAAGGCCGTTGTCGGCACCGGAAATGCAACGAAAGACCAGGTGGGATTCATGGTGAAGCAGCAACTTCGACTCAAAGCCGCACCCACTCCGGCCGATGCGGCGGACGGGGTCGCGGCTGCGCTTTGTCACGCCTTGGTGGGGAGCTTTCCAGCATGATCTCGCGTTTGCACGGGACGCTTCTCGCTCGCGATGCCGACCGGATCGAGCTCGAGACCCGGGGTGGTGTGGTCTACGAGATTCAAGTCCCGCTCACGGTGCTCCAGCGACTCCCGGTACTGGGCTCCCCGCTGGAGCTGAGAACACATCAGGTCGTGACCGACACGTCGGTCGCGCTATACGGCTTCGTCGAGGCGCACGAGCGTACGCTGTTCCAGCGACTGCTCACCGCGTCCGGAGTCGGAGCGAAGGTCGCGCTCGCCATGATGTCCACGTATTCGGCCGAACGGCTGGCTCGCGCGCTCGTCGAAAAGGACACTACCGCACTTCAGCAGATCAGCGGAATTGGCAAGAAGAAGGCTGAGAAGATCGCGCTGGAGCTCGCGGACAGGGTCGCCGATCTCGCGATCGTGACGCCGAGTGCACCCGGCGAGGTCAGCGGTGCGCGAGAGGCGGTACAGGCCCTCGTGGCGCTCGGCTACTCCTTCGCGGATGCGGACCGATCGGTGCGTGACGTGCTCGAGAGTGGTGCTCCCGACTCGACCGAGGACTTGATCCGACAGGCGCTCGCAGGCGGCTGAGGCAGTGTCCCCGAAATCTGACTTCGCGGAGGCAGGGAGGGCCGCGTGGAAGGAGTCTGCGGACCAGCTCGGTGCGGAATTCTTGGGCCGCAGGCACCAGCGTCCGGACACGGTCCAACTCCGGCACGGCGAGCACATCATTACGCTGGATGCGATGGAAGGGGCCGGCGGCACGCGGATAAGGGCTCCGTTCGTCAACCTGAGCGGCTTCAGGTTCCTGATCTACAGTGCCGGTCCCTTTACGCTGCTGGGGAAGAAACTGGGTCTGGTTCAGGATCTCGAGGTCGGGCACCCGGGCATTGATCGACGGTTCGTGATACGGAGCGACCAACCTGATGCTGTCCGCGATCTGTTCAGCAACGAACGTGTGAGGGACAGCACCTGGAAGTATGTCGCCCAGGGTAGGGCGTTTCCGCGCATCCTGATGTCGAAGGTGCGTCCTGGTGTCAGTGAAAACGAGGGCCTATTGGGAGGTGCGTATTCGCCCGGTGTCGACCTGCTTCAATTCCAGGCCGTTCCGCATATCACGGACGTCAAGCGCCTGGTTGGTCTCTTCGGGCTTTTTGTTGCTATCCTCGACCACGTTGGAGCACCGGCCGCCGAAGAGGACCAAGTCGAGCGCGCGCTCCGCCGCCTTCAGGGACCGGGCGGGATCATCACCGGACGTGTGACACTGTGGGAGGGAGACCCGCCACGGCATGAAGCCGTAGACGAGCTCGCGCGCCTGGGGGACGCACGCGCCGTAGATGTTCTGCTCAGCACGCTGCATGAGAGCGATCCCATCCTGCAGGGGAAGGCCGCGCATGCGCTTGGGGAGATCGGGGACGAGCGAGCGGTGCCTGCGTTGATTCGCTTGCTGGGGAAGCGTCAGGGTCGGCTCAAGAGGAAGCTCGGCGACGACGCGGGCGATGCGCTCATTGCGATGGGTGAAGAGGAGTTTGTGCTGGCCTTCGCAGATGCGTTGGATGGCCGGCCTGATGGGCTGCCAGCTGTGGTGAAACAACACCGCAGCGATGTGATTGAGGCGCTCATCACCGCGCTCAAAGGTCCTAGCAGAGTGGTCGTAAGCAACACTGTCGCAGCTCTGGAGAAGATCGGTGCAGTGGAGGCGTTGCCCGAGCTGCGTCGGCGCATGAACAACTTCATGCTCAGGGGCGTCAGGGAGTCGTATCGGCAGGCGATCGACGCGCTGGAGTCACGTCCCGGTCTCCCGCGATCCGTCGGAGCGGTCGAACCACGATCCGATAGACTCCCCAAGCCTGTCCGCGGTGAAGCGAAGCCCGAGACGAAGACTCTGCCCAAGGCGACGGACCGGCAGCACCGCCTTACATTCCATGCCATGACCGAGCATACGCACATCACCACGCCCGAGACGCTCCCGGATGACGCTCAGGCGGGGCCGACGCTGCGCCCGAACCGCCTTGCGGAATTTATTGGGCAGGAGAAGGTGCGCGAAGCGCTTGCGATCGCGATCGAGGCCGCGAAGCAGCGTCGAGAGGAACTCGATCATCTTCTCTTTCATGGCCCGCCGGGGCTCGGCAAGACCACGCTCGCCTCGCTCATCGCCCGCGAGATGGGGGTGAACATCAAGACCACCTCCGGCCCGGTGCTCGAGAAGCCGGCCGACCTAGTGGGCATCCTCACCAATCAGCGTGAGGGGGATATCCTTTTTATCGACGAAATCCACCGCCTTCGCCCAGTCATCGAGGAGTTCCTCTACCCGGCGATGGAGGATTGGCAGATCGACATCCGACTGTCCGATGGGCCGAAAGCCCAGACGATGACGATGAAGATCGAGAAGTTCACTTTGGTGGGCGCGACGACCCGCTTCGGTCGACTCACCGCGCCGATGCGGGCGCGCTTCGGGATCGTACAGCGCCTCAATTACTACCCCTGTGACGAGCTTACCACGATCGTGCGCCGTAGCGCCAAGATCCTGGGCGTCGAGGTGTCAGACGAGGGTGCTGTCGAACTTGCGAAGCGTGCGCGCGGTACACCGCGGGTCGCGAATCGCCTGCTCCGCCGGGTCCGGGATTTCGCCCAGGTCAGAGCAGATGGACGGATCGACCTGGCTGTCGCAGAGGACGCCCTGCGCATGCTGGACGTCGACGAGTACGGTCTCGACGAGATGGATGCGCGTGTGCTCAAAACGCTCATCGAGAAGTTCGAGGGGGGACCTGTCGGCTTGAACTCGCTTGCGGTTGCGATGGGGGAGGACGCGACGACGCTGGAGGAGGTGTACGAGCCGTTCTTGATCATGGAGGGGTTCTTGATGCGCACTGCTCAGGGTAGGGTCGCGACGCCGCTCGCCTTCCGCCGATTCGGGTACACGATTCCCGACGGGAAGGGGAGCCCGCAAGGCACGCTCTTCGTCCAAGAATAAGTTGCCTCGTCCCGACGGCTCTCTCGTATCCGACTACGAGTACGAGCTTCCCGCCGGCCGTATCGCGAAGTATCCCACAGAGCGTCGGGACGAGAGCCGTCTTCTCATCGTGCCGCCCGGGGAGGCAGCTTCGCAGCATTGCCGCTTCCATGACGTCGTGGAGCTATTCGAGCCAGGTGACGTACTGGTCGTGAATGAGAGCCGGGTATTGCCGGCTCGTCTCCTGGGGCGAAAACCCACCGGTGCGCCTGCGGAGATCCTGCTCACGCGCCCTGGAGGCGAGGCGGACGACCCGTACCTGTGGGAGGCGCTTGTCCGGCCGGGCCGCAAGCTCAAACCCGGGCGTACGGTCGTGATTGCCGACGACCTGGAGGTTGAGATCGTTGATGCGGCTCCCGGAGGAGGGAGGCTTGTGCGGCTCATCACCGAGAGGTCCGTCGAGGACGCTTTGCAAGTTCACGGGCACGTACCGCTGCCGCCCTACATCGACCGGGATGACGAGCCGCTCGATCGCGAACGCTATCAGACCGTGTATGCGCGCGAAGCTGGCTCGGTTGCTGCGCCCACCGCGGGTTTGCACTTCACTGATGAGCTATTGAGTGCGCTCGAGGGCAGGGGCGTGTCGCGGGCCGCGGTTACGCTGCACGTAGGCGTGGGTACGTTCCGTCCCGTCGAGACGGACGACCCAGCACAGCACGAAATGCACCACGAGCGGTACGTCGTCTCGGACGCTGCTGCCGCGAGCATCAATGCTGCTCGGCTGGCTGGCGGGAGAGTGTGGGCGGTGGGAACCACGGCGGTACGGACCCTAGAGTCGGTGACGTCGCACGATGGCACGGTGTCAGCTGGTAGTGGGTCGACGGACCTGTTCATTCGCCCGCCCTATATGTTCAAGGTTGTCGACTGCCTGCTGACCAACTTCCATCTGCCGCGCTCGACGTTGCTCATGCTGGTCGCGGCGCTGGGCGGATACGAGCGTACGATGGCCGCGTACGCAGAGGCGATGGCCGGTCCGTATCGATTCTATTCCTATGGCGACGCTATGGCTGTGCTGAGTTCCTAGCTACGAGATACATTCGATCGCACGTTGCGGGCTATCGAGACGTCTGCAGACCCGTCCACGAACGCCGTTCAGGGCGCGCCCCATGAATCTTTCACGCCAGAACTCGGTGGCGATCCTTTTCATCACCGCGCTTGTAGCCCAACCGGGCACGGCATCCGCACAGATCGCCCAAGAGGCTGTGGATCTCGAGGTCGTACAGCACATCCGGGAAGAGGGCTTCGAACGCTCACAGATCGAGGCCCTGGCTCGGTATCTTACGGAAGTGATCGGCCCTCGTCTGACCGGCTCTCCCGGCATGAAGAAGGCCAACGAGTGGACGGTCGAAATGTTCGAGGAGTTCGGTCTTGAGAACTCGGTGGTCGAGCCCTGGGGTGAGTTCGGCCGCGGCTGGCCCCACCACTCAGGCAGCGTTCACGGAGTTGGCGGTCGCCGAGGGGGCAGCCGCGATTCTGCGAATCTCAGGAAGAGGGGACGGCGTGATCGACGGGGGTACCGCTGATGTCGGAGGCTCCATCGTACTCCGAGGTCCATAGATCATGGGAGAGCACGGCCACGAAGGCGGGAGGCGTAGTAGTCGAGGTCGCCTCGCCCGGGCCAAGGCCTTCTTCCCTATCCACTCCGCGATCACCGGAGCACGGATGAACTGAAGTTGGGAGTTCTCTTCGTTGTTCTCGTACACCCGGACGAGCTGCTCGGGCTCCGCGTAGGGCAGTTCCTCCAATAACACGGCGTTGAGCACGGTGAAGATCGCCGTGTTGGCTCCGACCCCCAGCCCGAGTGTCAGGATCACGATGGCTGCGAATCCGGGCGCCCGGCCGAGTCGCCGAGCTGCCCGGCGCACTTCGCCCCACAATTCCATTGGTGACATCCACCACCTCCCATGTTCTCCCCGGTTTCTGGCTGCTGCCTTGGGACGAGTTCGTGCGATGCGGCGTCCCGCCGCGACAGGATCGCCAAAACGCTCGATCAGTTGGTCGACTGGGCTGCCAGCGGCGAGCCGGTCTTCGAAGTGCGAGAAGAGTTCCTGTTCGACTTCAGCACGTCCGTCGACGAAATCGAGTCCAGAAGCATCGAGGACCCTGTCGACAATCTCCGTGATCTCGGGTGGAAGCGTATGCCGGCCGCTCTTTTCGCTCATGGCACGGCCTCCGCTCGTCGGCGACCAGCGTCCTCCACTGCGACCGCTGGCCCTCGAGCCAGCGGAGGCCTTCGTCCGTCAGCTGGTAGTACTTTCTCTGTCTGCCGGTGGGCGACGAACGGTGCGCTGCCTTCACGTGGCCGCGAGCCTTGAGGTTGTAGAGCAGCGGATACACGGTCGACTGACCCCATCGCGAGCAGGCCACCCGAGTCCTTCTCGAGCGCCTCGACGAGTTGGTATCCGTACATCTCGTCGCGCTCTAGCAGCGTTAGTACTGCCAGTGGGGCCGCGCCGCGCATCCACTCTCGCGCCAACGTCATGTTCATCCCTCGGTCTGTGATTGTCTTACACTATGCGCCGAATACTATGTTATGCATAGTATGTGCTACAAAGGGTCACAACGAATGAGATGGGCACAGCGTTGCAGAGGTTGGAACGACGCCAACCCGGCGGTGGCGGATCAACCGCATGACCCACGCTCCAGTTACATTCTGCGCCATGTTCGAATTCAGCCTGCAAGCAAGTGACGGTGCCGCCCGCTCCGGCGTCTTCGGAACTCCGCACGGGGACGTGCTCACGCCCACGTTCATGCCGGTCGGCACCCAGGGCACGGTGAAGAGCCTGATCATGGAGGAGGTCCAGGCGCTTGGGGCTCAGGTGGTCCTGGCCAATACGTACCATCTGTATCTGCGGCCTGGGCACGATCTGGTGGCGCAGCTCGGTGGGCTACACGACTTCATGCGTTGGGACGGTCCGATCCTCACAGACTCGGGCGGCTATCAGGTCTTCTCTCTCTCGAAGATCCGCGACGTGCACGACGACGGCGTCGACTTCCAGAGCCACGTCGACGGGTCGAAGCACCGCTTCACGCCCGAGCTGGTCATGGAGATCCAGCGCACACTTGGCGCGGACGTGATCATGGCGTTCGACGAGTGCCCGCCGGGTGGAGCCGATCGTGCGACGGCTGAGCAGGCCAACATGCGCACGCTGCGCTGGCTCGAGCGGTGCCGTGAGCGCTTCGCATCCCTCGAGAATGAGATGCAAGCGCCAAAGCAAGCACTTTTCCCGGTGCTGCAGGGCAACATCTACGAAGACCTGCGACGTCAGCATGCGCGCGACTTCATGCAAGCCGGCGATTGGCCTGGATTCGGGATTGGCGGGCTCAGCGTCGGTGAGGCCAAAGAAGACATGTGGCCGGTACTCGAGCTGCTGCACGGGGAGTTGCCTGAAGATCGGCCGCGCTATTTGATGGGTGTGGGATATCCCGACGACCTTCTCGAAGCGATTGCGCGCGGATGCGACCTCTTCGACTGCGTGGCGCCGACTCGGAACGCACGGCACGGGACTGTCTGGACGAGCGAAGAAGGCCAGGTGAACTTGAAGGCCGCGCGCTTCCGTGAAGACACTCGCCCCATCGATCCCGGATGCGACTGCTACGCGTGCACGCGCTACGATCGTGCGTATCTTAGGCACCTCGTCGTTTCCGCCGAGTGGCTGGCGGTGAGGTTGCTCTCGATCCACAATCTCCGCTTTTTGGTGCGCCTGGCAGAAGAAGCCCGACGCAGGATCGCGGGTGGCTCGTTCGAGAGTTGGTCGCACGATTGGCTACAACGGTTTAGAAAAGCAAAGAACACCACGGAGAATGTTCAGTGATGCTGCCCGTTTTTGCTCTACTCGCCGTTCCCCGAGAGGGGGGCGCCGGAAGCACCATCTTTATGGTCCAGATGGTGCTGATCTTCGCAATTTTCTACTTCCTCATGATCCGGCCGCAGGCGAAGGAGCGGAAGAAGCACGAGGAGATGCTTAATGGCCTCAAAAAGGGCGACGAGATCGTCACCAGCGGCGGCATCATCGGCAAAGTCGTTCATGCCGACGATAATCGCCTCACGGTGAAGACGGGGGACAATACGCGTATCACCGTCGACCGGGGGCGAGTGGCGTCCGTGCTCGAGGCGAAGGGCAAGCCCAAAGAAGAGAAAGAGACAGAGTAGGGGAGGCGGAGCAGATCGATGGCGGTACGTGAGATCGTGCTGATGGGCGACCCGGTACTTCGGGAAGAGGCCGAGGAAGTCTCGGCGTTCGATCGCGAGCTGAAGACTCTGGTGCGGGACATGTACGACAGCATGTATCACGCCGAAGGCGTAGGGCTTGCGGCGCCTCAGATCGGCGTCTCCAAGAGGGTCGTCGTGATCGACCTGCGAAAGGACGACCAGCCGGACGCCCGCGTCGCTCTGATCAACCCGAGCGTCGTCTGGTCGAGTGACGAGAAGGAAAAGTCGCCGGAGGGCTGTCTCAGCATCCCAGGCCTCGAGGAAGTTGTGCAACGCCCTCTGGACGTTCACGTAGAAGGCGTAGATCCGGACGGTCTACCCATCCGCGTGGAGGCCACGGAACTGTTCGCTCGAGCGTTACAGCACGAGATCGATCATCTCGACGGCATCCTCTTCGTGGACCTCGTCAGCGGGCTCAAGCGCCGCATGCTCATGAAGAAGTGGAAGAAGTTGCGGGCAGAGGCCGAGTCGTAGCCTTCCATGCGTATCCTCTTCTGGGGCACACCGGAGTTTGCGGTGCCCTCATTGCGCGCCTTGCACGATGGGGGAATCGAGGTGGTCGGCGTCGTCACTCAGCCCGATCGCCCCGCCGGCCGAGGGCGCAAGCTTCGACCTTCGGCACTCAAGCAGGTCGCGCTGGAATACGGTCTCCCGGTTCTCACCCCTGAGCGACCCCGCGGCGACGAGTTCCTGAAATCCATTAATGAGCTCGAGCCGGACCTGTCCGTGGTCGTCGCGTACGGACACATCCTAAAGCGGGAGGTGCTCGACCTCCCTCCGCTGGGCTCGATCAACGTGCATGCATCGCTGTTGCCAGAACTGCGGGGCGCCGCGCCCATCAATTGGGCGATTGCCAGAGGATTCCAGGAGACCGGGGTCACCATCATGCGCATGGTTCTGGGCATGGATACGGGAGCGATCATCCACCAAGTGAAAGAGACGATCCTCGAACATGAGACCGCCTCCCAGCTGTCGATGCGGCTTTCTGAGTCCGGTGCGAAGGCGCTGCTTGAGGCTCTCGCGCTGATCAGCGCCGGCGGGGCAGAAGAGGTCGAGCAGGACGATGAGGCGGCCACGTTCGCGCCCAAGATCGATAGGAGCGTCGCGCGCGTCGATTGGGGGTGGTCGGCAAGAGACGTGGCGCTGCATGTGTGCGCGATGGATGCCGTACCCGGGGCGTGGTCGCTGATCGAGGGCCAAGGTGTGAAGCTGTTCAGTGCTCGAGCGATTCCAGCTCCGGACGTGTCGCCATCTGACCCAGGCGCGTCGCCCTCCGAAACGGAAGTGTCACTCCCAGAGTCGGTAACGTCGCCCCCCGTACCGGGCACGGTAATCGCAGTTGATCCGGCTCAAGGGGTGCTGGTCGCGACGAGCGACGGAGCTGTGCTTATCACTGAGGTTCAGCCACCAGGACGGCGGCGGATGCATGCGCGCGACTGGCTCAACGGGCGAGGCCTCAAACTGGGACAGCGCTTCGAGTGACCGGTGTGCCACGCCTCCACGTCGTCACGGACGACCTGGTATTGTCGCGCGGCGACTTCTTACCGATCGCGCGTGCGCTGCTCGAGGCCGGTGGGGAGGCTCTTGCCTTCCATGTGCGCGGTCCGACTACCGATGGCAGAAGGCTCTACGAACTGGTTCGTGAGTTGATCGAATTCGATGAATCGGGTGCTCGTGTCTTCGTCAACGATCGTGTCGACGTCGCGCTCGCCGCGCGAGCGGCTGGTGTGCACCTCGGCCGGCGGTCACTCTCCGTGGAGCGAGCTCGGGCGCTCGTTGGTTCAGCGTCCATCGTTGGCCTTTCTGTGCATGAGGCAGGAGAAGCTGCTGAGGCGAAGAAAAACGGTGCGGACTATGCCTTCGTGGGTACACTCTTTCCGACGCCCACTCATCCGGGGCACGTAGGCGACGGTCCGCGGTTGCTCACGGAGGTGGCGGAGGTCGCCAAAGGGCTGACTCTGTGCGGTATTGGCGGCGTGACTCCCGAGCGTGTTGCTGCGGTCGTACGCGCGGGCGGGCACGGTGTGGCGGTCATCCGTGGTATCTGGAGTGCGGACGATCCTACATGTGCATTGCACGAGTATCTTTCGGCTCTCGGAGACACGACGTGACGGCGACCGCCTTGGGCGAGTATCGATCGGTTCTAGGAGAAACGACATGAGCACGACCGTTACGATTCAGGTGCGAGTGAATGGCAAGGAGCGCGACATCGAGTCTGGCCAGACGATCCATGCGTTCCTCGAGTCGCTCGAGCTTCACCCCGGTATGGTCGTGGTGGAGCTCAACAAAGAGATTCTAGCCCGTGACACCTATGGCGAAAACAAGGTCCAGCAAGGTGATACAATTGAGCTCGTCCACTTCGTGGGAGGGGGCTGAGAGCCCGGTATGACAGAAGCAGCAGGCACGACAGTCACGGCGGACGAGCTCGACGTACCGCTCGACATCGGCGGCGTCGAGTTCACCTCTCGGCTGATCGTCGGCACAGGGAAGTACGAGAACAACGAGATTATGGTGGACGCCATCAGGGCGAGCGGTGCCGAGATGGTGACGGTCGCCGTACGACGCGTGGACCTCGACCGCACCAAGGAAGAGGCGATTCTCCACCACCTGAGCCCAGACGACTTCTTCCTACTCGCCAACACGGCCGGTTGCTACACGGCCGAAGACGCGATTCGGTATGCTCGCTTGGCGCGAGCCGCGGGCTTCAACGAATTCGTGAAGCTCGAAGTGATCGGCGACGAAAGAACTTTGTTGCCCGATGTGCAAGCCACGCTCGTAGCCGCGAAGACTCTCGCAGACGAGGGGTTCAAGGTGATGGCGTATACCAACGACGACCTCATCACCGCGCTCCGTCTCGAGGACGCGGGCTGTGTGGCGGTCATGCCGCTAGCAAGCCCGATCGGAAGTGGGCTCGGCGTCGTGAACCCGTACTCGATTCGCGAGATCAAAGGACGGCTGGAAGCACCCGTGATCGTCGATGCTGGGGTCGGCACTGCGTCCGACGCTTGCGTGACGATGGAGCAGGGCGTTGATGGTGTGCTCATGAACACGGCGTTGGCGGCCGCGGATGATCCCGTGCGCATGTCTCACGCGATGAGGCACGCGGTGGTTGCCGGTCGCCTGGCGTTCCTAGCGGGGCGCATGCCATCTCGTGAGGTCGCGGTTCCCTCGTCGCCCACGAGGGGGATGCTGGACTGACGTCTCTTGGTCCCGGGCGTCTCGCGGCGTTCCTAATCAGGGAACAGGTCGAGCGCGGACGCCGTCTTGACGCCGCGCTTGCCGCGACAGTCTCCGACCTCGAGCCCAGGGACCGCGCGTTCGCGCACGAACTCTCGTACGGGGTGACGCGACTGCGCGGACGGGTCGATCACCTGCTCTCGCTCCATGTGCATCGCGGCCTCGACTCGCTCGACCCAAAGGTGCTCGAGGTGCTGCGCCTGGGGGCTTATCAACTGCTCTACATGGGATCTGTACCCACGTACGCTGCGGTGTCCGAGTCGGTGGACCACGCGGCCGACCTTTCGGGAAAAGGGGCGGGCGGCCTGGTCAACGCGGTGCTGCGCCGCGTTGCCGAAGCGGGAGATGCGCTTGAGCTGTTCCCCGATCCTGCCACGGCGGGCGCCGACTACCTCGCATCTTGGGGCTCTCACCCGCGCTGGCTCATCGATCGCTGGCTCGCGCGAGGGCCGGCTGAGGCGGTCGAGGCGCTGGTCACGGCCAACAATGCCCGGCGGGGGCTCTATCTGGTGCCGCTGGAGCACACTGCGGCGGAAGCCCTTGCCCGACTTGCGGAGGCGGGTATCGCGGGCACGGAGGTGGGCTTTGGGACCGACTGCGTGCAGCTCGAAATCGGATCGAGTCCAGTTGCCGCGCTGCAAGCTTTACCGCGGTCGATCGTGCAGGACCCGGCGGCTCACCTGGTGAGCAAGTATGCCGACGTACCGGCGGGCACGAAGGTTGCAGATCTTTGCGCTGCCCCCGGCGGCAAGGCGTTCGCGGTCGCGGGGCGCGCTAAGTTCACACTGGCCGCCGACCGCTCGGAATCGCGCATGCGTATGATTCGGGAGAACATGGACAGGACAGGACTCCGCTTGGGATGCGTGGTCGCGGATGCTCGGCATCCACCCATCTTGAGTGCTGAGGTCGTGCTGCTCGACGTTCCCTGCACGGGGACCGGGACTCTTGCGAGGCACCCCGATGCCCGTTGGCGCCTGACGCCATCGTCCGTGCAGGAACTCGCTGCCTTGCAGGAGGCGCTGCTGCGGGCCGCGGCTCAGATCGTGCCGCCGGGCGGACTCCTAGTATACTCGACATGCGCGCTCGAACCGGAAGAGAACGAAGAACAGATCGATGCATTCCTGATCGAACACGATGACTTCCAGGTTGAGGCTACAGAAGCGGTGCAGTCCCGCTTTCTCGATGATCAGGGGAAGCTGGTAGTGAACCCCCAAGAGACGGGATTCGACGGGGCGTTCGCAGCTCGCTTGAGGAGGAGCGTATGAGGCTTGGGGGCTCACTCGCTCGACGTCGCGGTAACAAGCGTAGACGGCCTCCGAAGGCAACGTCTAAGGCGACGCCTAAAGCAAAGACGCGCGAGTGGCGTTTCCCCAAAGCGGGTTCGCATTTGTTGGCGGCGGTCGGCGGCCTAGCGATTCTCGGTTGGATGGGCGGCTACGTGATCTCTACTCAGTTGCTCTTTCCCGCGCCTCCCCCGCCGGGCGACCTGTTCGAGGTGCCCGATATCCGTGGTCTTGGGCTGGCGAGCGCCCGCGAGCGACTCGCGGGGTCGGGGCTCGAACTGGGTGTGGTCGACTCCCTGCTACATCCCTCCGTCGCACAGACCCTGATCGTCGGACAGTCGCCGCTGCCAGGACAGGTGGCGACACCCGACAGCCCTGTGCGTGTGACTATCAGTCTCGGCCCGCAGATGCGATCTGTGCCGGACGTCACGATGTTGGACGAGGACCGCGCCCGCATCGTTTTGGAGAGCAGTGGGTTCGTGGTTTCGGTCGATACCGCGCACTCGCAAGTGCCGCGAGGACTCATTCTGGAGATCGTTCCGCCCGCCGATACGATCCTGGCGCTACCGGCCGGGATCCGCATGGTCGTCAGCTTGGGTCCTGCGCTTGTTCCGATGCCCTCCGTGCTCGGCCTCGCGCAAGAAGAAGCCGTGCAATTGCTGGATTCTCTGGGGCTCGTAGTGTCCGATGTACAGGAGGTCTTCCGGTTTGGCCGAGACCAAGGCATTGTGGTCGAGCAGGAACCGGCGGCGGAGATCGAGTTGGAGCGTGGATCCGAAGTGCAACTGTCGGTTGGACGCCGGGGGAGCCCGACGGAACATTGACTCCCTTGAACCGTAGCATTCCAGACCCCGAGAGGGGCAGTGAACTGTTGTCCTACAAGGCTTTTCGAGACGTATCATGAAGCGCAGTTTTACTCGCTCGCCGTATCTCTGGGCCATTGTCGGCTTTGCCGCAGTGGTGACCGCGGCCTGGGTTGGTCGGGAGAACTATCAGCCGGTTATCACGGGCTCCGCGGCGCCGGACTTCGAAATGACGGCGATGGATGGCTCGACTGAGACAGTGGAGCAGTACCGCGGCAAGGTCGTGCTGCTGAACGTGTGGGCGACTTGGTGCGGCCCCTGCCTACAAGAGATGCCGGCGATGCAGCGCCTGCACGAGGCCCTGGAAGGCACTGACTTCGAGATTCTCGCGGTGAGTGTCGATGCGCGCGTCGGAGAGGCGGATCTGGGCGGGCGAGCGGGGGGAGATCTGGAAGCCTTCGCCAAAGAGCTTGGGCTCACGTTCCGGATTCTGCACAACCCTGCGGGTGATATCCAGCGAGCGTATCAGACTACGGGTGTGCCCGAGAGTTTCGTGATCGACAGGCAGGGCGTGATCGTGAAGAAGATTGCGGGGCCGACCGAGTGGGACGCCCCCGTGAACCAGGAGCTCATCCGTCGGCTCCTAGGGAGTTAGCCGTCACCGATGGCTAGCGCAGCCGGCGCCGTGCTTCATAACTGGCGCCTGAAGCTGTCCGCCCTGGGGCTCTCGATCTTATTATGGGGTCTTGTGCAGACCGAGCCCCGCAATAGTGAGACGTTTTCGTCGATACCGATTCTGGTCGAGGTTGCAGATACTGCGTGGACTCTGGCCGGTCCTTCGACCCCTGCGTTGGCGGAACTGCGGCTCGCAGGCCCAGCTCGTGAGATCTTCCGACTCGCCCGAGCTGGTACCACCCTACGGGTGCCGCTCGAGTCGGT
>Ga0115002_10002625_pt1 | contig 23262 bp, 19 predicted proteins | sample ArcticOcean_MG_C_8_FD_89576 | JGI IMG/M metagenome (GOLD analysis project Ga0115002, IMG submission 89576) | Marine microbial communities from western Arctic Ocean - ArcticOcean_MG_CB11_86 | ecosystem: Environmental > Aquatic > Marine > Oceanic | place: Arctic Ocean: Canada Basin | collected... | reverse complement strand
CACGCTGAATGTGTAGCTAGTGCCATTCGTCAACCCGTTGACCGTGGTGGACGTCGCCGTTGTCGTTGCGATGATGCCTTCAGGCGCAGATGTCACGGTGTAGAGGGTGATGGCCGAGCCACCGTCATCGGCGGATGTGGCCCACGTGATATCTGCTGATTCCACTTTCGCAACAGCGGTAAGCCCGTTTGGAGCGTCTGGCACGGAGTGCGTGGTGGTTGATGCTGAGGCGGCTGAGGCTGAGCTGGTTCCAACAATGTTTCGCGCGACCACCGTGAATGTGTAGGTTGTGTCAGGATCCAGCCCGCTGACGACGGCAGTCGTCGCGCTGGTGGTGGTTGCCACATCGCCAGGGTTGGATGTCACGGTGTAGTCGATGATCGCTGAGCCGCCGTCGTCGGCTGGTGCCGTCCACGAGACCGACGCGGAATTAACGCCTTCGGTGGCAATTACCCCCGTAGGAGCGTCTGGCACGGAGTGCGTGGTGGTTGATGCTGAGGCGGCTGAGGCTGAGCTGGTCCCAACAATGGTTCGCGCGACCACCGTGAATGTGTAGGTTGTGTCAGGATCCAGCCGACTGACGACGGCAGTCGTCGCGCTGGTGGTGGTTGCCACACCGCCGGGGTTGGATGTCACGGTGTAGTCGATGATCGCTGAGCCGCCGTCGTCGGCTGGTGCCATCCACGAGACCGACGCGGAATTAACGTCTTCGGTGGCAGTTAGCTCCGTAGGCGCATCGGGAACGGCTGCTACCAACACCGCGTTGGATGGTGACGACGCAGGGCCATCGCCGTTGGAATTCGTTGCAACTACCGTGAAGGTGTATGTCGTGCCGTTGTTGAGTCCAGCTACGGTAGTGGATGTTGCGGTACTTGTTGCGATGACACCTCCCGGCGAAGAGGTGACGGTATACATATTTATCGAAGAGCCACCATCATCAACGGGTGCCATCCATATAACACTCGCTTGGGTGTCGCCTCCAACTGCATTCACGTTTATGGGAGCACCTGGACCATCGCTCGGAACTATCGCGTTTGAAGGAGTTGATGTGACACTGTCCCCGATCGCGTTAGTTGCAATTACGGTGAATGTGTAAGAAACACCGTTCGTTAACCCAGTCACATTGGCTACCAAGGTTGAGCCACCGACAGCGGCCGTGAAGCCACCAGGATTTGAGGTAGCCGTATATCCGGTAATGGCTGAGCCGCCGTCGGAGGCTGGTGCCGTCCATGAGACCGCCGCAGAATTTACGCCTTCACTGGCGTTGACGCTTGTCGGCGGACCGGGGACTGTTGACGCAGTGATGCTGTTGGATGGAGATGAAGTCGCGCCGACTCCCTGATTGTTCGAGGGAGTGACGGTGAACGTATATGAGACGCCACTGGTCAGTCCAGATATGGACGCTTGCGTGGATGTAGCGGAAGTGGTGGTGCTCAACGAATCTGGCGTTGATAGAACCACAAATTGGGTCACCGGTAACCCGCCATCATCGACCGGAGCGGCCCAGGTGATTGTGGCCTTGGCAAGAGCGCCATCTATAGTCGCTGACACACTTTGAGGTGACGATGGGGTATCGGCAAATGAGAATCGGCCAATGTGGGTTCCCCATCTGTCGGTTGCGCGTGCATACTCGTTGAAGGCCCAAAATTCAGCTTCGTTTGATGGGTCAAGAGAGATACCAGAATAATCGCCCCAGCGGGGACGAGTAAATCCAATGTTCATTGGATCATATGTGGCCGAGCCAGCGTGAATCACGCCGGTATTCCGGGTCGTCCCGGCTGGATCTCCAGCAAGGCGCCCAGAGAAATAAGCACCGGCGAAAGTGTTGGAACTGGAGAGCGCGAAACTCAAGGCCATGTTGTCATCTGCATCCACGGAAATGGATGGGAAAAAGGTGTGCGCGCTAGAGTGAATATCGTTTCCTCCAGCATTTCCTTGATCGGCAAGACTCATCACATCCAAGGATGGGGTGCTGATTCTTACCCAATGTGCTGTCGCTTGACCGGTGTCAGGGCCAGACACTGGCGCGACAGTGAACGTAGTCCACAGGTTCCCATTTCTCCAAGTTACATCCAGGGCCCGCCGATCGTTGGTGGCGATCAGTGCAGATGATCCCAATTGCGGTGCACCTGGTAGCGGTGTCGACGGAGTAGTTATGACATCGATGGAACCCATGTCAATAAACGTCAGAGCGAATGCTGGCGTCGCTAGGGCATTGGTTACGCGAATAACCCCAAGGAAAGAACTGAACCCATTGTGGATCCCGCTAAACTGAATCAGGAATGTTCCGATTGGACTCGGTAGATTTCCAAACGCATGTGAGGGAATACTGGTGCCGGCTAAATCACCCCTCCCAACTTCCGTCCACGGATCGTGAATTGTGGAGACCAGCATGCCACCATCGTAGAAACTATCTTTGTTTACGATCCAAAGTCGTTCTCCCCCAAAATCGCCTCCATCAACGTTGAACTCGAACATGTTGTTGGTGATGAAGAGAGCATCAGCATCCATTCCCAGGCCGGGATAGTCTGCCCAGTGATTTGTTCCGCCAATATCAACCACGCTGTTGATTGTGGTTTTGTGCCATGTTCCAACAGGATTTGAGTCATCTGAGACAGCGATTAGAATCTGTGATTGGTTCGTGGTACTCGACTTGCCATCAAGCACGACGATGACGAATCGATCGCGATACTGGTCATATCGAACTTTTGGATCAAACGGATTACCTATCAACGCCTGCCCGACAAAGAAACTGTTGAACGCCTCAGAGGCCAACTGATTTCCATTCTTGTCATGAATTTCATACGAGTTGTTGACCACCGTCACCACGTGATCTGGCCCAACCGCAAGCATTGGATCTGGAGGGATGCCTTCGAATCCATCGTTAACTGCGTCTTCAGCATCCGTGATCCCAGCGATCGACTTGGTGAGCGTCGGAATTGCGTCGCCATCGGATGAATCGAATGCACCCAATGGACTGATTCCCTGCCCATGGTCGAGTTGTTGGTCGGAGACGGGTGCTCCTTCGGTCGCAGAGGTTGCTCGCTCTGTAGTTATCGAGAAGGCACCGTCTGACATTTGAGAACCGAGTGAGGGCTGAGGCGGTTCTACAGAGAACGAGGAAATATCAGTCGATTCGGCTGAAAAGTATTTCCCTGATAGTGCCACAAGTCGAGGAGGTGGTTCATCATAATCGGCTACCAAATTAGGTTCCGTTCCGACTTCGGCTAAGAGAAGTGTAGCTAGCAGCAACCCAAGCGCGGTTCGCGCCAATCTCACTCGACCTTGTACGCGCCAATTCAAGAGTTTGTCTCCACGGATCCCTTGTATAAATTCATGATGCGTTAGGAGTCATAATTTTGAGTTCCCGCAGATTTTAGCTTCAATTATTCGAATCCGCTAAGTGAGATCCAAGTTCCGATCTTGGCATCACGTGGACAAATTTATCTCCGTGAGCCGCATCCTGAGTGTAATCTACCGCCGAAATGTCACGAAATAAAGTTGGTGCGTAACGCGAGGGTTGGGCCTAAATGAAGATCACGGGGATTGAGACGTTTGTTGTTGATGGCGGGATGCGGCCGTGGTTGTACTGCGCGGTCAGGACCGATGAAGGCATCACTGGCTACTCGGAATTTGGAACTACCTTCCCAAATGGCATGGTCGGGCTCATTGAAGATCTGGCACCGAGTCTGATCGGTCAGGACCCACGAGCTGTCGAGAAGCTCTACTACGACATGTATCGAGGCACACGCGCCATCCCCGGCGGTGCAACCGGACACGCCATTGCCGGTATCGAGCTGGCTCTGTGGGACGTCAAAGCCAAGGCGCTGGGGGTGCCGGTGTATGAACTCGTTGGTGGCCCATTCCGGGATAAACAGATGGTCTACTTCTCGCACCTGGCTACCTATCGCGCTTCCAATGCGGAAGTACTTGAGAAGAAGCCACTTAGGACAATGCAGGACGTGGCGGATTGCGCTGCCGAAGCCGTTGATCTGGGTTACAAGGCATTCAAGACAAACATCGTGTTTCCGGGCAACCCTTCCAGTTCCATTTCACAAGGTCGAGACGGACGAGGCCACGACCAGACTGCTCCACGTGATCTGATTCAGCACGCGGTGACTCAGATCAGCGCGATGCGGGATGCCGTTGGGCCAGACATTGGTATCTGCCTGGACATCAACTACAACTTCAAGACCCAGGGAGCCATCGCTATGGCGCGGGCGCTTGAGCCGTTCGACCTCTACTGGCTGGAGATCGACAACCAGGACCCGACTGCACTGCTCCAACTCAAGGAGTCGACCACGATCCCCATCACCTCAGGCGAGCAGTTGCAGGCCATGCGCCAGTACCAGCCGTACTTTGATTTACGGGCGATGGACACGGTGAAAGTTGACGTTCAGTGGCAAGGATTCTCGGTGGCCAAGAAGGTTGCGGACCTCGCTGAAACGTATGAACTGAACATAGCTCCACACAACTTCAACGGACACCTGAGCACCTACCAGAGCCTCAACCTCACGGCGTCCGTATCAAACGTACGTATCATGGAGTCTGACCCTGACTCATGCCCGTGGCGGGATGAGCTCTTTACTGTGATTCCACAACCCAAGGACTCGTACATAGACATCTCAACCGCTCCCGGCTGGGGCACTGAACTTAACGAAGAGGCTGCCAAGAAGCACGTGTGGAACAAGTAGAGATGTCATTCGAATCGGTTTTCAGCAAAGCGACCGTTATCGACGGCCTCGAGACCAGCCTCTGGGGTTCGGAATCGGTTTATCGCGGGTTGCGGGATGGTGGGGTTACGGCGATCAATGCCACCATCGCAATCTGGGATGACTTTGAGTCGACGCTGGCGAATGTGACTCGACAGCTTGAGTTTCTTGATGAGTTTTCTGAGTTCATTCGGCCTGTGCGGTCGGTTGCTGACATTGATGCAGCCAAGGCCGAAGGCCGCACGGGGATCATATTCGGATGGCAGAACGCCGCTCCAATTGGGAACGACCTGAGTCGTTTGCGGCTGTTTTATGAGCTTGGCGTGCGCATCATTCAGCTCACCTACAACGAACGTAACCTTCTGGGTAACGGTTGTTACGAACGTGTTGACGATGGGCTGAGTCGATTCGGACTGTCAGCGGTGGCAGAGATGAACCGACTTGGAATCTTGATCGACCTGTCGCACGTCGGCGATCGCACAACGCTTGATGCCATTGAGCACTCTGAGACGCCGGTGGCAGTCACGCATGCGTTGGCGAGGTCGCAGATTGATCACCCGCGCAACAAGACGGATGAGGCGATCAAGAATCTGGTCGAGCACGGGGGAGTGATTGGGGCCAATGCCTTCCCAATGTTCTTTGGTCGTGGGTTCGAAACTACGCTTGAGGAGTATCTGGACTCCATCGACTACCTCGTCCAAATGGTGGGGCCGCGCGCGGTGGGAATTGGAACAGACTTCTGCATGGAGCAGCCGCGTGAATGGTTCGAGTCGCTATTCGCGTCGCAGGGCATGATCCCCGCGAAGGAAGTCGCGTTTACTCCGCACCCATACCAACATCTAGTCGGGTTCGAATCGCCAGCCTCCTGGCATCGTCTCGCAGAGGGATTGCTGGACCGGAATTATCCAGAAGCGGAGGTTCAGGCAATATTGGGCGGTAACTTCCATCGGCTGTTTGGCGAGGTCTGGAAGTCGTAGTTTTGCTCTAACGGTGTACCGAAACGCCTATGTGATCAATCATTAGGAAGCCATAACGTTGCTGCACGGCCCAATTAAGGGACGGATAACTTATGGTCAACTCAACTCAGAACACGAACTCAAGCGGTGATGCCGATTTTGATCGGATCAACGCGAGCTTCGCCGACGCCTACTACCGGGAGATGGTCAACTGGGTAGGCCCACGATATCTGGCTACACGCGGTACGCCGGTTCCCAGCCCGGAGCGTCCCTCCGTTGGCAACAATCTGTATGGCGTAGCTCTGTCAGGTGGCGGAATGCGCTCGGCCACATACGGACTTGGTGTGTTGCAGGCGATGGCACGTGGCGGGATGCTGCGTGACGCTGATTATGTTTCAACCGTTTCCGGTGGCGGCTACCTTGGATCGTCGCTTTCAGCACTATGGTCGCCTTCTAAAGATCCCGAGCCGGTTTCGAACCCGATGGGCGTGGAACCAGACAACTTCCCATATCAGTTTCCTGGCCCCGGAGCGGGTGATGATGCCGGATCTATAGTCCACGGGCTAGAGACACCTGCTCTTCGCCATGTTCGAGAAAACGCGAAGATGCTGGCGCACTCACCGGGCTTCTTTGACCTTGAGACATGGACGGGTCTGGCTCGCTACGTAGTGAAGACATTACTGTTGTGGGCGTTGGCCCCGACCGCTCTGGTGACGCTGATATTCTTGGCCACAATGTTTATTCCTGAGGCGCGCTGGGACAGATTCTCGCCATTCACAGATCGACTTGGCAGAGAAGCGATCCCGTGGTGGATTCTCCTGACGCCACTGTGGCTTCTGGCTGCATTCTTCCCGCTATCGATGCTGCCTCGACAAGATCGCATCAGGCAGCGACGGACAATCTGGCGTGTCGTCAATTTAATCCGACGCGTTGAGCTGCTTCTAATGTGGGCAAGCGCTGGCGCGCTACTTATGGTTATTGGCGTCTGGGCGTTCCACGAGGCACTCATTCAGGATTCAGGCTGGCAAGACAAAGGTCTGGAGCGTGTACTGGCGGCGGTTGGTGGCGTTGGCGGTGTGTTGGCCTTGATTGCCTCTCGAATCGTGGCCGTTGGCCGGGGACGCCTCCTGAAGATCGCCAGTTACGCACTGAATATCAGTGGCTATGTTCTTATCGCCCTGGCATTGGTCACCTGGTACAACGTGCTCTGGACGACCATCTATCCATCAAGCGAAAACCTCGAGATCGCTGCTGACACGGGCTGGGATAAGTGGCAGTTGTTCTGGTATCTCCTGATTGGCTCTGCAGTGCCAGTTGTGTTGAGCGTGACCCGCGTAGGCCCCTGGTTCCTGAACTGGTCATCGCTATCTAACCTCTACATGCGCCGAATCAGGCGAACGTGGGTGATCGGTGCGGCCCGTGATGAGGGCAGCCATGTATCCGACGGCTGGACCTCAGTCACCATTCGCGATGGCCTTCGGGTGTCGGAGTTGGACGGTAGCCGCAAGAACTCCCCGTACCAACTGATTACTACTGCGTTGAATATGCCAGGTAGCGCTGGCCCTGAGCTACTGGACCGCAAAGCTGATGGGTTCGTTATTTCCAAGCACACCGTTGGATCAGCCATTACGGGTTGGCGAGATACGGCAACGTCGCCACTCAAGAAGATGACGCTGGCCGAAGCAACTGCTATTTCTGGCGCGGCTGTGTCACCAAACATGGGCCGCAAAACCATGCCGGGCCTCAGCCCCATCCTCACGCTTTTCAACATCCGGTTGGGCCAGTGGGTGAAGAACCCGCGACAGCGTCCTCGATTGCAGTCGTTCCTAATGGCTCCAACTCGGCTGACATATTTCTGGAAAGAGCTATTCGGAATCGCCTCAGCTAGTGATCCGTGGATCTATCTTTCAGATGGGGGCCACTTTGAGAATTCTGGCCTGTACGAATTGTTCCGACGACGCTGCCGATACATCGTGGCGGTTGATGGTGGCGGCGAGGATCCAGAGGGCGATTTGCACTTCTCTACACTGGGCGTAGCGCTGAGACGGGCGCGCGTCGATCTGGGTGTGGAGATAGATATTGATCTGAGCGATCTTGAGAGAATTCAGGATGACCGGGATGGAGTCGATTACACGTCGACGCAGGTTGCAGTCGGGACGATCCGATATCCCGCTGGTCGATCGCACGGCACCGGAATTGGCGATGATCCAAACACTGGAATAATCGTCTACGTGAAGTCAGGGCTTGTTCGCGGACAGTTGACTCCGGACATTATTGAGTACGTACGTGGGGTGAATCCAAAGTTCCCGCATGACTCCACTGCAGATCAGCAGTTTGATCAGCCGCAGTTTGAGTCTTACAGACAGCTCGGCTACTTCGCGGGGTCTGAGGTAGTGCGACGCGCTGGCATTGGAACCCTGAGAGAGAAGTTCCTGGCGCTCAAACGCGCGGTATGATTGGCCGCCCTGCGCGCATTTGAGCGCAGGCACCCGAATCAGGGCAAAAGAGCTATCACAGCGGGAGATTGAATTGCGCATCGCCGTACTCGGAATTTCACACGAGACCAACACTTTTTCAGAGGTTCCAGCCGACTACGAGTCGTTTCAGGCGGGGATTCTCCGGCGTGACGACATGGTTGAAGCGCACCGGGACTCCCACTACACAATTGCCGGATACATACAGGGTGCCGAAGAGCTCGGCTTTGACCTGGTGCCGCTGATGTACGCCGTTACCGGCCCGATTGGCACCATTACCAAGGATGCGTACGACCGGCTGACCGCCGAGATGTTCGGCATGCTGCGAGATGAAGGTCCGTGGGATGCGGTACTGATTTCGAACCACGGCGCTGCTGTGTCTGAAGAGTTTCCGGACATGGACGCAGCTTTTACAGCGTCGGTGCGGGAGATCGTTGGCCCAGATATCCCGGTCGGCATTACGTTCGACATGCACTCCAATATCTCGAAGGAGACAGTCGCCAACACCAACGTATGCGTTGTCTGGCGAACTAATCCGCACATGGACCCCAAGCCGCGCGGTCGCAAGACTGCTGAGCTGATCTATCGGACGGTCAAAGGCGAGATCAACCCGGTGCAGTGGACAGAACTCACACCAATGCTCGTCAACATCGTCAAGCAGTTCACCGGTGAAGAGCCGATGAAGACGCTGGTTGACGACGCGATTGAGGCGAACAAGTGCCCCGGTATTCTGGATACCAGTGTTGCCGAGGGTTACCCGTACTCAGATGTCTACGAGATGGGCATGTCATTCATAGTGATTGCTGATGGCGATATCGACGCGGCTCGCGAGACTTCTAGGTGGATGGCACTGCGAGCGTGGGAGCACCGAGAGGCTCTGAACGAGGTTCAGCCCGGCGTGGAAGAGGCGCTCAAGATGGCCGAGGAAAGGTACGTAGGTCCGAAGCCGGTCGACATCCTGAACTACTGGCCGGAAAACGGCGCCGCGTTGCAGCAGCATGAAATAGACCCGAACCACGGCGATCTTGGCCCTATCGTCCTGATGGATGTTGGCGACAACGTAGGCGGAGGATCGTCCGCTGACTCGACGTTTATCCTCGCTGCGGCTCAGAAGATGGGTGTCAAGAGCTTCTTGCAGTCGCTCTACGATCCGGAAGCAGTCGCTGCATGCGTTGAGGCAGGTATTGGTGCAGAAGTCACACTGGACGTTGGTGCCAAGACGGACGATATGCACGGCAAGCCAGTTCGCGTAACCGGCAAAGTTCGCTTGATTACGGATGGTGTGTTTGAGGCGACGCGACCAAATCACGGCGGCTTCAGGGAGTTCGACAGCGGCACCGAAGTCCGGTTGGATACGACCGATGACCACACGCTGTTGCTCACATCCCGACGAACCGGCAACACCACTCGTGAGGGTATGTATCACGCCGGAATCTTCCCGGAGAACTATCGGGTAGTTGTGGCAAAAGGCGTTGTGTCGCCAAGAGCCGCGTACCAGCCAATTGCCGCAGAGATCATCCTGGTGAACACGCCCGGCGTGACGACTGCGGATCTCAGCTTCTTCGACTACAAACGTATTCGTGAGTCGTTGTACCCATTCCAACAGGATGCGGTGTACGAATAGTGAGATTCCAGCCATAACGAATTATCCGGGAGGCTGAAATGCGAATTGCCACGCTTGGTATCTCTCACGAGACGAACACTTTTTCGCTCGTGCCAGCGATCTATGACGCCTTCACCATCGTGCGTGGTGAGGAGATGGTGGAGGCTAATCGAGATGCAACTTACACCGTATCCGGATATATCTAGGCCGCGAACGAGCTTGGGTTTGAGCTTGTACTGCTCATGCTGGCGAGCACCGGGCCGATTGGAACGATCACGAAGGATGCGTACAATCGGCTGAGCGCAGAGATGCTTGGGATGTTGCGCGATGAGGGACCGTGGGATGGTGTGCTGATCGCGAATCATGGTGCGGCGGTTTCGGAAGAATTTCCGGATATGGACGCTGCGTTCACTGCTTAGGTTCGGGAGGCCGTGGGGTCAGAAGAGCCGGTCGGCATCACCTTTGACATGCACTCCAACATCTCAAAAGAGCTCATCGTCAACATTGATGTGTGCGTGGTCTGGCGGACGAATCCCCACCTCGACTGCAAACGGAGGGGTCGCAAGATGGCTGAGATCACCTATCGGACCGCGATGGGTGAGATTAAGCCGGTTCAGTGGATCGAGACGACTCCGATGCTCGTGAACATCGTCAAGCAGTTCACCGGTGAGGAGCCGATGAAGACGCTAGTCGACGACGCGATCGAGGCGAATGAACGTCCCGGAATAGACGTAGGGGCAAACAGCTTCATAGACCTCGCCCACAACCTGGGCATAGACAGGTAGGGTGGGCGACACCCCTTTCAGGTAGCCGCGGGGCTTGGTTCTCCTGAGCTTGTCGAAGGGCCCGGCCCCACGATTATCAAGGGCTTACGCCTCATCAGGCTCGATCACCTATCGTCACTCTGACGCCCGGCTCCGCGGGTCGTTAGGCCATCTGCCAATCTCGAACCGTGGCCCCGGTACATCAACCAGGAGGAGCATTATCAGCATGGTATCTTTGGCGATGTCTCACACCTCACCACATCCACACCGGCAAAGGCCCTCACGTCAATTGCAAAGCCTCATTCCTCAGGGTGACAAGACGCTGCATCGCCTGTGTCCGGGACCACAGCATTTCCAACCGCAAAGTGAAACAACCACATGCGCTGATCCCCTTTACATGGCCGCGTGTCAACACTTGCCACACCCGCGCTCCACCTCTAACCTTTCAACCAAATGCCATCCCTCTTCCGCAAAGCAAGCACCGCCTACTACGGCTGGTACGTCATCGCGGCACTCTTCTTCACCATCTTTGTGGGCATGGGAGTGCGAGGCTCCTACGGCGTCTTTGTCAAGACGTGGGAGGACGACCTCGGCGCATCGGTGACGCTCATCTCGGTGGCCGCATCACTCGGCTGGCTCATGAACGGCGCGTCGCAGCCACTATTCGGCAACCTCACCGACAAGTACGGCGGCCGCCCTGTCATCATCCTCAGCTTCATCCCAATGGGCCTGGGCGGGATTGCAATGGCCTTCGTGACAAATGCCTACATGCTGATATTCGTGTACGGCTTCGTGATCTCCTTCTTCTCAGGAGGAAACGGGTTCTCTACGGGCGGTCCCGTAGTCGCCCAGTGGTTCCGAGCCAAACGCGGCACGGCCATGAGCATTCTTGCAGCAGGAGGGTCCGTCGGCGGACTAATCCTCGTTCCATTCGCAGCCTACCTGCTCATCCAGTACAACTGGCAGACCGCATGGGTGGTAATGGGCGTCATCATGCTCGCCCTCGGCATGCCCCTCCTGTTCTTCGTCCTCAAAAGCAAGCCAGAAGACATGGGGCTGAAACAGGATGGCTACGAGCGCACCCTAGATATTTTCGACGCCCCTCCACCGGGGGAGGCCACCGGCCCACTCGCCATCGAGCGATGGCAGGACTCCTACTCCTCCGCACCAATGTGGCAGCTATCCATGGCGTACGTTGTCTGCGGCATCACCACCGCCAGCATCTCCGTCCACTACGTCCGCTGGGCCGTCGACCAGGATATCTCCGCAGGCAAAGCGGCAGTAGCATTCGGCCTCCTCATGGGAATCAACGCAGTAGGGGTGATCACCGTCGGATTCCTCTCGGACAAGATGCAGCGGAAAACCCTTCTCGGCACCGTCTACCTGATTCGATCCCTCGCGTTTCTCACGTTCCTCGTCTTGCCCGCCGATATCGCACTATGGGCATTCGCTATCATCGGTGGTGCCTCATGGCTCGCCACCGTCCCACTCACCACCTCGCTAACCGCCGATGTGTACGGAGTAAAAACCCTAGGCACCCTCTCCGGCCTCATCAACCTCGCGCACCAACTCGGCGGCGCAGCGGCCGTGCTCGCATTCGGCATCGTCTTCGATGTATTCGACACCTACAACCCCGCATTCCTCGGCGGCTTCGTCACGCTGCTGGCAGCAGGCGTTATCAGCCTCTCAATCAAAGAGCGAAAATACTCCGGCCGCTACGTGGAGCCCGGCGATACCATCCTCCGAACAGTCGAAGCAGATTAACCCGCCATGACCGCGCCACTCGCTCCGGTCGCCCACCACTCCGAGTCCGTTGACCCCACACTCTGGAAGTGGATCCAGCACCAGATAGATGTCACCACCGGCCTCAGTGCAATCACCATCGTCATCATCCTTGGAATCATCGTCGTCGCGATTCCATTGACCGTGATTATCTTCGCCATGCGCAGTAGAAAGCACGCAGAGTCCAGAGTGTCGGCTGACGACTCGGAGGATCACTCCGCGTAGCTTTAGTCCGGAGCATTCGATACATGTCCTCCGGCTGTAACCTGCATTATGAAACCGTCCCGCCTAATCGCTAATGGAGACCTATGAAGATCACGGCAATTGAAACCTACCCCGTTGGAGCTGGCTGGAAAAACTGGCTCTTCGTGCGCGTAATCACAGATGGGGATGGCCTCTACGGCGTCAGTGAAGCCACAATAAACGGATTCATCAAAACCACAGAGGCAGCAATCGACGAGCTCGCCCACCTCAGTGGATGGATTCGTGATTTCTGGCAAATCGATGAAAGCTCGTCATCACAATTCAGGGTTGGACCTAACGCTATCAAGATCTTTGTCTATCACTTCGAGTAATTCCGGATATTCAGGAGCGTAATCATCGTAATAAGACCTTAGTGCAAACAGGGTATTGATTACGCCTTCTCGAGTCATATTCGGAATGGCTGTGTACCTGATAAAGGTCCAACGAAATCCCGTTTCCTTACTGGGATCGTAACCAAGCTTCATCAACGGTGACTCAGCTAAAACTGGATGGACCACAAAACTTAAATCTGGCTCTATTTCAAGTGTGCCATCGGTTTCGGGTACCTCTTCAGTAGACAACATCTTCAGGGTACGAATGAATGTTGATCGCGTGGGTCTGCATCTCCCCCACGAGCGTCATGAGTGAATCGCCTTCATTGAGGTGATCGCAATCACTGTCAAGATCTCGACACGCCATCACCATTGCCACTTGCAACCTCATTCGGTTTGACTCAAAAGCTAAGAGGGTTTCCCGCCTGATGATACAACGGCTGAGCAGGCTGGTGACCGTATGCGACCTCAGCCAATACCGACCTTGTTGTGTCATCCCGGAATCGGAGGCTCCGCGGAGATATCTGGGATCCAGATATGCACCCGCGATACTGCTCGTACATCCCGTCTTGCCGAAGCGCTCAGGGATGATGGTCTGTGCTTGGCGGTAGGGGTATGCGCTCAAAGGCACCCGCAAGGGGTGCCGTTACGCGTGGTGGCTGTCAAGCCAGAACATTGCCGTATTCCACGTCTGTCACCGGCGTCATCCCGGTATCGGAGGCTCCGCGGAGATATTCGGGATCCGGTATGGAAGCGCGAATGGCGTCCTAGTCCGCGGCCACCACAGTCTTCTTCGTTCGACGCTTCTTCGCCGGGGACGGCTTAGCACCATTCGCCGATGGTTTGCGGCCGTTCTTTGCGGTCGCCTTCACTTTGTCTGGCTTCGCCTTCTTTGCACCATATGTCTTGCCGGGAGCACTCTTTCGAGCTTTCAATCCAGGTAACTTTTTCAGATACTGCCCGGTGTAGGACGATGCCACGGATGCGACGTACTCTGGCGTGCCTTCCGCAACCAGATTACCGCCGCGTTCGCCGGCCTGCGGGCCAAGGTCGATCACCCAGTCGGCGTTCTTTATAAGATCGAGATGATGCTCAATCACGATAACTGTGTTGCCGGTGTCGACGAGCTTGTGCAAGACCTGAAGCAGTGCATCGGCATCTGAGAAAGATAGTCCGGTAGTTGGCTCATCCAGGATGTAGAGAGTCTTGCCGGTGGCTCGTTTCGATAGTTCAGTGGCAAGCTTTACCCGCTGAGCCTCTCCGCCAGAGAGGGTCGTCGCTGGCTGGCCGAGTCTGATATACCCGAGCCCCACATCCACCAGTGTCGCAAGTTTAGTTCGGGCTGCGGGAATGTTTTCGAACAGCTCGAGGGCGTCGCTCACGCTCATGTTGAGCACGTCTGAAATGCTTGCGCCCTTGAACTTGATCTCCAGCGCTTCACGGTTGTATCGAGCGCCGTTGCATGTCTCGCACGGCACCGTCACATCGGGCAGGAACTGCATCTCAATCTGCACGTAACCGGCACCGGAGCACGCCTCGCAGCGTCCGCCCTTTACGTTGAAGGAGAAACGACCAGCGGAGTAGCCGCGTGCCTTCGCTTCTGGCATCGATGCGAACAGGGTTCGCACCGGTGAAAACAGGCCGGTGTACGTGGCAGGATTGCTGCGCGGCGTTCGGCCAATCGGCGACTGGTCAATGTTGACCAGTTTGTCGATCTGATCCAGCCCTTCAATGGAGTCGTGCGCCCCGGGCCGATCTTTGGCACGGTAGAACATCTGGGCCACGCGCTTGTGCAGGATCTCATTGATCAGACTGCTCTTACCGGAGCCGCTCACGCCGGTTACACAGGTGAACTTGCCGAGCGGAATTTCTACGTCGATATCTTTAAGGTTGTTGGCGCGCGCACCTTTGATAGTGAGCTTTGATTCCTTGCCGTTGCGTCGCTTCTTGGGGATCGCGATCTTCGCGCGACCAGAAAGATAGGCCCCGGTGAGCGACTTTTCTGATTTAGCGATTGCATCAATTGGGCCTTCGGCGATCAACTCGCCGCCGTGCTCACCAGCCCGTGGGCCGATATCGATGATGTGGTCGGACGCCCGCATGATCGCTTCGTCGTGCTCAACGATGAGCACGGAGTTCCCAAGGTCACGGAGCCGTTTCAGCGTAGCGATCAGGCGATCATCGTCGATGGGATGTAGCCCAATCGATGGCTCATCGCAGACGTACAGTACGCCCATCAGGCCCGAGCCAATCTGCGTGGCAAGCCGAATCCGCTGGCCTTCGCCACCCGACAGCGTTGCCGCCATGCGGTCCAGCGTCAGATAGTCCAATCCAACCCGCGACAAGAACCCAAGGCGCTCGTTGATCTCTTTGAATATTTGCTCACCGATCGCAGATTCGCGAGGGGAGAGGGGCTCTTCCGCGTCCCGGCCATCCGGCCATTTCTCTGTGAGGCACGCCTCAACCCATTCCAGGGCACGCTCAACGGACTGCTGCGTGACTTTAATGATGTTCACGCCAAGCACTGTCACGGCTAGCGTTTCCGGCTTGAGACGCATTCCATTGCAGGCGGAACAAGCCACCTGCGTCATGTAGCGCTCAATCTCGTCGCTCACCTTCTCGGACTCGGTGTTCGAGTATCGACGTTGCAGGCTTGGTATCACCCCCCGGAACGTCATGCGCCACCGGTGGCGCCGGCCGCTGGCCGCTTTGTGGGCGACCACAACGCGGTCACCTTTGGTGCCGTGCAGAATAACTTCCAGAGCCTCAGGAGAAAGGTCTTTTACCGGGGCGTCCATATCGAAGTCGTATGCGTCCGCGACCGCCTCAAGTTGAGATGAAGTCCAAGTGGTTGGGATTCCGCCCGATTGCCAGGGTGCCACCGCACCGTCGTTCAGGCTGAAGCTCTTGTCCGGGATCACCAGGTCAGGATCAACTTCCATGGAGAAGCCCAGGCCAGAGCAGCGGGTGCACGCGCCGTATGGCGTGTTGAACGAGAAGTTACGAGGCTCCAGTTCCTGGATTGAAATATCGCAGTGGACGCACGCAAACTTCTCTGAGTAGACGATGTCGTGATCGCCATCATCGCCGCCAACAACTGCGGCGATCACAGTTCCACCAGACAGGCGCAGTGCCGTCTCGATGGAGTCTGTCATCCGCGTCAGATCAGTCTCTGGTCCGATTACGAGTCGATCGACGACTGTTTCGATATCGTGCCACTTCGTTTTGGCCAGCTTGATCTCTTCTTCAAGGTCGCGCACCTCACCATCAACCCGGACACGAACGAACCCACTGGCGCGAGCGGCGTCAAAGATGCCCAGATGTTCGCCCTTCATGTGGATTACGTTGGGGGACAGCACCATGAATCGCGTGCCTTCAGGCTGACGCATTACGGAGTCCACTATCTGTTGGACCGTCTGGCGGGATACCGATCGGCCGCAGTTGGGGCAGTGCGGACGACCTGCCCTAGCGAACAGGAGTCGCAGGTAGTCGTATATCTCCGTGACGGTGCCGACGGTGGAGCGTGGGTTCCGGGAGACGCCCTTCTGGTCGATTGAGATTGAAGGGCTCAGTCCCTCAATGTGATCGACGTCTGGCTTTTCCATACGGCCAAGGAACTGGCGTGCATAGGCTGAGAGCGACTCCACGTATCGGCGCTGGCCCTCTGCGTAGATGGTGTCGAACGCGAGTGAAGACTTGCCTGAACCAGAGACGCCTGTGATCACCACGAGTTTGTCGCGCGGAATCTTTACGTCGATATTCTTCAGGTTGTGCTCGCGGGCACCCTTTACGGTGATGAAATCCTGAGCCATCTGCGCCTTGTGCCTGCTCTTGTGACTGGCTTCGTGGTGTGAAGTTTGATTCTAGCAATCAAAGCAAGCCTGTCTGAGGGGGTGTTGGCGATAACCGGGATTTTGCGGGGCCGGGGACGGGTGTGATCTCTCGGAATGTCATCCTGAAGAGGGCTCAGCGACTGTGAGGGTCTCTGGCAGCTGAGTGATGTGTTTGCGGTTCATCAACCAGTGGGGACGTCTGGGACACTGTTCTCCCTGTTGACGCGGCGACTCGCACATTCATAACCGGCAGAGACCCTCACGTCACTCCCGGGGCGTCGTTCCTCAGGGGTGACGGTGTGGTGGATTGGGGGTCCGCTGGGAACGTGTCGTGGAAATCAGGGCGCACGCCATGCGCCGTTACGGGGTGTGGCTTCGGGTTTGGGAGCGGACTTCGTCTACGAAGTTGGCTGAGCGTACTGTGCGGTCTGTGGCGAAGTGGATGTGCTCTCGCAATATGCGTTCCACCTGTCGGCGCTCATCCTCGGCAATGCGCAGGCGCTCTATCTCATTTTGTCCGGCGCGCTGGAGAAACCGTAGAAGCTTGATCGTGGCGACGCTGGCGGGGAGCATCGTGTCAGAGCCAGATGGTCGGCACCGCGGGCAGGCTATGCCGCCTCGCATTGCCGAAAAGACGTGGTCCTCCTGCTCCAACTCACCGCCGCAATCGACGCATCGCTGAATCTGCGGCTGGGAGCCGTTCATCTGGAGCAATCGCATCTCATACCAGTGGATCATCAGGTCAGGAACTGCGGTTGATTCCAGCTGTGACAGGCCGTCGATCAGCATGCGATATACGTCTGCGGCCGGGGCATCTTCCACCGCGAACTTCTCAGTGAGTTCGCACAGGTAAAAGGCCTTGGCCATCAGATCCAGGTCGACCTTCAGCTTCGCGTAGCTCTCGATAGTCTCCGCCTGGCTGATTGAGTCCAGCGTACGGCCGCTGCGGGCGGAAATAGAGACACGTCGTACCAGGTCGAGTTGTCCGCCAAGTTTGCTGTTGGGTTTACGTGCGCCTTTCGCCACGGCGCGCAGAATGCCTCGGGCTGGTGTGAGCAGGGTGACGATTCGGTCAGCCTCGCCAAGGTTGTGGTGGCGCAGCACAACTCCTTCGGCGGAGTAGATGCGAGGCTTCTGGGAGGTCATGGTCACTCCATTATCAACTATGTGTCGATAGACCTCCTATGGCTGGGTGTGAGCGTGTACCGTGGCCCGGGCGTTCAAGATACCGCCGGTGGTCGCTACGGTGAAGGGGACCATATAGGTGAGCGGGATCTTCCAGGCCATCGCTGACTGAAAATCTCCCTCCACAATGAAGTTGCCCTGGTTGATGGCGGTCAGCACTGTGCCCACGATCAGGCATATGATCAACGATTTCTTCAGCAGAGGCAGATATCTCAGCGCGCATGTGAGGCAGTGTGGGAGACGCCCCAACGGTGAGGGCATTTCATACGCCTTGTCTTCAAGCGTCCGCAGACATTTCACGCACATTTTGTCGGCGCGATTATGAGCCGTCATCTGGTCTCCGCAATTTCACTGGGCATTTGAGGGCGCTAGAGAGCGCTGTCGAGAATCATCCAGATTCCCCACGCCAATAGCAAACCGCCAGATATGCGATTGACCCACGCTCTGCCCGGCGCAACTTTCTCAATCAGTACGAATCCCGCCCGCGCAGCAATCCAGAGCAGGTTCATCACGCCCAGTACGAACAGCAGCGACATCAAAACCCAGCAGCAGCCGAGACAGTAGACGCCCTGTTTGATGCCCATCGACAGGGCGCCGCGTTGGGCTTCCTCCCAATCAGTGAGCAGGAAGCTCATAGGCGTTCGACACTCCGTTAGGCAGAGGTACTTAACCGGCGAAAACTGAAACAGACCAGCGGCCAGGAGCAGACTTCCGCCAATTAGCGGCGTTGCAGTCATGGTCATTGGTGAGAGCAAGGTCGCCGAGTGCAGTCCCCATTGCAGCAAGGTGCCGCCGAAAGCGAATGCACTCCATATGAGGAGATAGCCGGATACGAATACGGCGGTGGAGACGAATGGCTGTGCATTTGACTGACGCTTTCTGTAGACGGTCCCAAACGTCAAAATCATTGGCGTCGCGGACGGGATCATCATGGCGGTCATCATCACGGTCCACATCAGGAACATGATTCCAAAATCGCTAATCGTCCAACTTGCCGTCATCGGCATCGACAACGATCTGCCTGAGGCCATGTCCATGTTCTGCATGTCCCACGCCAGATACGCGGTGTATGCCGAGGCCAGCGCGGTTACACCGAGTAGTCCGGCGAACACTACGTAGCGATCTTTTCTTATCAGTGCCTCAACGGGCAGTATTGCTTGCATGACGACTTCCGAATCTTGCTCAATGCATATGAGCGGTTGATCAAAATAGCGTGTTTTCCTGAGAGTTCAAACACCCGGCTCCCGCCTCAGTTATTTCGGATGAAAGGCAGGGGCGCACGGGTGTCCGAACTCGGGTCAGACTTAGTTGGAGTAGTCGACGGTCGTTACAAATCCAGCTTTGTCTGGGTAGGAGAAGTCGAGTCCTTCGATCGAGATTTTTCCTTCCTTGGCTGACACAACATCAGCGCTCTGGAAGAGGAATCCGGTCTCGTGCTCAAGACGCATCGACTCCGGTTCGCCTGTCACTGGGTTCTTGATCGGCTCGAACGCCATGGATGCGATGTCACCAATCTTTACCGTGCTGTTCTGTCCTGCATTATTGAACTCGAACGACGTGTAGATCGGATCGAGCAGCGTACCGACCAACTGCACGATGATCTCGAAAGGCATTCCGCCTTCCTGGCCAGTGGTGATCTTCAGAAGGGATTCCCGCTGTGCCTCATTTGCGTTCTCATCGAACATTAGAACGACAGTCAGGTTGCCTTCATGGAGAGCGCCGGGGGAGTGGAGCGCAAACCCAAATCCTAGTCCATCAAGCGACACATCACCGTGATTGCCCTTGATGATCTTGTAGGCGCCAACACCTTCGCAGAATCCCATTGTTGGTGGGGCTTCGAACTCGCATGGGCAGCCGTAGTCGCAGTTGCAGGTCTGGTAGTAGTCGGCCTTCATTGCCCACTTGGTCTTTACCTCGGTTGTCATGTTTTACCTCGCCATTCCTTCACGTGTCTGCACATTTAGCGCAATTCTGCGTCTGCGGGTGAGGAGGACATCACATACGGACTCGTCTCGAAGTGATGAGTAGGCGACTGTGGTGTGCTCGCCAGCATCCTCGGCAGACCCCAGCATTTTAAAAGGGAATAACTACCTCAAAATAGCCAAAATTGATCGTTTAGGCGTTTGGATGTCGCTGTATTTCCTGACATACATGACAGGAAACATTGCGGGGTGGGTCACAAATATAATTTAGAGGCAGGTTTCAAACCTGCCTTTCCTGGGTACCCTTTGCCGAGACGCCGAGAATCGAATAGGAAGACGGCTCCACTCACGATGATGATGGCGAGTCCGACATTTACGTTCAGATTGTCCGTATTGGCGGCAAGTGCGCCGCCGATAAGTGCAATCGCTGAGCCAATGAGACCAGCACTGGTAATCGACGATGGCTTCTTTGCTCCACAAGTTCTCTCCAGGTAGTCTGGAGAAAAGACGCGCGCGAGCGTCTTTTTGTTCCCGTCGCACTACTATTCCTAACTAGGTGGTCTGGGTTACGTCTTCCATTGCCATCTTCACCAGCCTGATCTCTTCATAGGTGTAGTCGTTTCCAAGTGATTCTTTGATTGGAGCGAGGCGCTCGCCGTCCACACCCTCAATCGCCGCCTTGATTGCCTCGGTTCGATCCGGCGATGGCATCAGGCTGCTCAGGTCGAGTGGTGGTTCGGACTGGGCCATGTCCATGAGGTGTCGGAAGACGGTCTTGGTGGAGAGCCGACGTTCTGATGCGATCTCGGTGATGTCAAAGCCCTCAGTGAACAGGCGTCGTGTTTCAGCGTGCGAAGTACCTAATGAGCGCTTTCGAGCAGGGCGTGGTGCGCTTCGTTTGGCACCTCTTGGGATGTCTCGCTCTTTCAAGTCATGTGCGATGGCGTATTCCGTGATTGCCTTGATGAACTCATCGCCAAGCTCCTCAAGTTTGGTCTCGCCGACCCCGGAGATTCCGGCGAAGGCCTCACGACTCTGCGGGAGGTAGTAGGCCATCTCCTGCAACGCCACGTCTCCGAAGATCACGAACGCCGGCACGCCGCGGTGATCCGCAATGCGTTTCCGCAGCGTGCGCAGCAGTTCGAATAGTGCCCGGTAGTAGTCGAGGTCTCCGCTGCTCTTGCTGGCAACTGGTGTGTATTCGCGCACCGGTTTGCGGAGTGTTAGCGTGGCCCTGGACTTCAGGAATGAGCGACCCGTATCGCTTACGTAGAAAGTTGGGTAGTCACCCTGAGCTTTCGCTACGAATCCTTCACCCTGGAGCAGTCCGAATATTTCTTTGAGATCGTCGTTGGAGCTTTCACGCGCCAGGCCGTACACCGAAAGTTCATCGTGCTTCAGTTCGAGGACTCGTTTGGCACGTGAACCGCGTAATACGTCCACCACGTGGTTTGCGCCAAACCGTTCGCCAGTCCGGATCATTGCTGAGAGGATCTGCTGTGCGATGACGGTTGCATCGAACTCTTCGCCGCTCTCGCCGGTGACGCCCAGGCAGACATCGCAGCCACCGCAGTTTTTCAGGTCCCACGTATCGCCAAAGTAGCGCAGTAGAAAGCCGCGTCGACACTTGCGGGTCTCGCAGAACTCGACCATCTGATCGAGCTTCTCGGACACCTGCGCTCGCTCGGTGGGGTCTTCAATTTGCTTGATGAAGTAGTCCTGGTTCATCTTGTCGCCGAGCGAGAAGAACAGCACACAATCACTGGGCAGCCCGTCACGTCCCGCCCGACCGGTCTCCTGGTAGTAGCCGTCGAGCGTCTTCGGCAGACTGTAGTGCACCACAAGCCGCACATCTGGCTTGTCGATGCCCATACCAAACGCAATTGTCGCCACAATCACCGGGACCTCATCCCGAATGAACCGCTCCTGCGTACTGCGGCGAATATCCCGTTCGAGTCCTGCGTGATACGGCATCGCATCGATGCCGTTGTCGACCAACTGCGCTGCAATGTTCTCGGTGTCTTTACGAGAAAAGCAGTAGATAATTGCCGACTCTTTTTCGTGTCGCTGCAGCAGGCCCACAAGTTGCTCAAACGCATGATTCTTGGGACGCACCGTGTAGGTCAGGTTTGGTCGGTTGAAGCCCGAAATAAACCGGTTCGCCGTGTGAAGGTCAAGCTGCTCAACAATATCCTCGCGGACCTTCTCAGTGGCCGTCGCTGTGAGGGCGATTACCGGCACGCCCTTGAACGTCTGGCGTAGTGATTTGAGGTTGCGGTAGTCGGGCCGGAAATCATGGCCCCATTCAGAGATGCAGTGTGCCTCATCAACTGCGATCAGGCTGGGCGTGACCGTCTGCAGGAACTGCTGGAAGCGCGGCATCGGAAGCCGCTCTGGCGCTATGTAGAGGATCTTCAACTCGCCATTAACGGCGCGTTGAAGCGCCGCTTCGTTGTCCTGCGGCGACATGGTGCTGTTCACCAATTCGGCCGCTATGCCGTTGGCGTTCAGGGCATCGACCTGATCCTTCATCAGCGCGATCAGCGGCGATATGACAAGTGTCAGGCCATCGAGACACAGCGCAGGCAGTTGGTAGCAGAGCGACTTACCAGCGCCTGTGGGCATCAGGACAAGCGAGTCTTTGCCGGCGATGACATTGGTGATGATGTCTTCCTGAAGCGGCAAAAACTGATCAAACCCGAATCGGGATTTCAGAATTGCCGTCAGGTCAGGCGCCTCAGGCCTTGGGCGATTTGCGGTTTCGGTGCTCGTCTCATGCCTCAGTTTGTTTGGTGCTTCAGCAACTAACACTGTAAGTGTCCCCCGGATTCCACGCTTTCTCTCTCCAGCGGTGTGAATATAGCGATATGGCGGGCAACCTCTAATGGGCGAGTGTCACTTGGGTAGCGGGGGATTGAGGTGAATGCGCTTGATGTCGCCGCCGTTCAACACGAACATGTCCGTAGCCCACCGTCATGGACTCAACCACGGTCTGAAGAAGCCATCGAAGGTCAGGGAACACGGGGGAAACGCCGCGATCTAACAGGTTGGGCATCGGTGATCGCCTTGAGTGACTGCGATGACTGTAGAGCTAAGCTGCCGACCGATTAATGGTTCGGAGAGGTCAGGATTCCTCGTTTGTGGTCCCGCGTGGTGGAGCTTGTGAGACTGGAACTCGCGACGTCTTGCTCGCAAAGCAATAATGTCCTCAGCACATTGAGCCAGATTGATCTGGACAAGTGCAGTGCGCCAATTTATGGTGTCATCGTTTTCGAAACTCCAACTCACGTATCTCGTTAATATTGACGAGCAGGAGAAGTTTGATAGTGAACGAAAAGCCCGTAAATCTTTACGAGTACGAAGCGCTGGCCAAGGAGAACATGCCTGGCCCCGAATGGGATTTTGTCGAGGGCGGAGCCACAGACGAGATAACGATTGGTAGGACTCGCCAGGCCT
>Ga0115002_10002623_pt1 | contig 23268 bp, 12 predicted proteins | sample ArcticOcean_MG_C_8_FD_89576 | JGI IMG/M metagenome (GOLD analysis project Ga0115002, IMG submission 89576) | Marine microbial communities from western Arctic Ocean - ArcticOcean_MG_CB11_86 | ecosystem: Environmental > Aquatic > Marine > Oceanic | place: Arctic Ocean: Canada Basin | collected... | reverse complement strand
TTTTCGCAAGTCCTGCAATCGCCCCCTTCACGGTCTCATCCGAGTTCACCACCCCACGCAACGACCGCAGTGCCTCCGATCGCAGCGCCGCGTCCTTGCTGGCCATCAGCGACAACAACGCCTCCCGATCCGCTTTCGACAATTGCCCACGACCGCCCAACCCGACAATCGCTTCGGCTCGCATTTGCTGTGACCGCTTCACATCCGTCGCGATACCACGTAGCAGACCGCCCGCGAACGGTTGCGTCGCATGTTGCAATGTGCGAACCGCCGCGAGTTGCAGTTGCTTGTCGTCATCGGCCAGCAAGTTGGCGAACAGCGTTTCGTCCAACGCCGGATCTGTCGGGTCGACGAGCCGCAACGCCTGCCTCCGCACTGCGGCCGGTCGCTTGGCGTCTTTCAACAACGGTAACACGTACTTCCCGGCGGGCGTCTTATCAAAGTCCTTCGGCGACTTCCCGTCCAGCATCTCCAACGCGGCAAGCGTCGCGAGGAACAGGTCGGTGGTCATGGGTTTCTTGGCGTCATCGAGAATTGCCTCCACGTGCGGGCGGAAGCCGGTGAGATTCTCTTCTGCGATCCACTGCACGGCAGCGCGGCGGACTTGCGGGTCGGTGTCGCGGAGGCCGTATCGGAGCGATGCTTGCTCGCGTGGGTTTCGCCGCTTGCCAGAGAGCAGGTAGGCCAGTCGGACGCGGGGAGACTTCAATATGGAGATCCGCTTTGCCGTATTGGAGGGCATCAGGTCCTTGCTGAGAGCCATCCCATCTACAAACGAAGCGAACACGAACGAGTCGGCTTCATCAACGGCCTTGCGGTACTCAGCACGCAATTCGTCGTCGTCCGAACTTGGTGGTAGGTCAGGAAAGGGCTCAAAGAAAATCCGAGGAGGCCACTCACCACTAGAGCGAATTGCCAGTGGGATAATAGCAGGGTCAGCAGTCTTTCGGGGGAACAGCGTGTCGATGAGAAACATGCCAACGAGTACTCTCGTTTCGCCCGAATACGGTAGCTGGGGAGTATCGTCGGCAAAGAGACTCCGCCACACGTATTGGGCACGCTTCGACCTGATCCGTGGCGGAAGAGCTCCACCGAGGAGTTTGAAGAGACCTGTCATTTCAGTTTTCGGCGGAACAAATGCGAGCGCGTATATCGCCTCAACCTCCCCCGCTTCCGACGGTGACCCGATCGCGTCCTTCAACGCCTGACGACCTTTCGCGGTTCGCGCAAGGGCACTGCCCGCCATGCGTCGCACATTCAACCGTTTCGATTTGAGCAGTCCCTTCAACTCGCCCACCGGCGTCTTCGCCGTTATCGTCGCCGCATCGATCACCTTCCGCTTCGGCTGGTCCTTCATCGAGACCCGCCAAATTCGCCCTTGCCCGTGGACTTTGTAGTCGCGTTGGACCCAGTCGGTGCAGAACAGGCTGCCGTCGGGGGCGACGGCGAGGCCGACGGGACGGAAGTTGGCTTCGCCTTGGATGATGGGTTCGGCGACCGACTCGAACGAGGCTCCTTTGGGTTTGAGACGGAAGCGGTCGATGCGATGGTCGCCCCAACTGCCGACGAGCAGGTTGCCAATGTAGTCATCCGGCAGGCCGTCGGATTCGTAGGCGACGATGCCGGACGGGGCTTCGCCGGTGCCGGCGACCATCGGCAGGGTGCCGGGAATTTCGCCGTTCCAGGCGGTGAAGGGGTGCAGGCCTTTGCGGCCGTTACTGAAACGGAAGCCGTAATCGCCCCCTTGAATGATGTGCAGCAGCCGACAGGGTGGGCGGCTGTCGGCGTCGTTATCGACCGTGAAGACGCGACCGAATGCGTCGACGCAACTGGCATGCGGATTCCAGAACCCTCTTGCCCATTGTTTCAACTTTGATCCATCGGGACGACAACGATACAGGTTGCCGCCTTCGCCACCGCCTGACAGTGTGGTGCCGTCGCTGCCGATGATCTTGTAGTCGGCTCCCAGGTTCTCGCCGAAGCCGAAGTACATCCAGCCGAGGGCATCGAAGGCGAGACCGGCTAACCCGTTGTGCGGGTAGTTGCCTTCGGTTTCGAGTTTGATGATCTGTTTGCGGCTGTCGGGTTTGAGGTCGTTGTTGGTGTCGGTGAGCAGGATGATCTCGCGACGGGTGGCGATGTAGACTTGGGTGGCGTGTTGGCGTTTGGGCTCACTCGCTTGCGCTTCGGGCTTGTATAGCCAGAGGGGTTTGATGGCGACGCTCATGGCGTGGGTGAAGCCGTCGGCGAAGACTTTGATGTCGTCGGCTTTGCCGTCACCGTTGGTGTCGCGCATCACGTAAAGGCGATCGGACGGGTGGCGGTTGTAGCCTTTGGGGGGGAAGTGGGTGTTGCTTTCAATGGCCCAGACGCGTCCGGCATGATCGACGTCGAGACCGGTCGGCGTGACGACGGTGGGATGCTCGGCGAACAGTTCGATTTTCAGTCGCTTGTCGATCGCTCGGGGCAGTTCGTCGGCTGCGAAGAGATTGGTAGTTGTGGCGATAAGAATTGCGATGACAGGAGTGAGGCGGTTCATGCTTGATCTCTTTTGAGGATAGCCGCGAAAAGTCACAAAAATTAAACCACGGAATGACACGGACTTGACTCTGTGTTCCTCTGCGTACTCTGTGGTGAAATTTTGTTTTACCGCAGAGGACACAGAGAGTCGCAGAGGGAAAAAAAGAGACTGGCGTGATGACTGCTCTCTTGAACGCCGGTGGATTTGGTTTCTGGCGGCTCAACGTAACAGCCAGCTTACGCTGGCCACTCGCCTGGGGTTTTCTTTGGCGAGGCTGTGTATTCCACTCGCTTGTTTTGAGTCGAATGGAGCCCTAAGGTAGCGGGTTCGCTGTAGATAACGCAAATCTCTTCGTTGGATCGCTATGAGTCGTTCTGGGTCGTCCACTTCTACCGCAACCAGTTCGATGCAGCCTTTGGGGACGGTGTCGTTGGGGCTGACGTTGTTGACGGTGGCGTTGTGGGGGGGGACGCCGACGGCGGTGAAGTATTCGCTCGAAGCGTTGCCGGTGATGGCGATTGCCTGCGTGCGGTTTGCGATGGCGGCGATCTTCATGATCGCTTGGCTGCGATTCGAGGGGACGCGGCTGAAGCTTGAACCGGGACAGGGCGGGCCGGCTTTGGTGATGGGGCTGCTGTTGTTCGCGCAGATTGCGTTATTCACGTTGGCGATTGAGATGTCGAATGCGTCGCATAGCACGCTGTTCATTAACACGTTTATCTTCTGGGTGGTCGGCATCGAACATTTCATTACGCGCAGTGAACGGCTTTCGGCTCGGAAGATTGTCGGCCTGATTGTTGCAGCGGTGGGTGTGCTGTTGGTGCTGACAAGAGCCGAAGGGGGCGCGTCAACCGCTGACGTCGACGCGCCGAATGTGTGGGGCGACGTGGTGATGTTGGGCAGCGCGTTGGTGCTGGGCGTGAAGGTGATCTACACGAAGCAGGCGGTAAAAACGGTCGAGCCGGGCAAGCTGATCTTCTGGCATAACGTCATCGGCGTGATGCTGTTCGGGGCGTGGAGTTTGGCATTCGAGAACGCGACGCTCGACAAGCTGACCCCGCCGGCGGTCTGGGGGTTGTTGTACCAGGGCGTGGTGGTGGCCGGGTTTTGTTTTGCCGTGCAGGCGTACCTGCTGAAGAAGCATTCGGCGTCGAAGATTTCGGTGTTCAGCTTTGCGACGCCGTTATTCGGCACGACGATCGCGGTGCTGTTTCGAGGCGACGAGTTGTCTCCCTGGCTGGCCGCCGCCGCCGTTTGCGTGGCCGCCGGTATCCTGATCGTCTCCGCCACTCCGCCAGGCGAGCGGCCAGCGTAAGTTGGCTGTTCATCCCAGCGATCCACCTCGCTCCAATCTCACCGGCCAGACTTACCCATCACTCTTTGGCTTGGTGTCGGCCTTCGGCTTTTCGCCCTTGTCCTTTTTGACGGGCGGCTTCTTCTCAGTCGGTTTCTTCGGTGCAGGAAATTCGATCTTTCCGGCGACGGGAATGGCAGCCGACTGCAGCACTTCGCGAGAGCCTTCCTGTTGGACGAAGGCGACCAGGTGAAGTTTTCTCATATCGAGCGGTTTGGCGCTGAATTTGAAGTCGCCGAAGGTGGCCCCTTGTTCGCGTTCGTAGTCGGCCAGATAAGTTTTGAGTTTCTGTTTGAACTCGCCCAGGTCGATCGTCTCTTCGTATTTCAATTCGCCGTCGGCCACGGGAACGCCTTCGCTTCCGCCGGGCATTCCACGGACAAGCATTTCATGCAGACGGATTCCGTTGCGGGCGTGGAAGAATGTTGCGTCTTCGGCGAGCACGAGTCGCAGTTTCAAACCGTCGGTAGCATCCGGGTCGAAGCCGGTTGCCGTTGCGGAGAGCGTTAACTTGCCGTCCTTGGCAGTGGCGGTGAGGGCGAGTTTGACGGTGGCTTTCTCTTCCAGGATCGGCTTGATGTCTTCGGTCAGGCGGTCGTAGAGGCCGGAGACCTGCATCAACCCACCTCCAGGACTTACCACGGCCGTTCCGTTGACGGTTACGCTGGGAGTTCCCTGTCCGTCGTAGAAGAAGAAACGGGCTTCCGAATCGGGATTGGCGAACGGGTCGGGGCCGGGAATGTGCTGGTGGTATCGCAGTACGATGACGTCGGACTTGCCGAACGTTTTCTCCAACCCTCCTGTGGCGACGTCGGCAGCCACGCAGGGTGGGCATTGCGCCCCGGTGAATAATTCGACCAAGGCGATACGATTCCCGCCCTCTACTTTGCGAGCCGGGGTGCGTTTGTCGGCGAAGGCATTGATCGACTTCTCGTAGACTTCGTTCAGGAATTCATCAAGCTTTTCGGTATCGCCGTGCTTTTCTTTCCACAACCGGGCGACGGTTTCTCCGGGAAGTGGGTGATCGACTTGCTCGTTCGACCACTCGCTGACAAGCATTGTTTCCAGCGTCGGCAGCACCGCGATGCGGGCCTGTAACTCCATTGCTTCGTCTATTTGTTTCTGCGTCTCGGCATAGTTCGCCAGCGTGTAGAGAATGATGGCGTTGAAGGGGTCCTCGACGAGTGTCTCGCGAAGTTGCTTTGCTCCTTCGGCCTGCTTTGCTTCATCGTCGCCGACAACCATCAACCGTGCCTGTTCCGTTTTGACTCGGTCTTGCGAGGCTTTGATCAGCGGTTCCCAATCTTCGCGGGTTTCATCGGTGAGGGCGCCCTTCGCTTCGGTCAGGAATTCCAACGCGACCTCGGGCAGGTAACGGCTGGTCGCCAAGTGATAGCCGACGTTGATCGTGGCCATCTGCTGCATGCGCGTTCCCCAACGACCGGCCAGCTTGCTGTAGGCGGCGGCGATCGTTTCGACCTCTTCCTTGTTTAGCCCTGATTTCTTTGCGCCGGTAAAAACCTGCTCGTAGGCATCGAGGGCCAACGGGCTGTCGGAAAATTGTTTGGCGAATGCGCTCATGGACTCGACAGTGTCGTCCGCGTCCAACGCGGTGATGAATTCTTCACGCCCAGTGGAACCTTCCGGTTGCGCGTCGCCGAGTGCTTTACGTTTGGTCGCGAAAAGTCGAGCCGCGTCGCAGCGACCGCCACCGAACGAGCTGTTCCCCCACACGACGCCTTTGCTCAGCGCGCCTTGAATGTCGAGGGCACCGTCTTCATCACCGATGGAAAAATGAAGTTGCAGCGAATCGCCATCGACTTCAGACGATTTCAAGTCCATGTTAGCATACGCAGCGGTTGCCTCGACGAGAGAGACTTTCAGTGCATCGTCGACTTTGGCCACGTCAATCAGGGCGATGGGGAAGTCGGCCCCTCGTTGGCTGAGGACGAGCATCCACTTGCCCTCCAGTGAAGTGCGGCGCGATGAGGCGACGGGTGTTTTTTTGCCGTCGTCTTTGGGAGTCTTTGCGTCATCCCCCTTTGGGTCACCCCCGTTTGCTGTCGCGCTGTCGTCCGGTTTCGCGCCGTCTCCACTTGCGTTCCCGTCGGCACAGCCAGCCGCGAGAAGTATGAGGATCAAGAGCCACGGCCCGGAGTACTTGTTAGAGGTCGACATCGGCTGTCCTTGTTTGGTTGGTATCTGCCCCACGATACGACGAAACCATGATCGGCTCGCGCGTCGCATCGTCGATTGATTCAGTGAATCCGCTCGTTCAGCATACATCGAGCGGCTCGGCGGAATTGTAGCCTAACGCACGAAAACGGAAACCCCACGAAATTGCCTCGAATTGTTCACAGGCACTTTAGTCCACGAACAATGCTGTTCAGCAGCCACTTAGCCCAGGAGTAGCCTCAACTCATCGACTGTGGCCTGCATCGCGTCGACCGACTCTCTGAGCGATTCGATGTCGTCACGTAGTGTGCGGTTGTCATTTCGCAGCCGTTCGATCTCGGATTCGAGTCGTGTTGCCGTTTCGTCTGAGAGTGACGGGGCGGCCGCTGGTACGTTCTCCGGGGCGGAGACAGGTCTCTCTGTGGCTGTAGAAGTTGATACTGAAGCTGGAGATGCAGTGGCAGATGCTGTCTGTGTCGTCTGCGGAAATCCTTCGGCTTCGCCGGCCCGGTACAAGTTGTGATCGACTTCAATACCGCGGCGTTCCAGTTGCCCTCCGGCCTGAACCAGGCCGAGGTCGATTAAGCCGCGCAGTTCGTCGCGAAGTGTTCCGAGGCTATCGATGGTGGCCATGCGACCGGCACGCGTGCGTAATTCGCCAAGCGATTGACGCCCGCGCAGAATCAGTTCGGTGAGAATCGCCAGTTGGGGTTCGGTGAGCGTCATGCGGTGACGCAGGTAGTGACGGAACCGTTCGGTGCGCCCGGATGCGGTATGCACGACGCCCGCCAGTCCCAGTTCCCGCAGTTCGTCGAGCACATCCTGAACATCGTCTTCGGTGTAGCTGGCGACTGGTGCGCGGTTGCTTTTCTGATTACAGCCGGCAGTCGCCGCTTTGAGCGTGAGCGGGTAGTATTCGGGCGTGGTAAACGCCTTCTCGACAAGCACGCCGAGGACGCGACGTTGCCGTTTCGACAACTCGGTGACAGGCGGAAATTCGCCTACGGGCGACTGGTCGCTCATAAAAACATCGCTCTGCAAATTCAGGCTGGAAGACGGGGCGAATGGCCGGGCGAACGACACGCTGCCCGTTTCGCCGTCATGTCGGCCGGATGATAGCGGAGCCAGCGGCCTCGGGCCAGCAATTCGAGCGAACTGATGGGTGGCCTGGCTGTTTTTCGGCCGGGTCGCGAAGCGACAAGATGCTGCGCCATCCGCTTGCATCATCTTGTTGAATGCAAATCGGAGGAAGCAGGAGATCGGCTGTTTGCGGCAATGGCGATTAGTGGAACCGCCACTCGCAGCCGACGGTCAGGCCGTCGATCATCATCGACTTATAGTCCTTCTTGGCCCGCACGATTGACTGTGACGGAGGCCCAGAGGAGATGTCGTAGATGATGGCGTCGCCGGCACGTTGCATTCTTGTGATGTAGATCAGGTTGTAGCCTGCCATCACTGTAAAGCTGTCGGTGAGGTTCAGCTTGAGATAAGTCGCCAACTCGGCCACGGGCGAGAAGGCAACGCGGTCGGTCTCGCTGTCACGGAAGGGGTCGGTGAGCGAGACGAATCGCTCGGTGTGCGCTGTCGCTTCGGAAATGTTGACACCCAGAGAAACACTCGGCCTGATCCCCAATGTGAGCCACTTATGTGTGAATTCGCTCTGGAATCCGAAGTCGATACCGAGGATGTTGTTGTCGACCTCGACACCGACGAGGCTGACTTGGTCGGGCTGCGTTCCCAGATTGTTGTAAACACCACGCTGCAGCAATTGCTCGTTGACGTTCAGGTAGCGGAAACCGATGAGCGGGTTGAGACTCAGGCCGGGGCCTAGTTCGTACTTATCAAAGATAACTCGTGAATTCGTACCCCAGACCTCGCTGGTGAGGCGGGCGTCGAATGATTTATCGAATCGCTGTCCGTTGTTTGTTGTTAGGCCGTCGACGAAGGTACTTGTCGAAACAAAATTGCCCGCACCCGGAGTCGTGCCCGAGGGCAGTTCTGGGGCGAGTTCGCTATGGTTGGCCTGCTCCATCATGAACACGCTGAATTCCAGAGAACCCACCGTCAATGGAACACCGTACGTCAGCCGCAAACCGTAGATATCGCGGAAGCGGAAGTTGTCCAAATGGGGCACACGTGTCTGGCCGAGTAAGATCCCGGAGTTGTCGAACGCGTCCGTTGGCAGACGCGGATCGGAGACGGTCGAGAGTTGTTCGCCGAGTAACACGTTGCCCGGATTCTCGATCGTCCACATCAAGAACTCCGAACGCACCCAAGTTCCTGGGTAGAACGGTTTTTTAAGCATGTTGAGGAAGACGGCATCCATCTTCCACAGATCTTTGAGGATGTGCTCGCTTTCAGCAGGTCCGCCAGCCTGTCCCGGTTCGTTGTACCAGGCTCCAGGGGGCGCGACTTGTTGATACGCCGGCGAGGGCGTCGGGTAGCCTGCTTGCATCATTCCCGCAGGCGGGTAGCCTGCCGGAGCGGAGCCACCGGGTGGGCCAAAACCGTAGCCGGGCGGCATCTGCTGAGCAGTCGCTTGCCCGGTGACGATCAAGCCGAGGGCGAAGATGAGGCTGGTCGAAAGTCGGCCGAGCATGTTTCGATATCCCTTGGGCGTCATTCGTTGTGAGGAGAATCCACGCGGAGTTCGCAGAGCGAGCCGCACGAAAAATCCAATCATGTCGAATGTATCGGTCGTGACGGTTATGCCACTTGGGAGAAACTCAGCTGGTTCTGTAAAAATATGCGGATTGTGTCGATTCTTCCGGTCGTTCTGGATTTAAGGTGAAGGAGTGGGTTAGTTGCGTGGATGAGAGGTTGTGGGTGAGTGTGCATGGGCCATCAGAGGCAGGTGACATCCGCTGATCGCGGATCGTTCACCGGGGTGCCGCTGTTGAGTTCGCCCGCCATCGCCCGGTCTCGCCAGGGACCGGGGGCGTCGAAGAAAGTCGGATCCAGTGGCATGTCGGTGATCAACACTCCCGCTTGGTGCGATTTCAGCCGACCGACAATCGCCCCATCGGGACGCACCGCGAAGCTGGGCCATCGCGAGGGACGCGTGATGCTGTTGTTCGCACTCACCCAGAAATGGTTTTCAGCCGCGCGACACGACATGGTGGCAGGCACGATCGTTTTCCAGATGTTGTACTCCTCGTCTTCGACAACCGTTTTGCGGGCGTTATGAAACGACTGGAAAATAATCTGCACGCCCTGCTTTTTGTATTCACGATACAACTCGGGGAAGCGGTAGTCGTAGCAGATCAGTACGCCGCAGGTGATGCCTTTGATGCGAAACGTTGTGAAGCGGTCGCCTGGTGAATAGAACGACAGATCGAACGTCGGCTTGCGGCCGCCCAGCCCAGTGCAGAACCGTTTGTCGTAGCGTTCGACGATCTTCCCCTTGTCATCAATGACATACACCGAGTTGTGCGGCTTGTGCTTGCCCGTCAGTCGGTGTGTGGAACCAAGAAGCACCCACGTTTTAGTTTCTCGCGCGGCCGCTTGAATCTCCTCGGTGGCGGCGGTCAGTTCGTCCCAGTCGATGTAGGCCGAGTCGGGAATGTCGACGCCCGCGTAACCGGACAGCGCAGTCTCCGAGAAGTGTGCAATGTCGGCTCCTTGCTCGGCCGCTTGGTGAATTTGACGGATCACACAACGCTTGTTGTCCGCGATTTTCGGTTCGACGGAAAACTGACACGTTGCCACTCGTAGCGATTTCATGGGGATGTCTCGTTCCTGGTTTGGTCATCCGGTTCAATTTTGGTTACTCTGGACCTCCACCAGCCGACTGTCAACGCAGGAGACCGAACAATGGCCGCTGTCGACTTTCGCGAGAAACTGTTGGAAGGGTTGGGAGGCGAATGGCCCAAGCCGTGTCCGTTGAATGTCGTTCCACGAAAGACGATTCGTAAGGACGGCTACACGATCGAATCGTTGTACTACGATTCCGAGCCTGACGACCCCATTCCCGCGATGCTACTCGTCCCGGACGGCGTCTCGGCGAAGAAGACGGCCCCGGCGATCGCGTTGTGGCATCAGCATGCTGGTCAGTACGACTTGGGCAAGTCCGAGCCGGCCGGATTGGCGGGTAATCCCATGCACCATACGGGGGCCGCGCTGGCTCGCGAAGGCTATGTGGTGCTGTGCCCTGATGCCCTTTGTTTCGAGGAACGCCAAGATTCGACCGGTCGGCAGAAAGGCTCGCGATTCGAGCGATTCGAATTCTTGCGTTATGTCGTGGACGGCAAGTGCATGGCGTGGAAGAACATCCTTGACATGAAACGGGCCATCGATTTTCTCGTGAGTCGTCCGGAAGTGCAGGCAAAGAACATTGGCTGTTACGGCCACTCGATGGGTTCCACGCACACTTGGCTGGTCGGGCCTTGGGAAGAGCGAATCAAATGCCTCGTCGGCAACTGTTGCCTGCCGACATACGCGGGCATTCACCGCGAGCACATGCTGCATTGCTTCCCGAACTTCGTCCCTGGCATTCATCAATACGGTGATACCCCCGACATTGCCGCGTTGATTGCACCGCGTGCGTTGCACATGAACTTCGGCGAAAACGATGGCGGCAGCCCGATCGACGAAGTCCGTCGCGGCGTGAAAATCATCGGTGACGCCTACGGAAGCATCCACGCCGAGAAGAATTTCACGTACTACATCGAAGAAGGCAGCGGACACGTACTGTCTGACGAGATGTGGAAGCGCACCAAGAACTGGTTCGCGAAGCACCTGACATAACTCGAGTCACCGGCGAGAGGGATGCGTAAGCTTCCTGTTACGTTCCACTGCATTGTGCGCAACCAGACCGATGGAAATATCAGCCGGCTTACGCCGGGCCGCTCGCCTATTTGACGTCCTGTTCCAACAGCCAGTCTTCCAGTACGATTTGCTGTACGAACGGGGCGCGGAGCAGGGTGGCGTCGGAGGAGATCAGGTTGGTTAGCCAGGGGTGCGAGCGGCGAACGATCTGTGACATGGCCCGCAAGCCCATGCCGGTCAGGCTTTTCGCACTCATCTGAGTCAGCACATTGTTAGCCAGCCGGGTGAGGGTGGCCGGGATGAGGTTCGGTTCCGGGCCGACGTGAATGACCGTTTCCACACCGCGGGCCAGCAGCGTATCAATGCAGTCCCACAACTTTTGCGGATGATCGACCCAGCGGGTCATGTGCTCGCGGGCGTTGTAGTTGTGATAGCTTTCCTCCCCGGTGATGCACGAGAGGATGGGCAGGGTGGGGGCGGTGAATCCACCGTTGGCGGTTTCCAGCATCACTCCGGCACGGTCGGAAATGTTTCGCTGGCGGGTGATGGATGTGTGAATGGGGGGCCAGCGGTTGGGGTTCTTCTTCAGGTGGGTTGGCTTGGGCAATTCTTCGTGCATGATCTTTTTGAAGCGATCGATGGTTCTCCGTTGTCCCATTAACAGCAGTGTGTTCGGTGACAAGTACGTCGAGATGCCGATCGTCCCTTTGCCTTCGCTGGTGATGCTGACACACAACCGCTCGATGGCTTCCACATCGAGAGCCGGCCCGCGCGAAAAGATGACTCCCATCCGTGTGGTGCTCGCCAACTCGGCGGCGTCCTGTCCGAGGATCAACAATGGCGTGAGGGCCGCCTCCAGAGTGAAGACGCCCGCAGCAATCAGCGCGGTCACTTCACCCAGGCTGTAACCCAACGCCAATTGCGCATCGGTGAATTTTACCTCGAAAAACGTTTCAAGGATTTCGATGTGGGCCAGCTCGACTGCGACAATGAGCGAGAGTGCCTGCGGGTAAGACCGCAACGTGGGATTACGGCCACGGCGCACACGGACGACCAAATCGACCTCCCGCTCAATGGCCGCCGCACAAACTTCGGAAGCCCGCACCAGATGCTTCCGCAAAATCGGCCCATACGCGGGGTGCGCCAACATCTCCTGGCTGCGACCGAGGTTCGTGACGTTGTAACCCCGAAAAGCAAACGCCGACGAGCCGATGTTCTCAGCCAAAGAACCGTTGAGTGGCGAATCTGCCATAGAAGCCAACCGATCAGATGAATCGTCCCGTGCAAGAAGTGCTACCCACTAACTACTATCCACTAACTACTATCGGTCATACAAGGCAGCCAACTGCTCCTCGTACTTCGCAATAATATGCCGACGCCGTACCTTGAGGGTCGCCGTCAGTTCGTCGTCTTCGACGCGAAACGGGCGGGCCAGCAGCAGGAAGCGTTTGACTCGCTCGGGGTTGCTGACCGCTTGCATCACACTTTCGATACGTTCGGTGTAGAAGGTGGTAAGTCCTTCGTCCGTAACGAAGTCGGGCTCTTTGTCGAGAGGGCAACCGAGTTCCGCGGCGGTCTCGGCCAGCTTGTCGAAATTGGGAACGATCAGCGCGCTGACGAATTTACGTCCGTCCCCGTAAAGCACGGCTTGATCAATCCAAGGGTCGCTCACCAGCAACCGCTCGATGACACTCGGCGCGATGTTCTTGCCAACCGACGTAATCAGTAAGTCCTTCTTGCGATCGGTGATGGTGAGAAAACCGTCGTTATCGAGCTGGCCCACGTCACCGGTGAGCAGCCAGCCATCGACGATCGTCTCGGCGGTTGTCTCGGGGTTTTTCCAGTAGCCCTGCATCACATGCGGGCCGCGCGTGAGGATTTCACCGTCCTCGGCAATGCGCACTTCGACTTCCGGAATGGCCTGCCCGACCGTGCCGATCCGATGTGCGCGTTCGTGATTGAAACAGATGACGGGCGACGATTCCGTCAACCCGTACCCTTCATGAATCGGCAAGCCCGCATCGTGAAACCCCTGGCAGACATGCCGGGGTAACGGAGCACCGCCCGAGGTGAGATGTCGCATGCGCGAACCGAAAATGCGACCGATCTCGCGTGCTTGTGCGTCGGCAGCCAGATGTTCGACCGACGTCCAAATCTGCTCGTAAAATCGCGGGACCGCCGTGAACCAATGCGGTTGCGTGGCATCCAGGTCGCCGACGATGTCTTCAATCGAGGCCGACAGGCAGATCGTCATGCCAGCCAAGGTCGACAGATAATGATCGACGGTCCGTGCGTAAATGTGGCTGTACGGTAACCAACTGAGAAACGTTTCACTCGACGGGGAAGGCATCACCGCCAGCATCCCCTCGGCGTTCGACAGCAGGTTTCCGTGCGAAAGCATCACCCCCTTCGGGTTCCCGGTTGTGCCGCTGGTGTAGATGATGGTTGCCAACGAATCGCGACCAAGCTGCCCGGCTCGTTCATTCAGGATGTGAGAGTCAACGATTCGTTCGTGGGTCAGCCGATCCCAAGTGACATGCGGGATTCGATCACCGACTTCGATCGCATCGAAGGAGACCAGGAATTCCAACTCCGGCAAGTTGTCCAGCGAGGCGAGCACCTTGTCCGCCTGTGCCTGACCACTGACAATCACCCCCCGCGCACCACTATGCCCCAATTGATACGCCACTTGATCGGCTGACAGCGGGGCGTGCAGGGGAACATCGGCCGCCCCGGTGGACAGCACCGCAATGTCGGCCACCAACCACTCGTAACGGTTCTCCGAAAGAATCCCGATCCGATCACCTGGTTCGACACCCAATGCAATCAACGCACACGCCGCCCGATCCGCCTGACGGCGATACGCGGTCCACGACAAATCACGAAACAGCCCGTTTTCACGAGACCGCAACGCCACCCGCGACCCAAATCGTGCGGCCGTCGCCCGGTGCATCGTCGAGAGATTGGAAAAAGACACTTCACTCCTCAAACGATGGGTGCCACCCAAGTTGTCACTCAAACTTCGCCGCCAATTTCGCAATCGCTCGTTCCCCCGCGCGGCGTCCGGCGGCGATGAGTTTTTCCGGGTCGGAGAAATCGAACCATTCGATGTTCGCCACCGCAGGCTCGATGACCAAGTCGGCCTCGTCGCGGACGTGTTTGCGGAATAACGACTCGCCAATTTCATCCATCCGCATCAACACGTCAAGTGCGGTCTCGCAGGTGGTGATGGGTTGCAAGCCCGAACTGACGTCGACCGCCACCAGGCACTGCGACGTATAGGAACGTGCGACGGTTGTCGGCAGCGAGTAGAACACGCCCACGTCGCACAACAGTAGGTCATCGAATTCGACCGGCGGAAAGATGCCCGGCAACGAAGACGAACCACGCACCGCATCACGCAGTGAGCCTTTTTCCAGCAGCATGTTGTGACCGCTCCGCAAGTCGACCGCAACAACGCACAGCGGAATTGCGGCTTCGGAAATGTCGGCGTCGGGCAGCAATTGGTCGACGACATCTCGCAGCACCACACCGGGCAACAACGAGGGCGTGCGAATCACGCGATGGAACAGGTGGTTGGCCCGCAGGTATTTCTTGACCCGGTCGTACCAACTGAACAGCCCGCCGGAGTTTTCTTCGTTGCCTTTGGGACTGGCTCCGAAAAGTGTGTGCTGATGTTCTTGGAACGATTGAGAGAGCAGGTAATCAAGCGCTCGCTGTTGTGCCTGTTTGATATCCGGCTCGAATGCGTAGATCGCACCGGCGAGGCTTCCCATCGAAACGCCGACGATGCGCTCGATCTCGAAGCCATGATCGATGAGGACTTCGATGACCCCCAAATGCGCAATCCCTCGCGCGCCACCGCCGCCAAGTGCCAATGTCACGGGGCGTGTTGTCATTGGATGAGACGGTTCTCCACAGGGGAAATCTGGAAATTACAGACGCACATCGTGCAGACTATTCGCACAATTCAAAGATCGTGGCCGCCCCTTGACCTTGGCCGATGCACATGGTGGCGAGACCGTATTTCACGCTGTCGTCACGCATGCGATGCAGCAGCGTGGTGGCGATCCTCGCTCCGCTGCCACCGAGGGGGTGACCGATGGCGATGGCTCCGCCGCGCGTGTTGACGTTCTCAGGTCCGATGCCCAGCAGTTTCAGTACGGATAACGCCTGCACCGCGAACGCTTCGTTCAACTCGATGGCACCGATGTCATCCAACGTCAGGTTGGCCCGTTTCAATGCCTTATGGACGGCCGGGACGGGGCCGATGCCCATCTCTGAGGGGTCGACGCCCGCGACCGCCCACGCTTTGATGCGGGCCATCGGCTGCATTTCCAACTCGGCCGCTTTCTCTTCCGACATCACCAGCATGGCTGCTGCCCCCACGTTGAGCGGAGAACTATTGCCGGCGGTGACCGATCCTCCGGCTGGGTTGAACACAGGACGCAACGCGGCCAGCCCTTCCAGTTTGCAATCGAAGCGAATGCACTGGTCGACGGTTTGCAATGTCTTGCCGGGTTCACCGTTACGGCCCCAAGTGGGGATCACTTCATTCTCGAACTGACCCGCTTCGGTGGCGGCGGCGGCCAGATTGTGGCTGCGGCAGGCGTACTCATCTTGTGCTTCACGACCAATGCGATATTTGCTCGCCAGGTACTCAGCCGTCAGGCCCATGTGCATCACGCCTTCGCTATTCTTGCGAAACAAGGCGGGGCAGGGGTCGTATCCGGCGGTCATCGGAACGTGATCCATATGCTCGACCCCACCGGCGATCTGCACGTCTTCGCAGTTCGCCGCGATGTTGGCCGCACAATCGTTGATCGCCTGCAAGCTCGACGCACAGTTCCGATTGATCGTCACCCCGCCGGTCTCGACAGGAAGATCAGCAATCAACGCGGCAATGCGCGCAATATCAAAGCCCTGTTCCTTCTGCTGCATCACACAGCCCCAACGCACGTCGTCGATTAACGCCGGTTCGATCCCGGTCCGTTTGACGAGTGCGCGAATCAAGTCAGCCGAGAGGATCTCGGATCGCACATCCCGAAAGATCCCCGCATCGGCCGAGGCTTTCCCCACCGGCGTCCGCACCGCATCAATCACCACTGCTTTTCGCATGGGCTATCTCCTTGTTGTTTTTTTACCGCAGAGGGCCGCAGAGGAAAAATCTGGAATGTCCGTCGTTCAGTTTTCGGTCACCAAACCTGTAATTAATGCCGGCTGAATCAAGAAAATGTCTCTGTGAAACTTTTGACGTTCTTGCCCAACCAGCCTGCGACGGCTCGGCAGGAGCCTCTCCCTCCCGTCTTATCAATTCCGTGTCTTTTCGTGTATTCCGTGGTCTATGTTTTTTGTTCTCGCGAAGCGACCTCTGTGCCTCTCTGCGTCCTCTGTGGTAAATAAAATCACCCCCGAGGAAAGAACTTACCGTCGTTTTTCACCATCTGCGTGAACGAATCGGTCGGCTCAAATCGTTTGCCGAGTGATGAGTATTTCGCGAGCTTGTCCGCCAGTACGCCGGCACCTTCACTGTCGCACCAATGAAGCAGGCCGCCGCGGAAGGGGGGGAAGCCGATGCCCAGGATCAGGCCCATGTCGACATGCCCTGGTTCGCGGACGATTTCTTCTTCCAGAATGCGGGTCGCTTCCAGCAGCATCGGTAGCAGTAGCCGATCGGTGATTTCTTCAGACGTGAATTCCCGCTCGTCGGTGCGATGTTTGGCGAGGAAGGTGTCGAATGCGGGATCGGCCTGCGGTCGAGACTTTCTCCCCACGAACTGGCGGAAACCGGCTCCCGATTTCTTACCCATCCGGCCCGCCTCGACGAGTTCCGCCAACAACGGAGCCTGCACGGCTCGATCCTTGAAGGCATTGACCATCACCTGCCCGGCGTAGCAGGCGGTGTCGAGGCCGACGAGGTCGTGCAACGCGATCGGACCCATCGGGAAACCGAATTTCAACGAGGCTTTGTCGATGGCATCCATCGAGGCCCCTTCGATGAGCATCAACAGGGCTTCGTTCATGTAGGGCAGCAGGATGCGGTTGACGAGAAAACCGGGGCAGTCTTTCATCACGATCGGCGTCTTGCGAATTCGCCGCGCCAGTTCGACGAGCGTGACGACCGTTTCGTCATCCGTCTTCTCTCCTCGAATCACCTCGACCAGTTGCATGCGATCAACGGGGTAGAAGAAGTGCATGCCGGCGAAGCGTTCGGGATGCGGAGCCGCCTCGGCCATGCGGGTGATCGAAATCGTGGACGTGTTGCTGGCGAGAATCGCGTCGTCGCGCAGATGAGGTGTCATCTGTTTGTAGGCGGCCGTCTTCCATTCTTCGTTCTCGGTGATCGCCTCGATGACCACGTCGCAATCGGCGAAGGGGGCATGTGACGTCGACGTGTTCATGCAGGCGAGCATGCTGGCCATGTCTTGCGGGATTGCGCGGCCGACTTTGATCCGTCCGCCCACGACCTTCTCAGCCGAGGCTAACCCGGCCCCAATGCGGTCGTTGTCGACGTCCACCATGCAGGTCGCCACGCCGCTGCGTGCGTGGGCGGTGGCGATACCGGCTCCCATCAGTCCGGCACCCAACACACCCACTCGCGAAACGGGCCGCGCTTGCACATCGGGATTGTCCACGCCGCGATCGCGCGCCAGCGCGGTTGTCATGAAGAAGACGGAGATCAATCCGGCCGAGATCGGGGTGCCGGTGACTTCCATCGCGATTTTACGTTCGACCGCCAAGCCCTCGGCGAGCGGCAGGTTGACGCCCTCGCGCATGGCCCGCAACGCGGCCAACGGGGCGGGGTATTGGCCTTTTGTTTTTCCGGCGACGTGCCCTTCCGCGACGGCGAACGCGAAGTTGGCTTGATCTTCACTCAACCCGAGCGGTTGATTGCGCGTTTGGCGATCGGCTTGCCACTGGTCGTCTTCTCGAACGATTCCAATGAGCCGACGGCCTTCGTCGATCAACAGATCAGCCGGAACGGCGTCGAACGCGAACCCGAGTTCGACCGCGCGTGTCGCTGAGATGGGCGCACCGCCGCAAATCATGTCGATGGCCGCGTTGATACCGATCAGTCGCGGCATCCGTTGCGTACCGCCCCAACCGGGGATGAGGCCGACTTTCACTTCCGGCAGCGCGATTTTCGTTTTACAATTGTCACTGACGAGGCGACAATCCATCGAGAGCACCAGTTCCGTCCCGCCCCCCATGCAGGGGCCGTCGATGAGTGCCACCGTCGGAAACGGCAAGCGGCTGACGCGATCGAACAGCGCATGCCCGACCGCCAGTTCCTCCGTGACGGTTTCACGCGGGGCGTCGATCAGGGCACCCAGTTCGTTCAGGTCGGCCCCGGCAATGAACTGCCCCGGTTTGCCGCTGGTGAATAGTAGTCCGTTCAGGTTGGTCCGCGTTTCGAGCTGGGCGACGATCTCTTCGATCTCTTGCCGGACGGCTCGTGAAAACGTGTTGACCTTCTGCCCAGGGACATCGAACGTCAGCAGGGCAATGGCCCCATCGAGTTCTTCAAGTTGGAACGCACCCTCCATGCCGGTCTCCTTCAACAGATGTCAGCTTCCGATTCGCCGCCCATGCTCGTTCCGAGCGAGAAAACTGTCAACCCGAAAGGCGAACACAGGCGAGCAGCCAGCGTAAGCTGGCTGTTATTCACAACGGGGTTGGTACGCACCAAGCGGTTGTACGTACCCGGAAGCTTACGCTCCCGGCTCGCCTGTTGGTTAGCCAGTCTCTATAATCGCTCTCTCGCCCGGTGACGGCGGTGATGTCCTTTGGTCCTCTGAAACGCGTGAAACATTATGCCCAGTTGTGTGCTTGCTTATTCCGGTGGTTTGGATACGTCGGTGATTCTTGGTTGGTTGCAGGATGAAGGCTACGACGTGCATTGCGTGTACGTCGATTTGGGCCAACCCTGCGAAGATCGGGCCGCCATTGATGAGAAGGCCCGTACGAACGGAGCCGCTTCGTCGCGAATTGTTGATGTCCGCGAAGAGCTATGTCGCGACTTTGCCTTCCCCGTGCTGCAATGGCAGGCGAAGTACGAGGGCATTTACTTGCTGGGAACTTCGATCGCCCGGCCGTTGATTTCCAAGGTTTGTCTGGACGTCGCTCGCGAAGTCGGAGCCGATGCTTACGCGCACGGGGCGACCGGGAAGGGGAACGATCAGTGTCGTTTCCAACTGGCGGCCGAGGCGTTGGAGCCTTCGGTGAAGATCATCGCTCCCTGGCGGATCGAACGCTTTCGCAAGCTGTTCCCCGGCCGGACGGAGTTGATCGCCTACTGCGAAGAGAAGGGGATTCCAGTCAAGGCGACCTCTGCAAAGCCTTACAGTTCCGACGAGAACTGCTTGCATATCAGTTACGAAGCTGGACGTCTGGAAGACCCGGCTGAGGACGGATGTGCGATCGTCGACTTCGGTATGGGGGTCTCCCCACAAGAAGCGCCGGATGCGGTCGAACAGATCACGATCGGTTTCGAGGCGGGCGTGCCTGTTTCGCTGAACGGCGAAGCCAAGTCGGCATTGGAGATGGTTGACGGCCTAAACGAAGTCGGTGGACGCAATGGCATCGGGCGAATTGACATCGTCGAGAACCGATTTGTCGGTATGAAAAGTCGTGGCGTCTACGAAGCGCCCGGGATGACGATTCTGTATTCGGCTCATCAGTCGATCGAACAACTCACGCTAGATCGGGACTTGGTCCACTTCCGTGACCGCCTCGCGCCGGAAGTGGCCGAGATGGTGTATTACGGGTTCTGGTACGTCCCCAAGATGGACGCATTATTGGCCTTCAATCGCGAAGCCCAGAAGAACGTGACCGGCGAAGTCACGCTGGGTCTGTATAAGGGCAATATTTTCACTCTGGGTCGCACCAGTCCCAAGAGCCTGTACGATGCGGAAATCGCCAGCATGGAAGGTGGCGGCTCGTACAATCAGGACGACGCCGAGGGCTTCCTGCGAATCATGGGGTTACCCAGCCGCGTGGAAGGCAACGTGCACCCGCGACCGTATTGACGCTGCCGCGTTGCCTTGCCCGTTCGCATGTTCTCCCAGGCGAGCCGGATGCGTCAGTTTCCGGTTGCGTGCAGCCGCGTTGTGCGCACCAGCATCGTTGTACGAAACAGCCAGCTTACGCTGGCCGCTCGCCTGCGCCGCTGGTTAGTTCGAGTACCCGAGGTTCGGGGCGAGCCAACGTTCGGCTTCGGGGATGGTCATCCCTTTGCGGCGGGCGTAGCTTTCGACCTGCTCTTTGGTGATGCGGTCGACGGAGAAATAACGGGCTTCGGGGTGGGCGAAGTACAGGCCACTGACCGCAGCGGCGGGGTGCATGGCGAAGGTCTCGGTCAGTGCGATTCCCGTCCGGTTTGTCGCATCCAGCAATTCAAACAACCGAGGTTTCTCACTGTGATCGGGGCAGGCGGGGTAGCCGTACGCGGGGCGGATGCCGCGATACTTTTCGGTAATGAGATCGTCTTGGTTGAGTTGCTCTTCGCGACCGTAACCCCATTCGTTACGAACGTCGGCGTGTAGCTTCTCGGCGAACGCTTCGGCAAGCCGGTCGGCGAGGGCTTTCGTCATGATCGAGTGGTAGTCGTCGTGGTCCGCCTCGTACTCAGCCACCAGTTCATCGCATCCGATACCGGCGGTGACGGCGAACGCGCCGATGTAGTCAGCCTGCCCACTTTCAATCGGCGCAATGTAGTCGGCAAGTGATCGATAAATCGATTGGCCTTTGCGCTGCCATTGTTGACGGAGCATGGGGAAGCGTTGCAGTTCGGTCGAGCGAGTTTCGTCTGTGAAAACGACGATGTCGTCGCCGTCACTGTTGGCGGGCCAGAAGCCGTGGATGCCTTTGGCGGTGAGCTTGCCGTTGACGATGATGTCATCCAACAGCGCGGTGGCGTCATGAAACAATTTCTGTGCTTCGTCGCCGCATTTCGGATCAGTCAGAATCTGGGGATACTTGCCTCGCAGTTCCCATGTCTGGAAGAAGGGTGACCAATCGATGAACTCGGCCAATTCCGAGAGCGACTGATTCTCGATGACCCGCGTGCCCAGGAACGACGGCGTATCGATGCGGACGTTGGACCAGTCGGTCGGGAACCGGTTCTTGAAGGCGTCGGCGTATGGCACGAAGGTCGCTTGATTCTGGCGCGTGAGGAACGCCTCGCGATCGCGAGTCTGGCGTTCGGCGTTTTCGCGTGCGTACTCGTCGCGTTTGTCCTTGTCGAGAAGCTTCTCGACGACCGGCACCGAAATCGATGCGTCGAGCACGTGGATCACGGGTTGGTCATAGCTGGGGGCGATTTTCACGGCGGTATGTTTCGCGCTGGTTGTCGCGCCACCGATGAGTAACGGCAGGTTCATCCCGCGGTGTTTCATCTCTTTTGCGACGTGCGTCATCTCTTCGAGTGACGGCGTGATTAACCCACTCAGGCCGATGATGTCGGCTCCCTTTTCGACGGCCGTGTCGAGAATAACATCAGCGGAGACCATCACGCCCAGGTCGATGACCTCGAAGTTATTGCATCGCAACACCACACCGACGATGTTCTTGCCGATGTCGTGAACGTCGCCTTTGACCGTGGCCATGACGATCGTTCCGCGAAAATATTGCGCGTTGTTGGAAGTCGTACCTTCGCTCTCGCGTTCGGCTTCCATGAACGGTTCGAGCCAGGCGACCGCCTTTTTCATCACGCGGGCCGACTTGACGACTTGCGGCAGGAACATCTTGCCTTCGCCAAACAGTTTGCCGACGACGCTCATCCCGTCCATCAACGGGCCTTGAATCACATCCAGCGGCCGGCCGTATTTGAGCCGGGCTTCTTCGGTGTCTTCATCAATGTGGTCGGCGATGCCTTTGAGTAGTGCATGTTGGAGACGCTTTTCGACTGGCGTTTCCCGCCAGGCGAGGTCGACGACTGGCTTCTTTCCGCCGCCGGTTTGGTCCTTGATCGACTGGGCATGTTCGATGAGCCGATCGGTCGCGTCGGGTCGTCGGTTGAGCAGCACGTCTTCCACATGCTCGCGCAGTTGCGGTTCGATCTCGTCGTAAACGGCCAATTGACCGGCGTTGACGATGCCCATATCGAGACCGGCACCGATGGCGTGAAACAGAAACGCCGCGTTCATTGCTTCGCGAACGAGGTTGTTGCCGCGAAACGCGAACGAAACATTGCTGACCCCACCGGATGTCTTCGCGCCTGGGCATTCCTGCTTGATACGTCGCACGGCGTCAAAGAAAGCGACCGCGTAGTCGGCATGCTCTTCGATGCCGGTGCCGACGGTGAGAATGTTCGGGTCGAAGATAATGTCTTCCGGCGGAAACCCGACTTGCTCAGTCAGCAGGCTGAAAGCCCGTTTGCAGATGGTGACTTTGCTGTCGGCATCGACGGCCTGTCCTTGCTCGTTGAAGGCCATTACCACGACGGCTGCCCCGTAGCGGCGGACGAGCTTCGCGTGGTGCAGGAATTCGGCCTCGCCTTCCTTGAGGCTGATCGAGTTGACGATCGCCTTGCCTTGCACGCATTTCAGCCCCGCTTCGATGACCGACCACTTCGAGCTGTCGATCATGATGGGGACGGCGGAGATGTCCCATTCGTCGGCGACCAGGTTCAGAAAGGTCGTCATCACCGCTTCACTGTCGATGAGACCTTCGTCCATGTTGACGTCGACAATGTTGGCCCCGCTCTCGACTTGCTGCCGAGCGACTTTGAGGGCCTCTTCGTATTTTTCTTCGCGAATCAGCCGTGCGAAGCGCAGCGAACCGGTGACGTTGGTGCGTTCGCCGACCATCAGGAAGTTGGAATCGGGGCGGACTTCGAGTTGTTCGCGACCTGAGTAACGCGACCAGCTTTCGAGGTTTGTACGTTCGTGAGGTTGGATGTCGTGGACGGCGTCGTGGATTTGACGGATGTATTCGGGGGTTGTGCCGCAACATCCACCGACGAAATTCACCCAGCCGCTTTTGGCGAATTCACGGACCCAATGGGCGACCTCTTCAGGTGAGGAGTCGAACCCGCCCATGCCGTCGGGCATGCCCGCATTGGGGTAGCAACTGATGTAGCGGTCGGAAATTGTCGCGAGACGTTCGAGGTAAGGTCGCATCTGAGCTGGACCCAGTGCGCAGTTCAGGCCGATGCTGAGCATGTCGAAATGCGACAGCGACGACCAGAACGCCTCGATGGATTGTCCGCCGAGCGTCTTACCGCCATCGAAGATGGTGCCCGAGATCATCACAGGCAGCGAGAGATCGTGTTGATCGAAGTACTGCGAGATGGCGAACAGGCAGGCCTTCATATTGAGGGTGTCGAACGAGGTTTCGGGCAGCAGGATATCGACGCCGCCGGCGACTAGGCCGCGAATTTGTTCGGTGTAGGATGCGACCATGTCGTCGAACGTATGCGAACGATGCCCGGCGTGTTCCTTGCCCGACA
>Ga0115002_10002622_pt1 | contig 23283 bp, 20 predicted proteins | sample ArcticOcean_MG_C_8_FD_89576 | JGI IMG/M metagenome (GOLD analysis project Ga0115002, IMG submission 89576) | Marine microbial communities from western Arctic Ocean - ArcticOcean_MG_CB11_86 | ecosystem: Environmental > Aquatic > Marine > Oceanic | place: Arctic Ocean: Canada Basin | collected... | reverse complement strand
TTCCACTAACGCAATCAGTATGCCACTAACGCAATCAGTATGCCACTAACGCAATCAGTATGCCACCGCAACCACGCTTGACAGCCCGGCCCCGGTCGTCTATCTTTCGCATATCCCTAATTTACAAGGGCCCCACGGCTCTATAGGTTTCTGGCTCGCCATCGTACCCGGTTAATTTACGATGCCGGGCATCATGAAATAAAATTCGTCAAGAACATCTCTTCGCACCAGGATGGCATGCCATGAAGATCACAGCAATTAAGACATTTTTAGGCAGTTTCGGTAATCGGTCTCGCGGGTTGATTAAGGTGGAAACAGATGAGGGGTTATACGGTTGGGGGGAAGCCTATTCGATTGGGCCAGACCGGTCGGTGGAACCTATCGCCGACTATATCTTTGAGATGATCAAAGGCGAAGACCCACGCCGGATTGAATATATCATGCTTAAGTTGATGCAGCAGTTCCGCTTTCCAAGCGGCGGAACGGGTCTGGCGGTCATCTCCGGCATCGACCATGCCCTCTGGGACATCAGTGGCAAAGCTGCTGGTCTACCGGTGTATATGCTGCTGGGGGGGACGGTGCGTGATCGGATTCGCGTCTATCAGGGTATGGGCGGAAGCAACGGCAAGGAAGCGGCGGAGCGGGCGCATGAACTCCATGAAAAATGGGGCTTTACCGCGTTTAAAACAAGCCCGTATCAATTGAATCCCGATGCGAACCGTTGGGGGCTCGTCTGCAAAGCCGGGGCGCAATATTTCGAGGATATCCGCCGGAATACGCCGGAAGAATGGGAATTTGCTTTCGATCCGCATGCCAAGATTTTTGAGCCAATACAAGCATTGCAACTGGCCAATGCGCTGGCACCATACGACCCGTATTTCTACGAAGAGCCGCTACGCCCCGAACATATCCCCGCCTGGGCGCGTTTACGTCAACAGATTCAGGTGCCGCTGGCCACCGGCGAATCGCTTTATACACGATTCGAATTCCTCGATCTGATCACCGCCCAGGGGGCTGACATCATTCAACCGGATGTCTGTGTCTGTGGCGGCCTGCTCGAAATGCGTAAGATCGCGGCCATCGCCGAAGCCCATTACGTGACCGTTGCACCTCACAATCCAATGGGGCCCGTGGCGACTGCCGTCAATGTCCATTTTGCGGCCGCCACCCCCAACTTCAAAATTCTGGAATATGTCATGCCGATAGGCACAGAATGGGAGAAATGTGTACTGGACCCCTATTTGCCCAAGGATGGCTATCTGGAACTGCGCGACACCCCCGGTCTGGGCATAGATATCGATGAAGAGGCCATTACGGATAACCCCTATCTCCACTGGCAACGGACTTGTCCGATACGGCCGGATGGCTCGACAGGATATATATAGATTTTAGGCGGATGATGGTTTTAAGTAAGCATAAAGACACCTTATGATCCAGTTTCGGGTTTTTATAAGAACGTCTGATTTCATCGTTTATCAGGGTAAAGCATCCAGCCCCACTGGACCTGGCCTTGATTATGCCCCCCAAAGGGGGGCTATAGCGCTGGCCCCAAGATGAGGCCAGCGAGTTGTTCCCGCTACCAGATCTCGGACTACAGAGACAACCGAAGTTGCTCCTGGCGACGTTCATGCTTCTCCTGATGTTTTACATACGAACGGATCATGTCTGCATCCAAACCCACAGTGTCCACGCAATTCCCTCGGGCCCAAAAATGATTACCCCAATAGGGTTTCTGTTTCAACTACGGAAACTTCTGAAACACACGTATCGCTGTTCTGCCTTTTAAAAGGCCCATCAACTCGGATATGGACACTTTAGGAGGGACCATAGCCACCAAGTGAACATGGTCCCGCTGAACATTCAATTCTACGACTTCGCACCCTTTCTGAGCGCAAAATATGTGAAGGCAGCTACAGACTTCTTCAGCAACCACCCCTTCAAGGATGCGATACCGATATTTCGGCGTCCATACAAGGTGGTATTGACAATGCCACAGCGCATGGGTTAACTTACGGAAGCGGCTCATGAGGATATCCTTTCTATAGTGGTTGCGGGAACAACTCTATAGTAACGGATATACTCTGAGCCGTGCTATGGCAAAGCCTTTGACTGTGACCACGCCCTAAGGACGTGGGTTTCTATACCTCACTAAATGCTTATATTATTTTAAATTGACTTTGTTGTTTAAGTTGGTCATTTTAACCGAGCATATTACGAGACATGAGGAGGATGTTTAAGGAGAGGTTATATGAGTATTTTTATAAGAAATATAATAGGATATCTATTATATATATCACAAGTGTGGAAAATATTGCAGCATCAAAGAAGTAAGAAAACTGGCTTGGAAGATACATATATTCTGAATTATCACCGCATATCTCAAGATCGATTTGCATCACATATCCGGTTTTTGAAACGTCATTATCATATTGCATCACTCCATGATCTGATCACCCGTAGTCAATCAGGTAAATCATTTCCACATCCTACTGTGATTATTACCTTTGATGACGGTAATCTCTGTTGTTATACCGACGTCTTTCCGGTTATTCGTCATCATCAAATCCCCGTTTCTATATTTTTGACCACAGGATACATTGATACGGACGAGCTCCTCTGGTTCGATTCCGTGGAGTACGCGCTTATCGCCACGTCTCAATCGGACATCACATTTGATGAAACGACCTATACACTACATAATAAAATGCAACGGGCATATGCTGCCCGAATGATAATTGAAACGTTGAAACCATATGAGGAATCGGAAAAACAGAAAAAGATAGAGGAGATCCTGAGTACACTGAAAGCGCCCATTGATCCGCCTGTACACGCTTTTTATAAATGTATGACTTGGGACCAAATATCCGAGATGTCAGCGACTGGCGTAGATTTCGGCGGCCATACCATCACCCATCCGATATTAACACAGATTTCGCCTGAGCAAGCGGATCAGGAAATTGGCCAATCAAAAAGGACCATAGAAGAACATTTGAATAAACCAATAGTGCACTTCGCCTATCCTAACGGGGCGGAAGGTGATTTTAATGATACAACGGGTGAACTATTAAAAAAACATACATTTCGTTGTGGTTTGTCTACCGTGCACGACAGATGGCATCCGGATAATTCCTTATATACATTACCCCGTTTTATTGTCACGGACCAGCTTGGTTCAGGTACCTTGATTGTAAAGTTATCGGGCCTCTGGCAAGCATTGACCCATATACTTCGAAAATGAGAGAGATAATGAAACCAAACCAGAATCAGGCCCTAAAACATTTTAATGACTATGCCCAAGATGATCGGTGGAGCAGGTGGTACGATGAGATCGATGATCCGAATAATTTTAACTTTCTCTCACGAAGGCGCCGGGTTCATGATTTGCTTGGAGACTTGTCAAACCAGCGTGTCTTTGATATGGGATGCGGTACCGGTTCCTTTTTCCAGGAGTTAGTCGCGCAAGGTGGGGAGGTTCTCGGTGCGGATGGGGCATTGGAAATGGCCCGCATGGCCAGACAACACGCCCAGGACGTTGATCCTGACAAATGTCGCGTCCTGGGGTCTGTCATTGAACAAATCGGGTTACGCTCTCATTCCGTTGATGCTGCGATATGCGTGGGTGTGATGGAATATGTGGAAAATGAAGACCAGGCGATTCAGGAATTGATCCGGGTAGTAAAACCGGGTGGGACGCTTATCGTTACAATTCCGAATTCAAAATGTGTTGATCTTTGGATGAAAAATCTTTTGACGATACCCCGCCGGCTCGGTCGGTCTCTTGCTGGTCTATTTGGTAAATTAATAGGTGACGGCAAAGATGTCGACCGACGGTATACCACCGCTAAAAATCTCGATCTTTTGATGACCCGGCATGGATGTACAATTCAAGATCGTGTATTCTACTACATAGACGTCATCTGCTATCCTCTCCGGCTTCTCTCACCCAAACTTTCCCTCTGGGCCTTAAGGCATGCGGAGCAAAGGTATAGATGGTCTATACTTAGAATTTTTGCACGCGGTTATATCGTTAAAGTTCAGACACCTGACCAAAAATAACCTGCCTGTAGGCGATAGTCCTCCAGTGGCACCCAGATCAAGCGCCTCACCACATGCCCAGATGCAAGGGCATCCCCGCTCACTTCACCTGATGGAGCACGTGAAGCATGATGGCCTTCTGGGCATCGAGACGATTTTCGGCCTGCTCGTAAATAATCGAGTTGGGGTGCTCGATCATATCTTCTGCAATTTCGTAGTCCGGGTGGATCGGCATATCATGCATGATTTTGGCAGGGCGGCCTTCAAGAAGAGCCTGGTTCACCTGATACGGCATCATGATTTTACAGCGTTTATCCTTCTCTGCCGCATAGCCGGGATCATTGAAATACTCCATATCCAGCCAGGTATCCGTATAGACATAGTCTGCGTCCTCTACAGCAGCTTTCGCATCCAATGTTTCTCTAAGCAAGCCCTCATCCAGTAACCGCTGCCTGCTTTCCTCATCGATAATGTCCTGTTCTCTTATCGGACAGACCAGCGTCAGGTGAACACCCAGCGGTGCAGCAATAGACACCAGCGAATTCACCACATTATTATACACGCCGATGTACGTTAGCCGGGCCCCTCGCGTACCTTCTGGTCGATCTTCGGCAATGGTTAACATGTCTGCCAGTGCCTGACAGGGATGATACAGATTGCAGCATCCGTTGATGACCGGTACGGTCGACGCCTTCTCCATCTCCATGATATCCGCATTTTCCTTTAGTCTGGCCATGATCAAGGCGGCGTTACGACACAGATAACGGGTTTCGAAACGGACCTTGCTGAGCGTAAAATTTGTGGTATTCCAGTCCAGATTGATGGCATGGCCGCCTAGCTCCGTCATCCCTGCTTCAAAAGACACCCTGGTGCGCGTCGATGTCTTCTGAAAAATCATGACCAGGGTATTCCCTTGCATATGGCCCTGGTATTCCCAACGATGATGCTTAATCCGTTGTGCAAGTTCCAGAACCCCAACAATATCTTGGTCCGGCCAGTATTTCCAGTCTATCAGATGTTTCAAAGTGCTTATCATTGCATGTCCTTGTCACATATATTCCTATTGCCGCCCGGAAACGCAAGGTAATGCGTCTCTACTGGGGTGCGGTGAACAAATCTTCAGCCATCTCAGGGTTGATCTCAATCAGTTCCACGGTCACTTCGCCACCGGGCTGGCCGTTTCGCTTTGTGGTCGATTTGAAAGGCAACATCATGCCGTCGACCTCACGGAAGTCAGAAAAGGTCTCTTGAATCTCCATGGGCCCCTGCGGTGACATGGCCTGAACGATCTTTTTAAACGGCAGCATGGTTGTCGCATCAAGATACAGTCTGAATCCGGTGAGTCCAGGCGGCGTGATCATCAGCACTTCTGCGGTCTTGCCCTCGAGGTCTTCCTGACCGATATGCTGTACGGTCAGCACTTCTGCACCCGCCTGACCATACAAATACACCAGATCCTGCCAAATATTTTCTATCATCGAGGTCTTGACCTGAGGTGGCGCTGGCTGTATGCCCATGGGGGTGATCATCCATGCTTTTTCCCCATTTAAAATCTGTACAATTTCTCCCATCGGCGTCTGCGACGTGACCCGCATTTTATTCGGTGGCGACACCATGATTTCGGTAGCGATGTTCATTTCACCCTGAGGTGTCATCACCTTCATCGTGCCTTTTTGTCTGACCCGCTGCACGGCTTTGAACGCTGCACGACCGCCAGTCGCTTCTACAGACCGGGCGAACAAGACTTTACCCTGGGCCATATCGGCATCGGACGCTGCCGGCGTATCCGCTGACATCCCCGGCATAGAAATCGTTACATCGATCTCGTTTACTTCCCCCAATACGTCGAGGGCCTCATCGAAATCTTCGTCATTACCTACGATAAGCATGCGCACCTGGTCCGGACGAAGATAGGTTTGGGCAACCCGCTGGACGTCCGCCTTGGTGACCTTCTCAATACCATCTTTGGTCTTTTCAAGGAAATCTCGCGGGTAGTCGTAATAGGCATAGGTCATTTGACGATTGATCACCTCACCCTTGGTATCAAAATTAAAAACAAACGAATTGAGAAAACTTTCCTTGGCCAACGCCAGTTCCTCGTCGGTCACCGATTCCTGCTTCATGCGCTCGACTTCGTGCAGCATGGACCGAATAGCCTGCACCGTCGTTTCGGACTTGGTCATACAGCCGACATAGAATATACCGGGATAATCGTAATTGGCGCTATATTGACCGAACACAGAATAGGCCAGGCCCTGATCAGATCGAACATTACGCATAAGCCGACCAGTAAACCCGCTGCTCAGAATGTCGTTCATGACCTGCAGTGCAAAATAATCTGGATTGTTCCTCAACCCGCCGATATGCCCCAGGACAACGGTACTCTGATTGATATCTTCCTTGCGAATAAAATTAACGGACTTATCGAAGGTATAGTCAACCTCGGGGGTCTTCGGTCGTTTGAAGTTGGTCTTTTCCCAGGATTGAAACACGGTCTCAATTTTCTTTCGCATCTCTTTGGCGTCGAAATCGCCCCAGATGCCAATCATCACATTATCAGGATGATAGTAGGCTTTATGAAACGCCACCAGATCATCGCGCGTAATCGCATCCAGCGTTGCAAATTCGGTGTGGCGGGCGAACACGCTTTCCGCATCATAGATTAGCTTTCTGAACGCCCGGAAACCCATGTCCGTAGCGTCATCATTGCGTCTGGTGATCGAGGAGCGTTCCTGGACTTTCTGAAGTTCAATTTTGTCTTCAGGAAAGGCAGGGTTCATCAGGATACCGACCAACATGGACAACCCGGTGTCGATATTGTCTTTGAGGACCGACATGGAGGCCGATCCCGACGCATTCCCGATACCGGTTTCGATGGACGCTCCGATACTTTCCAGCGCTTCGTCGATCTCATCCCCACCCATCGTCGCGGTACCGCCTGAGCGCATCACCGCGCCAGTGATCCCTGCCAGACCGATCTTATCCGCAGGTTCATTGACCGCCCCTACGCCAATACGGGCCTGTAAACTGATCATCGGCAACCGATGGTCTTCCACCAGATAAAGAATCATGCCGTTCTTCAACGTCACCCGTTCAGGTTTCGGTGCCTGAATATCGTTTATCTGCGGATAGACCAACGCCTTGTAATGCTTCTGCGCCCGCACCGGCGTACTGATGGCTGCGATTATTATCGCCATAGCCACCAGATAAATAAATAATCTATTCATGTATTGTCAGCTCCTGAGTTAGAGAGGGGGCACGGTCCAAACCTCTTCCGTACCCTCCGTGCCTCCCTCGTGCCCTCCGTGGTTTCGCTTTTATTTTTCTACCGTCTTAATTAAAGCCACCGTACGTTGTTTTTTAACCAGATAGGCATTTGCCACCCGTTTCAGATCTTCTACGGTCACGGCATCGATTTGATCAATACTGTGGAACAAATTTCGCCAATCGCCTGTCAATACGTGGAAGTAGGCCATCTGCCCAGCCAGCCCGGTATTTGAATCGAGCTGCCTGATCAGATTCACCCGGGCGCGTGTCTTGGCTTTGTTCAATTCATCTTCTGTGATCCCCTCATTCTTAATCATTTCTATCTCATCACTGATCACCATTTCACATTCTTCCGCCGTATGTCCCTGACTGGGAAAGGCGAAAAAGACCATCATATTCGGATACTTGCTACCGGGAAAATCGGTAAACGATGAGGCGTTGACAGCAATTTTCTTATCTTTGACCAGGGTTTTGTACAGACGGCTTGTGCGACCGCTACCCAGGACATCCGACAAGACGTTAAATACGATATCATCCTTGTGGTTGATATCGACTTTATGATACCCCATCAACAACAACGGCTGAGCCCGGTCTTCAACAACCACCCTGCGCTCACCCAATTGCGGCGGCTCGACGGTTTCGACAGGACCCGGTTTATCCCCGGCAGGCAGACGTCCAAAATACGTCTGCGCGAGTTGTTTGACCTGTACGGGATTTGCATCTCCGACGATCATGATCGTCAGGTTAGCCGGGCCATAATTCGCCTGGAAAAAATCCTGACCTTCCCCACGCGTAACCGTGGCCAGATCCGACATATGACCTATGGTCGGCTCGCCATAGGGATGGGCTTTATATGCTGTAGTGACCATTTCTTCCAATAATCGGCCAATCGGATTACTCTCGGTTCGCGTACGCCGTTCTTCCATGACTACATTCTTCTCGGTGTAGAATTCACGAAGCACGGGATTAAGGAACCGGTCCGATTCGAGAGAGAAGAACAACTCGATTTTATTGGACGGCAAACTGTAGAAATAGCGGGTCGCGTCCACGCTCGTTGTGGCATTGAGCCCGACCGCACCCGCCTGACTTATGGCCTCATCCATTTCGGATACCACCCACGCCCTGGCGGCGTCTTTGGCATCTTCCAACAGTTTTTCGAGGACCGCCATCCGTCCTGGATCTGCGAGGTGTCCCTTGTGGCGCTCGAGACGCAGTTTTTTAAACGCGTCGTCTACTTCGGCCATGGCTGCATATTCTTTATTCAGATCTTTTGTGCCAATAGTTTTGGTGCCTTTAAAGGCCATATGTTCAAAAATATGAGCAAGACCGGTGATCCCTTTGACCTCATCTACCGATCCCACATCCGCATAGGTCATAAACGAGACCACGGGTGCCTCGTGCCGCTCGACCACGATAAACGTCAGGCCGTTGTCGAGTGTAAATTCCGTGACGGTCTTCTCAAACGCGGCCAGATCCTGGGCCTGCCCTGCATAGCCAGATGCCATGACAATAAGCACAACAAGCAACCATCGAAATAGGCTATTCCTCATGCGGTACCTCCCTCGGTGATAAATCTAAGGACGGGGCCTGGACCTGCCCGAAACGTATCTGTATAAGAATAATGGTGTATCAATACCGAACAGGCAAGGAGGCCACTGCGCCTGCCCAGTGTGAATCCCTTCAATATAACAAACCTCCGGCAGCGTGGCAACGAAAGTTACATCTGGATTAGGATCGGTTATAAATACAAAAACCGTTCCATTTTCATGGATACGGCTTTGGGCTGGTATATAATCCAGTAGAGGCTGGTATGGTTGTATCGTCAGGCCGACACAGGCTCAGCGGCCGCTTTCAGAACCTGCAAATAGGCTTCTACCGCCGCTTTCAAGCCCATATCCAGCGCATCGGCAACCAGCGCATGACCAATGGATACTTCCAGCACATTGGGCACGTTCCGACAGAAGGGCGCCAGGTTATCCAGGTTCAGATCATGGCCTGCATTCACGGCCAGGCCGACTTCCTGGGCTTTTGCTGCGGCAGCGACAAACAATTTCAGTGTTTGATTAAACGCCACCGGACCTTTTTCAAAGGCCTCCGCATAGGGTTCTGTATATAGTTCGATGCGATCGGCGGCACCTATTTCCGGTATGCGTTCTATCTCGTCGAGGACCGGATCCATAAACAGGCTGACCCGGCAACCGAGATCTTTCAACTCGCTGATGATCGGTTTAAGCCGCACGCCATCAGCAGCGATATTCCAACCCTGATTCGACGTAAACGCATTTGGATCATCCGGTACCAGTGTCGCCTGATGCGGTCTGACCTTACGGACAATCTCCATCAGATTATGAAATGGATTGCCTTCGATGTTGAATTCGATGTCGGGATAATCTTTCAGTAGCTCTACCAGATCATCCACATCGCCCACCGTAATATGCCGTTCATCCGGCCTGGGATGTACAGTCACCCCGTAAGCACCTGCTTCAATGACCGTCCGGGCGGCTTTCGTAACGCTGGGAATACCAATGGATCGAGTATTTCTCAATAAGGCAACTTTGTTGACATTAACACTGAGTTGGGTCATGGCATTTCCGATTCTAAAAGGTCATACGTGGATAGATTTATTTTCATAGGGCATACGTTCGGTAACCACTATATATCTATTGATACCGTAATATACAAGGGCCATTCTGGATTTCTTCAACGAGACCATTGTCCCGCCGAGACCGCAATCTGCCCTGGCCTCACGCGGGCAGCCAGGGGGGTAACTCGCCATGAGCCGGTAATCGAATGAGATGGGCACTGTTGATGGCCCCATGTTCCAAGACCTCATCAATCGCGTCTTTTGGCGCGGCATCATCCAGATTGAGTACACCGATGGCCTCGCCGCCAGGTGCCGCGCCTAGGCGGCCTACGGCCATCTGAGCGATATTCACCCGATGCTTACCTAAGGTCGTACCAATGGCGCCGATGATACCGGGCACGTCATTGTGGGTGAAGATCAGAAGATTACCGTCAAGATACGCTTCCAGGCGATGTTCACCCAGGCGGATCAATCGGGGCATGTTATTTCCGAAGACCGTTCCATCGGCACGATAGGTTGCCCCGCTACAATCAATTTCAGCGCTGATAGCAGAACTGAAAGCGCCAGATGTACTGCGGCTTAATTCAGAAAGTTCAATACCGCGCTCACGCAACAATACCTCTGCATTGACGATATTCACCTCTGCATCCAGCGCCTGCTCCAGCAGCCCGGCACAGAAAGCGGCGGTCAGCAGCCGTGTATCCTCACTGGTCACCTGACCACGGTAGGTCAGTCGGCACGCACAGGCACCGCCGCTATGCCATTGCGCCAGCAGGATACCGAGCCGATAGGCCACATCTAGATATCCGCGTAATGCCCGCAGGATATTGGGATCAATGGAAGCCGCATTAACCGCATGACGCACTTCGCCGGTAGTCAAATAGCTAACGAGGAGGTCTACTGCTTCCATAGCCACGTAGGTCTGCGCTTCTTCGGTACTGGCACCGAGATGCGGCGTGCAAAGGGTACCGGGCATATGAAACAGCGGGCTGTCGGCACAAGGCTCTTCTTCATACACATCCAGCGCGACGCCACCCAGCTTACCACTTTTGAGGCCTTCTACCAGGGCCGCTTCATCATAAATGCCGCCCCGGGCGCAGTTGATGAGACGGGCCCCCGGTTTGAGCAGGTCGATTTCCGCCTGGCCGATGAGATGCCGCGTTTCCGGGGTGAGCGGCGTATGTACCGTCAGATAGTCTATTCTCGGCAACATGGCATGGACATTTTCTGCATATTCAATGCCATATTTGGCTGTCTGCTCCGCAGAGACAAACGGATCATGGCCGATCACCTGCATCTCAAAAGCCAGAGCACGCTTGGCAACCTCCTGGCCAATACGCCCAAGACCAACGATGCCCAGTGTTTTGCCCGCAAGTTGGGTGCCCAGAAAAGCACTGCGATCCCAACGTCCTTCAACCAGACTCTGATGCGCGGGTGCGATGTTCCGTGATAACGCTGTAATCAATGTGAATGTATGTTCGGCCGTACTAAGCGTATTTCCTGTCGGGGTATTCATAACGATGATGCCCTGATGGGTGGCGGCATCCTTGTCGATATTATCTGTACCAACACCAGCGCGTACAATCGCCCGGAGCCGCCTGTTGCCTTTCAGCGCCTCTGCGGTAATATTTACACCGCTCCGGCATATGGCCCCGTCATATTCAAGCAGCGCCTGCCGCAGCTCGTTGTCGCTTAAGCCGATACGTACGTCGTAGGTGATGTGTTCCGCCAGGTCCAACAGTTCGAGCCCTTCCCGGGCCAGTTTATCGAGAACAATGATGTGAGGCATGGGACCTTTGGTAAATGGTGATTGGTGCTTTAACGATTGGTGTTTTTAAAATATAAAGAAACTTGCATTCGATTTCAACCTCTCCATTCTGTTTTGGGAGAATACTTTTCGGCGACAGACGATGATCATGAAAACCGTTCAATTTTGCCTACGTGGGCACAGAAGCGATTAGATAAGATCTATTTCCTCACAGGTTACACCTCTGCATGCACCGGCCAATCACCATATTCCATCGCGGGTGCCACTGACTTTTCGTGCAGCTTCTCTACAATACGGCCCGGCAAAATCCATATGCTTCACACCGGTAATTGGATAGATACCAACCTAGCAGGCCATGCAGGCCCTCCGGCGGAATTGGTAGGACTGGCCCGGTGATTGGTACCGAGTCTACGGTAGACACCTGTTCAGGTTATAAAAGATACAGGTTAATCTCATTTCAAACAAGGACACCGGTTGCATGTAAAGAATGGTTGATTTTTAATTTTAAAATGATGATTTTCTATTACGCTATAACGTTTTAATAGTCATCCAGAGATCCCAGGAGGAGATCCACTTTGCCAGAACACCCCGTTAGACCTACAATACCCTCATCGGAATATCCAATACGGTGGAAAAAAGTTCAGGCCATGATGGAAGCCAAGGGGCTGGATCTGCTGCTGGCCTACGCCGATGATCGGGCGACGTTCGGGGCGGCCCACGGGCGGTGGCTGGCGAACTTCCCGGTTCATTTTGAGCCTGTAATTATTCTCATGCCCAGAGCAGGAACGCCAGTGATGCTGGTAGGCCCTGAAAGCGACCAATATGCCCTTCTGGCCGGACAGATTCCCGATGTACGCATCTTGCGGGAGTTTACCCACCCTGATGAGGACTATCCATATTCCACGATGCAGAGTGTGACCGAAATCATGACCGACATCGGTGTAGACACGGCTGAGGTACGGTGTGTCGGTATCGGAGGACGGGGGTTGATGGGCGCGGATGTCCTCGCTGCTTTGCAGGTGGCCCTGCCTCATGTGGTGTGGCAGGATGTGGAAAATGATCTGTGTGATATACGGTCACAGAAATCACCCGCCGAAGTCGAGGTTATTCGACATACTTACCGTATTGCGGAAATCGGTTTTCAGGCCGGGGTCGATACCATTGGCATCGGCATCACAGAGCGTGAAGTGGCGGCCGAAATTGAAACGGCTATGCGCCGGGCAGGTGCCGAAGGGACAGGGATCGACACCATCGTGGCTTCAGGGCCCAATGCCCGACCCATTCTCGCCCGATCTACCTTTCGGCCTATTGCGTCGAGTGAGTTGGTCTTATTAACGGTCGCTCCACGTTATGAAGGGTATCACGCGGCCATCGGGCGGCCTGTTCTGGTGGGTGATCCCGGCTCCGCCATCAGACAGGCGCTGGACGTGGCTGTTCAAGCGCAGCAGGCCTGTGCCGCCGCCCTGCGCCCCGGCATAGAAGGCCGGGAAGTTGAAGCCATCGGCAGAAAAATTGTAGCCGATGGCCAGCTTGCTCCCTATTTTCTGTATTCAGGTGTACACAGTGTCGGCGTTATTGAATTTGAGCCGCCTATATTCGGACCAAGCAGTCCGGCGACCTTGAAACAGGATATGGTTATTTCCATTGATATCCCGATGTTCAACGCCCCCTGGGGTGGCCTGCGCATTGAAGACGGTTATCTGATTACAGCAAACGGTGCAGAACCTCTGCACAAAACGCCTTATTGGATCCAAAAGTAATACTAATGTTGAATTATGAATGTTGAATTATGAGTTAAAAACCTTTTATTTCCCGTTGGCTATAAATAGAAATGTGGGTTTGATACTTGGCATTATTACAAACAAATTTCAATCAACATTCAACATTTATAATTCAAAAATCATAAAGAGGAGTAAAAAAGAATGGCTCAGTTCAGAAGCAGCACCACCACCCAGGGACGAAACATGGCCGGCGCCAGAGCGCTCTGGCGGGCCACGGGGATGACCGATGCCGATTTTCGAAAACCGATCATCGCCATTGCCAACTCGTTTACCCAGTTCGTGCCGGGGCATGTGCATCTGTTTGACATCGGCCAGCGTGTGAAAAAGGTGATCGATGCCCATGGGGGTGTCGGCGTCGAATTCAATTCGATTGCCGTCGATGATGGCATTGCGATGGGGCATGATGGGATGCTGTACTCCCTCCCCAGCCGGGACCTGATTGCGGATTCCGTCGAATATATGGTCAATGCCCATTGCGCCGATGCGCTGATCTGCATCAGCAACTGCGATAAAATTACACCGGGCATGTTGATGGCAACCATGCGATTGAATATCCCCACGATTTTTGTGTCAGGTGGTCCCATGGAAGCAGGCGTGACCGGTGATCAGAAACTGGATTTGGTCGATGCCATGGTGGCGGCCGGTGATGATAGTATATCCGATGAGGTATTACAGACCTACGAGGAAGAGGCCTGCCCCACTTGCGGCTCCTGTTCAGGGATGTTCACCGCCAACAGCATGAATTGCCTGAATGAAGCCCTGGGCCTGGCGCTTCCTGGAAACGGGACCATCCTCGCCACACACACCAGTCGCTGGAACGTGTTCGAGCAGGCCGCCATCCGTATTGTAGAAATGGCCATTACCTATTATAAGGATGAGGATGATAGCGTGCTACCCCGCTCGATTTCTAATCTGGATGCCTACAAAAACGCCATGGCCCTTGATATCGCGATGGGCGGCTCGACCAATACCGTCCTGCATATTCTGGCTATCGCCCACGAAGCCGGGATAGATTTCACCATGCAGGATATCGATGACATTTCACGTAATATTCCTACCTTATGCAAAGTCGCCCCCTCTTCCAGTTATCATGTCGAGGATGTCCATCGGGCCGGCGGGGTCATGGCGATTCTGGAAATGTTAAACGAAAAAGGCATCATCAACCCGGATTGTATGACCGTCGCGGGAAAGACGATCGGCGAACAGATCGAGGCGTATAGCATCCGTCAGAAGCCCAGCCCGACGACCCTGGATTTCTTCAGAGCTGCGCCCGGCGGCGTGAGAACAAAGACCGCCTTTTCTCAAAGTAACCTCTACAAGGAATTGGATGTGAATTCGGAGACCGGCTGCATCCGCTCCGTCGAACATGCCTATTCCCAGGATGGCGGATTGTGCATCCTCTACGGCAACATCGCGGAGGACGGTTGTATCATAAAAGCTGCCGGAGTTGATACGAGCGTGTGGGATTTTGAAGGGCCTGCCCGCATTTTCCACTCCCAGGATGCCGCATGCAGTGGGATTCTGACCAACAAAATTAATGAAGGCGATGTCGTCGTCATTCGCTACGAAGGGCCCAAGGGTGGACCGGGCATGCAGGAGATGCTGTATCCAACCTCCTATATCAAATCTAAAGGCCTGGGAAAAGCCTGCGCGCTCATTACAGACGGCCGTTTCAGCGGCGGCACCTCTGGTTTAAGCGTCGGGCATATCTCCCCGGAAGCGGCAGAAGGGGGTAGTATCGGCCTCGTTGAGGAAGGCGACCTCATTCATATCAACATCCACGAACGCTCGATCAACGTCAAATGCTCAGATGACGAATTGGCTGAACGCCGCCGCCGGATGGAAGCCCGGGGCGACGACGCCTGGTCGCCAGGCGAGCGCCCCCGTAAGGTCTCCCAGGCGCTGGAAGCTTACAGTTTGATGGTCACCAGCGCAGCCAAGGGTGCGGTACGTGACTTGAGTCAGTTCAAACAAACCCGGGCTAATGGCCATAAAACGCGCTGAGAGTAGCATTCATCTATGCTAAACGACCAGAGTAAACCTGATGGCGCCCTCCCAATCATCGATATCGGGATCTTTCTGGCCAACCCGACATCAGCTGGCGGACAGGCCTGCGCGCAAGCTTTACGCGAAGCCTGCCATGATCCCGGATTCTGCTATCTGACGAACCACGGCATTGATGCCCGTTTAGAGCAGGATGTCATGGACATCTCCCGTGCATTCTTTGGGTTGCCGGAAGCAGATCGGTTCGCCATCAAGAATACAAAAAGCGCCCAGTTTCGCGGTTACACGCAGTTAGGTATGGAGGTCACGAATAACCGGCAGGACTGGCGTGACCAGATCGATTTTGGACCGGAAAAAAAGACCATCATGATTGGACCGAACGACCCGAGATGGATGAACCTGCACGGCCCGAATCAATGGCCGGAGGCACTGCCGGCGATGCGGAACCTCATCAGCACATGGCTTGGCCATATGGCCTCACTGGGGACATCCGTACTCAGTGCACTCGCTGTGGGACTGGGGCAACCGCCGGACTATTTCGATTATATGGCAGGTGATGAACCGGAATTTCTTATGAAGGTCATCCGATATCCCTATGTCGAAAACGATCAGGATTCTGCGCAGGGTGTGGGTCTGCATCAGGACTCCGGCCTGATCACCTTCATCCTCCAGAATGAAATCCCGGGTCTCGAAGTCGGATTGGGCGATGATATTGTACCTGCTAAACATGTCCCCGGCACGTATATAATGAATCTGGGTGAAATGCTGCAAATGGCGACCCACGGATACCTTCGGGCGACAAAACACCGTGTGGTCATGCCCCCACCAGGGCAGGAGCGAATTGCCCTGGCTTATTTTGCAAATCCTACTCTGGAAGCTAAAATAGAGCCGATCCCGTTACCGTCCGATCTGATGGCGCAGGCACCGGGCGGAGAGAACCCGAATCCGGACGATCCGGTGTTTTCCGTGTACGGTGCCAATAAGCTCAAATTCCGCGTAAGATCCCACCCGGATGTGGCCGCCATTCATTATCCGGATCTGGTTTAGGCACAATTAAACACGTACGGTTAAACCTATTTGTGCCCCGATAAATTGACTTCCGTATATCTCATCGATGTATTAACTGTAATACGTAAACCTTATCTTTGGAGATTCCGTATGTCAATGGTCACAATATCCCCTAAATTCCAGGTCGTCATCCCCAAAGATATCAGAGAAAAATTGTGTTTAAAACCCGGCCAGCAGGTTCAGGCTATCGAGTATAATAATCGAATTGAACTCATTCCGATACGCCCCATGAAACAGATGCGAGGCTTTTTAAAGGGTATTCAGACAGATGTCCCCCGAGAGGCGGACCGGGTATGAATGTTGTAGTTTCTTCAGGCTGGCTTGAATTTTTTTCCGATTCGGATAATGCAGACTTTTTCGCGCCTGCTATAGAAGACATTGACCAATTAGTAGTGCCGTCTATCAGCTTGTATGAAGTCTTTAAACGAATACATCAACAAAGCGGTGAGGACCAAGCCCTGCAGGTGGTTGCTCAGACGCAACAGGGGAAGGTGATAGATCTGACGAGTGCCTTGGCATTACGAGCCGCTCATTTAAGCGTACAAGCAAAACTACCTCTGGAGGACAGTATTATATTGGCTACGGCTCACGCCCATCAAGCCATATTATGGACGCAAGATGCCGAATTTCAAGGATTGGAAGATGTAGGGTATATAGAGAAGATATCATAAGGCAGTGCCCATGTCCCAAGGGATCCCTCATAACCTGCAATTAAGGGGTTGCATCTGCCCATCGAATCTGTAATTTATATAGGCAGGGTATGGCATATCATGACCACAAATGATCAATTGACCAAAGGAGCCCGCGATGTCACTCATCACGGAACAAATGGTATTGTGCGATGCGCAGGTTGCGTTTTATCATGAAAACGGCTTTCTGCACATCCCCGAAGTATTCACCGCAGAAGAGACGCAAGAACTCTCTGACGAATTGGACCGGCTCGTGGAAGACTGGGCGTTTACCAGCCCCGGCTGGTCAGGCCCATGGCGCAAGGCGTACATGGACCCGGATACCGAAGCCAAATCCAAGCTCACGGCTATGCACGATCTACATCTTTACTCATCAGCCTGGGCACGTGCCGTGATCAATGCGAAACTGGTTGAAGCGTTAACCCAGTTACTTGGACCGAATATCGAGCTGCATCACACCACGCTACACATCAAACCGCCACAGACCGGCCATCCTTTCCCTCTCCACCAGGACAACCCGTTCTACGGTCATCAGAACGGCCGCTATATCGACACGCTCGTGCACCTGGACAATACCCGCCATGAGAACGGCGAAATCCGTTTTCTGGCCGGGTCGCACAAACCGGGACATCTGGAGCACATTCTGAAAACCGAGGAAGGCCCCTGTGCACCGCACCTGCCCATGGACGAATACCATATCGCGGATACCGTCCCGGTTCCGGCCAGAGCAGGCGATATCGTGCTTTTCTGCATCGATACGGTACACGGCTCCTATATCAATCAGACCAAACAGCCCCGGCGGTTGGTCCGCATGGGCTATCGTGACCCTCAAAACCGCCAGGAATACGGCCAGAGCATGGGCCGGCCCGGCCTGGTCGTCAGCGGATACCGCGAACGCCGTGAGGGCGATGAGCTTCTCCCGGGGAACGCCTGATCAGGGCACAAAACACAAGAGTAATGGAGACGGTTTCGATGCAAACGGTGGTGGTGGTGGATTACGATCCGAAGTGGCCGACCGTCTTTGAGCAGTTACGGGATCATATCTGGCCAGTCGTCCGAGATGTCGCGTTATCCATCGAACATATCGGTAGCACCTCCGTACCTGGACTCGCGGCGAAACCGATTATCGACCTGAGCATTGTGGTGCCGTCCGATGCTGAAGTGCCGCTCGCCGTTGAACGTCTGGCTACGTTAGGCTATGCACACCGTGGCAATTTAGGCATTGAAGGCCGAGAAGCATTTAATCGGCCGGACTGATGGCCTCGCCACAATCTGTATCTGTGTCCGAAAGACAGCCTCGGCCTGAAAAATCCGCTGGCCGTACGCGATTACCTGCGTGTACATTCCGATAGGGCACAGGCATACGGTGCCCTTAAAAAGCAACTTGCCGCCCAATGCCCTGACGATATCGACCGTTATGTCGAAGGCAAGACGGATTTCATTCTGGACATTCTGCAAAAGCAGGGATTTTCTTCAGTGCAGCGTGCCGCGATTGAACAGGTAAACCGAATTCAAGATTGAAAATAGTGCAGATGGCAGAGTAAAAGAACAGACCGCCAGATGTAATACTCTGAACTCGGAACTATCTTTAACCGGAGCATAACATGTCCTCTATAGCACTGCCATCAGGCTATGAAATCCCGCTGTTGGGCCTGGGCACCTGGGAATTGCGCGGCACCCAATGCGCTGAAGTGGTCGAACGCGCCTTGCATATGGGCTACAGACATATCGATACCGCCTATATGTACAAGAACCAGGATGCGGTTGGGCAGGGGCTCAGAAAGAGTGGCATCCGGCGAGAAGACATATTTCTAACCACCAAAATATGGCAGGATGCGTTGCGATATGACCAGGTGATGGCGCAATTTCAGACCTGCATGGACCAGTTGAAAGTAGATTATGTGGACCTGCTGCTTATCCACTGGCCTAACGAAGCCGTGCCGTTAGGGGAAACACTCAGGGCCTTTGATGAGATTCAGGCGACAGGCCAGACCCGCCATATCGGTGTGAGTAATTTTTCCAACGCCCAGGTAGACCAGGCCATCCAACTGGCCCAGGCCCCCATCTGCACCAACCAGGTCGAATGCCATGTCGGCCACTTCCAGGGATCCGAGTGGCAGCACTGCACCAACAACGGAGTTGTGCTCACCGCTCATCGCCCGCTGGCCGTGGGCGCTGCAGCAAACGATGCCACCCTGGCCGAAATCGGTGCTGCGCGGAGCAAGTCCGCTGCACAAGTCGCTTTGCGCTGGCTGGTGCAACGGCAAATCATAGCCATTCCCAAAGCCAGCTCTGAAGCCCATTTACGAGACAATATGGATATTTTCTTGTGGGCACTGACAGAAGGGGAGATGCAGCGGATCGACCGATTGTAGAAAAAAATGATGTGAAGCAGTGTACATCGACTGAACCATTCCATGAGCGCAATGCAGGAAAAGCAGCAGGCTAAAACCCTTCAACGAGGTCATCCGCCAGGACGGATCGAAACCAACCCCGCTCATAAAATCACTCCAAGTTTATTTCCCAAATTTATCAATGGCCATCCTGTACAAACGTACAGGCATAGTCGTGTCATCTTACCGGATACGCTTGCTGGATAAACGATATATTTAAAATATAAATTTCCGGCCACAATCCGGTCGTTTTCGGTAGATAGATCAGGACCAGCCATATAGTCTAATCTATGTTTTCGTTATTTATAGGGCGAAAATAGGGGTGCATCTGCCAAGCTTAGCGATAACGCCGGTATTCGGCATCGTGTGGCCAATAATAACGATGTAGAGCCATTGGCCATAGTAGGTCGTGTATGATTTTGGATCGATTTCGAAGGGGCTTCGTATCAGAACAAACTCATCTGCTCCGGTTCAGGATCTTGCTGTTCGGCAGGCCAGGGCGGGAGTTGGCCCGCGTCGATGTGTGCTGAGAGCAGGGTATGAAAATGTCTGGCCAGACGAGGCGCATAAAAGTCGTCGGGCGCGTGGAGAAAGAAATACGGCGTACGCCCTTCTCGTATCCATGCTGCCACGACCTGGGCCCATTCTTCAAGGCGCGGGAGATTTTTCTCTACTTCAGGATGGCCAATGAAACGGACAAATGGATGGGGCCCTGTAGCCGTAAAGCGAACGGGCATGTTGGGCTTCTTTCGCTGAGCCTCCCGCTCTCTCAGCGTGCCGGTGTTCGCCGCATGCAACCCCCGGGTATCGAAGACGATGCGGTCAACGCCGTGCTTCCGCAATACCATTTCCAGAGCGGCCTCTGCCTGTGCATAGAAAATCTCATGACGCACTTCTACGGCGTACGCATGTGTTTTCGGTAACGCGGCAAGGTAGCTGTCAAGAACAGGGAGGTCGCTTGGCCCGAAGGATGACGGCAGTTGCAGAAATGCTGGGCCGGTCCGGTCACTGAGCGCGTCCATCATCTCCAGAAACAGCGCGGTGTCCGGGTCGGCATGCATAAGCCGTTTATCATGGCTGATGGCTTGCGAGAATTTTAATGCAAACCGAAACCCATCCGGCACGTCCTGATGCCATCGGGCAATGGTGGCCTCAGTGGGCAAGCCGTAGAAAGTCGTATTGCCTTCCACGGTGTTGAACACAGTGGTATATTGCTTCAGGAAATCTTTAGGCTTAGCATCGCGCGTAAAGAGCTCACCAACCCAGCCCTTATTGCCCCAGATCGGGCAGCCGAGATAATAGCCTTTGAGTGTATTCATAAGATGCGCTGATTGGCTGAAACCAGACGATTATTCTGCCCACATGCCTCTTCGAAAGCGATGCCTTTGGTCCCCCTGGGGGGCGACGTGAAAGGAGGCGATTTATATGCTTGTTTCTCTGTACGAGCCAGAACCTATGCCCACTTGCCACTTGCCGTCTTCCTACCGCTTTGGCCACGGGGTCTTAGGCGGACCGAAATCTGGCATTCCAAGGGCTGGCGTGGACAGACAGTAGAATCCGTGATTGGTGAACAGCCAGATCAGATTCCGGTCGTACTCCATATATACCCCGTGTGACAGGTTACCAAGGGCATAGCTCGGTACGGCGTTGGGATCAAACTTCGGTACGAAATAGGCGGTGATTTTGGGGTCGCTCAGATCAGAGACATCGAAAATCTGCACACCCGCATTGTAGAACGCATATGGTAGAATGTTGTCCTTCGGCGTACCCGGCTGGGTGTAATAACCGCTACGTTTCGGCCCGAAGCTACCTCTACGCTGGGCGTAGTCAGTAAATGAGGCGTCAGCAGGCGGAACGGGTCGGGGTAATGTACCGATGACCTTCGGGTTAGCCGGATCATTTATATCAATCATGAAAATATCTTTATACGGCTCCCAGCCGTCGGAATTAAGCGGATAGCCACTGTAATAGACAATCCCGGTCTTCTCGACCTGGGAGACATTGATGTAATCGCCCTCGGTCCCGGCTACGCTGGGTTCGAATTCGAGATGACTGACCTCTTTAATCTCCGTCGGGTTAGAGACGTCCAGGACATAAAACCCGAGACCAGCCATCGCGGCATAGCCATATTTGCCCCCTTCTTCCACCGGCTTCGGGATGAAGATCGACATCCGGGAACCAAACCAGGAGGTGCGATTGCCAGCACGCGGATTCTTCTTGAAGGCTTCCTCATGGGCCGAATCACCAAGAATCTGGCCGACCACGTTAAATTGATCCAGAAATTTTGGATTCGCCGGATCGGACATGTCCCACGCCTGATACCCGGCGGAATACAGATCATTCGGATATTCGGTCAATGAATGGCTGGCACTGGGTGCGGCGGCGACAAACATGTACTGGCCACCGAAATACCCGGGGATGTCCCGCACCCCAGACCCTTCCTGCTGACCGACCGGCGCATCGGGGTGTTCGTAGTCGGTCGTTACTTCCGCCAATAACTTCCAGTCGTCCGGCAAGGGGCCGTTCATCTCGTATACTTTAAACCCCTTCAGATGATTGGCATGACGTATCTGTTCTACACGCTCAGGTTCCGTGCGTTTGTCGTGCAGCAGACCGAAGCGACGGACCTCGTAGGCCTGGACCATGATATACTTCTCGAGGTCCTTATTCCACTGGATGGACGCCGCGCCGAACATCTCACCATCGGGATACGGATTGATGATTTCATTCGACCCTTCACTGGTCCATACATGGCCTTTTTCCAGAAGCACCTTCAGGTCTTTGGGATTGGTAATATCGTAAATCTTCACATCGCCGCGAACATACTGATACATATACCGGCGACCATCGAAATCCACGATGTTCTGCCAGGTATGAAACGGCTCAACCAGGATGGGATAATACGCTTCCACCTTCATGTTGTGGGCATATTCGTTGGTATCCCAGTAGTCCAACTGGCCTGCGAAGGGTTTGTCGTCATGCTGCTCGGGCGTCGCCGCGGGATAGATGAACCGGCCTGTCGCCGCGTCCATGCCATAGGTGGCCGGGTCCGGCTCCGGTGGTGTGCGATCCGGGTTCAGCGCATCGGTCCGGCGGACATATTCATCCGGAATGGTGGTCTCCTCCGACTCATTCTGAGGCGCTTCACCGCAGCTCATGAGGATGCACAGGATAGGCAGTATCGCTAAACAACGTGACAACGACAACCCCGGACGCAAAGAAAGGATCCAACGACGCATATATACCTCTTTATTGTAAGTGTTTTAATGAGAAAATGATGTACCAAAAAAGTGAAAATACCCATGGAAGTCAAGGAGAGATTTAAACGGATCGGGCAGAAAGCAGGGTTGGAAAATCAACCATCTGAAAGTCTTTAAAAACCGTTCTTATTGAATGAACTAATCTACAATAATATAACGTAAGATGAAAAATAAGATCCAACCCTCAATAATTGGATGTTCTTTCTAATTTGACTTATTCTCACAGCGGTTTAACTTGGATACACTGCACATAAAATAAAATATCCCTATTTATTCGATCATCCTAAAGGAGATCCCCATGTCTGCACCTGAGTTACCCGAACACGACGAACTGGAACGGCGCGATTTTCTGAAGGTCGTGGGCGGCGCAAGTGGTCTGGCTATGGCGTCCGTTATGTTCGGCCCGGATCTGATGCAGCGTGTAGAAGCCGCTG
>Ga0115002_10002621_pt1 | contig 23288 bp, 19 predicted proteins | sample ArcticOcean_MG_C_8_FD_89576 | JGI IMG/M metagenome (GOLD analysis project Ga0115002, IMG submission 89576) | Marine microbial communities from western Arctic Ocean - ArcticOcean_MG_CB11_86 | ecosystem: Environmental > Aquatic > Marine > Oceanic | place: Arctic Ocean: Canada Basin | collected... | reverse complement strand
CGATCCAGAACTACGCGGGTCTGACTATTCGGTCGCTACGCTACCCAGCCGAATATGAAATTCGCCGCCAATCTCTACGTAGGGCGAGAAATCGTCCAGAAGTTGTTGGCGTATCAATCGCACGATGACCTGGATAGGCTCGGCGCTTTGTGGCGAAAGTTCTAGAGCGATATGCTTGACGTCGAAACTTTCGTCGTGGACCAGCCCAATCCCTTCGCGTGACAAATTACAGACCATGATCTTAAAGGCGTCACCCTGAGGTACAAAACCTTGACCGAGTCGAACCGCGGACACAACGAGCGATTGGGCTACGCGCCGCGAGCGACGCCGGAGTAGCTGTTGATCGTCTGCGTGGCGCTCGGCGAGCTTTGCCACTTCTTGCCGCTGTGCTAAGCTGATGTCTGGCACGTTGGTGACGTCGAAGTAGCGTTCGCCGAGCCTTACCGAATGCGCCGATCGTCAAAATACGGCCTCTACGCCAAAAGCCACGTACGGCGTCTTGCACTGTGTGCAGTGCCAGAGCGCGGCATCTTCACCGGGCAGGGTCAAACGCAACGGTAGGCTGCGCTCACACTTGCTGCACTGAATTTGAGTAGCGGCGGGGGCAGAGATCTGGTCCGAAGAAAAACTTGACATCGAAGGATTGATCCAGAAGGTGGGGCAACGTCTCTAAAAGGCGCATTCAAGTAGGTGCATGTTCCAGCGAAGCTGTACCTTGCGGATGCGGTATTGATCGCTTGGCCATGATTTTCTGGGACAGTTTTTCCCGTATAATCGCTGTAATTCGGTCGCTAGCCCGCATTGACTACCACTTGCGCGGATCCGTGCGGGCGATAATATCGCTAATGCCGGTTTGGTTGAATCCTTTGTAGCCGTCGTTGCGTTCCAGGATTTCTAGATGGGAGCCTAGCGCGCCTGAGCCGCGAAATTGCTCGGCTTGCGCGACGTCGATGTGTCCTTTGGCGAGTAATTCATTGATGCGATTCGTCGCAACCGGCCAAGTTTTGCCTTGCGTGAATGCCTGTTTGAGATGCGAAAAATCGGTGAAGGGCGCCATCGTTTCCACTCCTGCTGCCGCCAGTTGCACTCGCGCCGCATCGAAATCAAATTGGCATTCCAGGTGGTGCATCCCAGCCTCCAAAAACGATTCGCCATGCAGCGCACACCAGAGGCCGACCGTGCCCAACTCTTTGCTAGGGGCCAGCGGTTGGTGCGCAAAATCATCGGCGATTTCTTCCGGCGATAAATCCACGTCGGCAAACACAATAATGCCGCATGCCGAATGTTCCAGCACTTGGGCTCCCCAACCTGCCTCACGACCCGCGTAAAAACGCTCACGGCACTCGAAACCCATTTGCTCTAGCACGCCGACTAGAAGATGAAAACATTCACGGCTGCTGCGATACGTGTGGTGGTCGTGGTTCCCCCAACCGAGGCCGAGTTTTTGTTGTCGCTCGTACTGCACCCGCGCGGCATGGTTGCGGGACATCCAATAGTCGCGCTCGGCGGCAAAGAAAAGGCTGCTCGCCCACAGGGGATCCAAGTCAGCGGCGGCGGCTTTGAATAAAGACTGTGCCAAGCCGAATCCCTGTGCAGCGGCTTCAGTGGATCTCTGTCTCTTAGCGAAAGCGGCGCGATGTTTTGGCACCGCTGTGATATCTCGATTCGTATTCCCATCTGAAGGTTCACTAGGCGAGCCATGCCGCTGAATTACCGCGAAGCTGGGATACCCGTATTCGCTATTTTCGGGGACAAGTGTGCCTGCTCGAAACTGGCCTCCGGCCGGATCGCCATGAATCAATATTTTGAAATGCCGTCGCCAGGCTTTTGAAAAATCTTCGACGGAATCTACTTTGATTTCGACGGCCGCGCCTTCGCTGTGAAGCAACAGTTTTGGGAACAAGCCACGTGGATTTCTCCAGAAATTTCCCTCGCCTTTCACAAATCCTGCGGCGGAGATTTTTTCGAGCATTGCTGGCGACTCTTCGATCGCAATTGTTTCGAGCCAATCGATCAATCGGGTCCCCGTCTCGTCCCGCATGCGCTGCGCCAGCAGGGAGATTTCGCTGCTGGCTGCCGAAATGTTTTGGACCGATTCGCTCACCAAAGCCGCAGCCAGCGGCTGAGGCTGCCAATTAAAGCCATTCAATGGATTGGAGACCTTGTTTGTCATCGAAACACCAAGCTTGCCAGTAGCGGCGGCAGCTGCATAATTCTATCGTTGGCCGCCACTTCCATTCTAGTCGAAATCATGAGGAGTTTATGCATCGTGTACTTCTGCTAGGTGCTGGCAAAATTGGCCGCATGATTGCCCGGCTACTGGACGACTCGGGTGACTACGAAGTCTTGGTAGCCGACGCCGACCAGGCGGCACTCCAGCGGCTGGCGAAACGCGTTTCGGTCAAGACGCAGCCATTGGACGCCGCCGACGCCAAATCGCTCGCAGCAGCGATGCAGGATTGCGATTCGGTAATTTCTGCACTCAGCTACCGCTTCAATCCCTTAGTGGCTGAAGTCGCCCTGAAAACCGGCACGAGTTACTTTGATCTGACCGAAGACGTGACGACCACACGCCGGGTCCGCGAGATCGCTGCCCAGGCGCAGCCCAGGCAAGTATTCATGCCACAGTGTGGATTGGCGCCCGGCTTTATTTCGATCGTTGCCAACCATCTGACGCATTCGTTCGATACGCTGGATACGGTCCACATGCGCGTCGGCGCGTTGCCCCAGTTTCCTACCGGTGCGCTCAAGTACAATCTTACTTGGTCGACCGACGGTTTGATCAACGAGTATTGCAACCCTTGCGAAGCGATTCACCAAGGCCATCGCATGGAGGTGTTGCCACTGGAAGGGCTAGAGCAGTTTTCGCTCGACGGAGTGCGCTACGAAGCCTTTAACACGAGTGGCGGTTTGGGAACCTTGTGCGAAACTCTGGACAGCAAGGTGCGCGAACTGAACTACAAAACGGTTCGATACCTGGGCCATCGGGAGATGATGTTGCTGCTGGTGAACGAGCTTAGGCTCAGTGAGCGACAAGAACTGTTGAAAGACATTTTAGAAAGTGCCGTGCCGATCACTTTTCAGGATGTGGTCGTGACGTTTTGCAGCGTCACGGGCATGCGGAACGGGCAGTTGGTTCAAATTAGCGATGCTCGCAAGATTTACCACCACGAGCTGGCAGGAGAACAGTGGAGCGCCATTCAGATCACCACGGCGGGAGGAATTTGCGCTGTGCTCGACATGCACGTCGCCGGAGAATTGCCGAGCCAGGGTTTCATCTTGCAAGAACAAGTCGACTTCAAAAAGTTCTTGGCCAACCGCTTTGGTAAATGTTATGACTCCCAAATAGCAACCCGTTTTAGCTCGCAGGCCAACGTATGAACGAACAACTTAAAAAATCGCTTCGGCGTCTAGGCGTCAGCCCCACGCTTGACGGTTTCGCCGTCGGCAGCAACTGGCAACCGGGCCGCGGTGAACTGCTAGCCGTACACTCACCCATCGACGGTAGCTTACTCGCCGAATTCAACACAGCAAGTCCTGCACAAGCCGACATCGCGATTGAACACGCAACGAAGGCATTCCGCCAATGGCGACTGGTCCCAGCCCCCGTACGCGGCGAATTTGTCCGGCAATTCGGCCAGCGCTTGCGCGCCCATCAAGCAGACTTAGCCACGATCGTCAGTTGGGAGGCGGGCAAAATCATGCAAGAGTCGCTCGGCGAAGTGCAAGAAATGATCGACATCTGCGATTTTGCCGTCGGCCTCAGTCGTCAGCTGTACGGCAAAACGATCGCGAGCGAGCGCCCGAGACACCGACTCGCGGAGCAGTGGCATCCGCTGGGCCCCGTGGGTGTAATCTCGGCATTTAATTTTCCCGTCGCGGTGTGGGCATGGAATGCGGCCATCGCGTGGGTCTGTGGCGATCCGGTCGTCTGGAAACCGTCTGAAAAAACGCCGCTGACGGCAATCGCCTGCCAAACGCTAGTCGCAAAAACGCTCGCCGAACTACCCAACGTGCCACCAGCAATTTCAAGTTTGGTGGTCGGCGGCGCAGACGTCGGCGGGCACCTAGCGTCTTCGCAAAACGTACCACTAATCTCAGCCACCGGCTCCATCCCCATGGGCCGCGCCGTAGCACAAACTGTCGCCGAGCGTCTAGGACGCTCGCTCCTAGAGCTCGGCGGCAACAACGGCATGATTGTCACCCCCACCGCCGACATGGAACTGGCCGTGCGCGCGATCACGTTTTCGGCTGTCGGCACTTGCGGCCAGCGCTGCACAAGTTTGCGCCGACTGATCGTGCATGAATCGGTGGCAGACGCCCTGCGCGACCGGTTGCTTGAAGTGTACCGGCGTTTGCCGATCGGCAACCCCACAGTTGAGGGTACGCTAGTCGGACCGCTCATTGACAAGCAGGCCGCCCAAGCGATGCAGGCTGCTCTCGCCGCCGCGAAGGAGCAAGGGGGCACCGTCCATGGCGGCGAATCCGTTTTAAAAGGTGTCCCTGCTGGCGGCGTTTATGTCCAACCCGCGTTAGTTGAGATCGACTCAGGCGCCCCGATCGTGCAGCAAGAAACATTTGCACCGGTTCTTTATCTGATTCGCTACCAAGATCTCGAAGGGGCCATCGAATTGCACAACGATGTTCCGCAGGGTCTGGCCTCCGCAATTTTTACCAGCGACGTGCGCGAGGCGGAGCTCTTTTGCTCGACAGTCGGCTCCGATTGCGGGATCGTAAATGTGAATATTGGCACCAGCGGGGCGGAGATCGGCGGTGCGTTCGGTGGCGAAAAAGAAACCGGAGGCGGCCGCGAGTCAGGCAGCGACGCTTGGAAAATCTACATGCGACGCGCGACCAACACCGTGAATTTTTCGACGGATCTACCGCTGGCGCAGGGCATCGAGTTTGACGTTTGAATCCCTAAGGAGCAACTCTCCTAGGTCGAACACAGTCAGCCTCCAACTCCCTTCGGTGGCCCAAACCGAGGTGACGAAACGCTTTTCACCAATCGCAGGTCGCGGGCCACCGGCGTCAACTTGGGCCACCCTCGGCCAGGCGCGCTGTCTCTTCATAGCTGCGAATGGCCGTGATCGCGCCCAAGCCCGTAACGCAGCAAGCGCCAGCCGCTGCCGCCAATTTGCCTGCATCGACGGTGCTCATTCCACGCAGCAACCCCGTTAACAAACCACCGAGGAAGCAATCGCCCGCACCCGTGGTATCGATCACCTTACCTGGCGGCTGGACTGCCGGGATATCCTCGAACTCACCTTTGCGGGGACTAAGGAGTGCGCCTTCACTCCCAAGTGTCAGTCCCAATAAACCGGGGGCTTCTGCTTGTCGGAAGACAGCGAGAATCTTGTGAGGATCTTTTTCTCCCGTTTGATGGATTGCCTCGCCAAGGCTAGGTACATAAAAATCGAGATGGGGTAAGCATGCGTCCAGCGGGTGGAATTCACCACCGTCGCCTGCCGTGTCGAGAGCCGTTTGGCAACCCGTCTCGCGGATCGCTTGAAGAACCTCCGGCAAATCTTCCTGTAAATTTGGCAGTAGCGGATAATAACCCAAGAGCATCACGCGGCTACGCGAAAAAAGATCGAGCTGGCTGAGGAAAGCTTGCTTATCAAGCTGCTTGGGTGCGCCGACCGCGTGCAGAAAACTACGCTCACCCGCCGTGTCAATCAGTACCGCGGTGGTGCTGGTCGGCTCACTGGGATGGGTGAGCAGATGGGCCGTGTCAATTCCTTCTGCCTCGAAACGAGTGCGAATCACTTTCGCCCAAGGGTCGTCGCCTACGTAGGTAAACGCCGCGACGCGCATGCCCAGCCGAGCCAAGGTGATGCCTGAATTCGAAACAATTCCGCCCGTTGTCAGCGTGAGCGGTTCGGTCCGCACCAAAGTGCCTGGGCCAATTGGCTGCTGAAGCGAGACCGGCCGCACCAACACATCCACGACGCAAGAGCCGCAAACGACGCAATCGAACTTGTCACTCAGGTTTGTCATGACCAATCAAGTCCTTCGTGAAGTCGATTAAAATTCTGCGGCTCCGCAATCGTGACGACAAGCATGTCTTCGACGCGCACCCCGCCGTCAATCCGCCCGTACAATCCTGGCTCAACCGTAAAAACTTCTCCGACGATCAGCGCACCCCCACCTTCGTCGAGTAAAATCGGTTCGTGCAGTTCGAGTCCAATGCCGTGTCCCGTGCCATGCTGGATGGTTGGCTGGTCGCTGACTGTGCCACGTGATTGCCCGAAGGCGTGCTGCACTAGAACAGTGATCCCTGCCTGATGGACTTCTGTCGCCGTATTGCCTGCCCGTAAGCATTGGGTCGCCGCCTTTTTTGCTGCCACGACCGCTTGGTGCATCGCGATGACGGTGTCACTTGGCGTGCCATGAACCACCGTGCGCGTACAGTCTCCCCAGTAGCGCGACGACTCATCGCGAGGAAAAATATCGACGATCACCGGCAATCCCGTTTTGAGGGGACCGGCTCCGGAATGATGGCAATCGGCGGCGTCTGGAGCGGTTGCCACGATCGCGCCGTGTCCCATGGTGAAGTTAAAGTCGAGTAAATACCGTGCAATGGTCGCCTTCACGCGTTCGCTTGTGAGCCGAGATCCTTCGTAATGCAAGGTGCCATCGGCTTGCGGTTTACTGCTCGCTATCAAGCGACATGCCATATCCATGGCTTGTTCGGTAATCTCTTGAGCGCGGGCGAGTGCCGCCAATTGCTCTTCGGTCTTAACACGACGCTCTAAGACTCCCAACTCGGCGTCGTAATCCAGAGCAATCCCCTGCTCAAGGACATGCCAGGCATAAACAAACGGAAGCGACCGATCGGTACGCACGCGCTCGATGCCCGCGCGACGCAAACATTCGGCAACCGCCTGGGCGGTAGCCGTCACTCGGTCCGCATCCAGGCCCTCCGAAGGCTCGAAGTCAGTGGGACTTGCGTAGTGATCGGCCAAGCCTAGTTTTTGAGCACGATCCTTTTCGATATCGCGAATGATCACCATCGACTTTCCGCCCATCGAAAGCCAAGCCGCCGGGTCGCCCGCGGCAAGACCCACTTTCAGAAACAAAGTCGCGTTCTCGGCCGGTGTGCCGGCAAGGAGAATGGCGTCCGTACTAGTGTGAACCATCAAACCATGCCCCAATAATATGTCGCAGCAACAGGTAGAAATGCTTTTTCCCAGTAATCATTACGCATCAAATTAGCGAGTGCTAGTAGGAATCGTACGAATCTTTGCGGCTTCGTGGTCAATAATAGGCGCACAAAAAACGCCTTAGCCATCCGCGGACAGCCAAGACGTAGATTCTATTGAGCGCGAGTCGCTACTTAGCGACGTGGTTCTACCGCAGTCCACTCTTCGGCGTCGATTTCTGCCTGGCTTCGCGTCTGGCTGGCCTGACTGGCAGTATTTGTCGCAGCTGCATTCGTCGATCTGCGATAGACGGCCGTCCACACGTCGACCGTGGGTTTGCGGGAACTTGAACGTCGCGCCGTACGGTCGGAAGGGTCGAGCAACATGGGAGCGCGTAGGTCGAAGAAGGTGCTGGCATCCGAATCATCAGCCGGACCAGGATCACTCTGCGGTTCAGGTTTGCTGTTACCATCGGTGCCTGCGGGTGCCTGGCCTCCTTCCGACGGGCGGAAAGTGGTAGTCGGAGGACTGGTTTCCAGCTGCGGTTGCGGGGTTGGTGGACCCACGATCGCCTGACCGGACGAACTTGGAGGCGTGACATAACTGGGCCCACCGCTGGCGGCACAGCTCGAACAAGCCGGTTCGGTGTAGGATGCCTGGCTTACAGGGGCAGAGCACGCAGAGCAGCTACACGGATCACAGCCACAAGTTGATGAGCAAGCGTTCAGGATCGGTTGTAGTACGACTGGCCGAGCGACTGTCTGTACGCAGCTGCTGCAAGCAGGTGCGAATGATGTGATGTACGGCCGGTAGGCAACTTGTTGCGGTGCATAACTAGCCGCGTAAACCGGGACGGCCGTAGTTAACCTACGCGAACGCCAGCCGTCAAGCCACTTGCCGGGATACCAACCCGTGTACGGCCGATAAGCGACAACTGGTTGAGCGGCCACCGGCTGGTAAGCAACGGTTGGAACGGCGCAGGTGGTGCATTGTGCACTCGCGTTTGTCACCAGCGGCGCGGCTATCGCTACGGCAGCGAGACCTACTAACATCAATTGAATCGAACGGAGTTTCATAGGACTTGTCCTAAAAGCAAAAAGGCCTGTAAGCAAAAAAGGGAGTCGAAGCACTTGGCGTCTCTATTCAGGTTTAATCTGCCCACTACCCTCCTGGCAATGATTTTCTGGTGAAAAACAAGATTTGGTGGGGTTTTCAAGTTAGGAAGACTTTGCGACCTAGGAGAATAAGGCCCATGAAGTAGTTATCGTGGAGTAGGTACTGAGGAGCAGGTACTGAGGAGCAGGGCGCTTCGACGATAGCAGCTAGCGTGACGAAGCCTTGTGCAGCCGACAACCCATTCTTCTATTGTAGCCTACAAACTCACACCGGGGCTCATCATGAGAAAAGCATGTTGCAAAAATGCAACATGCAAGCGCATCCGATACCGCTTCGATGGCTTCTACGCGGCGAGCCGAGAGTGTGTTCGAAAAAAAGAGATCGAAGCTACCTGCTTTCGTCGCTAGCATTGTGCGCGTTGCGCAGACATTAACGATGGAAAGGCCGCAGGCCGCTGTAGGGAATGGCCCTCTGTGGTCTTCCGGAACGCGGTACACAGCCCACCATCAAGTAAATCGATCAGGACGGCGCTGCACAGGCCCCGTGTTGGGAACGCCGTCAATGGGATGCGGTAGGGCTACGGTATCGAGCGCGTGTACCCGGGCTGGAATGGCCCCCTTCCCCGGCGGGAAAACTAAGGCACATTCCCTACAGGCCGCTTCGCGTCCCCCGCCACACCATCGGCAATGCCCCAGCCCAGCTTCCCCCCGGAAGCGCAGGGGCGAACAAATCTTTTCGGCCGATGGTGTACACACAGAGCACGAAGTACGGAAAGCTCCTATCTAGCAAACCGAAAAGTTTGGCTCGCCCCCAGAGACTAAAGCGTCTCGGCTCAGCGCGGCATACCCGGGCGTTTGAAACCTACATTTTCTAGCGCTTTGAAGACTTCGTCCAAAGTCTTCTCGCCGAAGTTCGAAATGCTTAAGAGATCTTCGCGTGTACAGTGCAGAAGATCGTTCACCGTGAAGACGCCTTTTTCTTCTAGACAATTCGTTGTGCGGACCGCGAGGCCGATCTCGGCAGTGCTCATTTCGAGGCGGTCTTGGAGGCCTTGATTGGTGATCTTGGCTTGATTGAGCGGAATGCGTGTCATGTTGGGCTCCTTCCCAAAAAGTTTTGCGGGGGTCTGAATACTAAATTACACAGATTCAACGATACAGCTGCGACGACACAGTTTCAATGACACAGTTTCAATGACACAGCTTCAATAACACAGCCGCTGCCCCACTTTGTTTCGTATTGTGAGTGTGCAGCGCCAGTGAGTCGTCCTTGTTCTGGCCGGAAGTATACCTACTTTGCCGCTAAAGAAGCAACTAAAACCAGGGACTTTTTGGAATTTCCTAAAATCTTCGACGGCTGCTGTCATTGGCGCGCTGAGCGCGCCAGGCATAGGATGGTGGTAATAACCCGTACGCCTCGAATCGAGGCTTCATCAGAAGGTCGTCGCATGGACCCGCTCCTCGAATCGCTTAATGGTGCTCAGCGTATGTCAGTCCAGCATACCGCGGGACCGATGCTAGTGCTGGCAGGGCCTGGTAGCGGAAAAACCCGGGTTGTGACGCATCGTATTGCGAACTTGCTCCGCGCGGGCGTGCCTGCGGCGCAAATCTTAGCGCTTACGTTTACCAATAAAGCGGCCGACGAAATGAAACGCCGCGTCGAACAACTAGCTCCCGCCGAGCCGATTTGGGTTAGCACGTTCCACCGGTTTGGAGCTCGCTTGTTGCGGCAATATGCCGAGTACGTAGGTTTAACCCCTAACTACACCATCTACGACACCTCGGACTCCAAGCAGACGCTCTCCCGTGTGATTGAGGCCGGCAATTTTAAGACGATGCACTATTCACCGGACCGTATTGGACAGGCGATCAGCGCGGCGAAAAACAAGCTGATCACAGCCGACCGATATCAACCACGTACCGGAAGCCCACTCAGCCACATCGTGGCAGAAGTTTATCCTGCTTACCAACAACGGCTACTGGCGTCGTCCGCAGTCGATTTTGACGATTTGCTCCTGCACATCGCGACGCTGCTGCACGACAACCCAGAAATTCGCGGTACGCTCGACGAGCGTTTTCGGTACATCCTAGTGGACGAGTACCAAGATACGAATCACGTGCAATACGTAATCTTGCGTGCGTTGTCCGTGGACCATCCCAATCTATCCGTCACGGGCGACCCGGATCAATCGATCTATGGTTGGCGTGGCGCCGACATCAACAATATCTTGCAATTTGAATCGGATTACCCCGAGGTAAAAGTCGTTCGCTTGGAGCGTAACTATCGCAGCACAAAGCGCATCCTGCGTGTCGCAGACCAGTTGATTGGATACAATTTTAGGCGCAAACCCAAAGCGCTGTTCACCGACAACGACGAAGGTAGTTTAGTACGCTTAGTCGAATATGCGACCCAGGACGACGAAGCCTCTAGCATTGCCACACAAATCGTAGCGGCGATCAGTAGTGGAGAGCGCAAAGCATGCGATTTTGCGATATTTTACCGCATCAACGCCCTATCACGCGGCCTGGAACGGGCTTTGCGCGAAGTTGGCGTGCCTTACCAAATGATTCGAGGTCAAGAGTTCTATCAACGCAAAGAAATCCGCGATGTGCTGGGGTATTGTCAACTCATCAACAATCCACGCGACGATCAGGCGGTACTGCGCACGATTAACACCCCGGCGCGCGGCATTGGTCGCACGACGGTCGATCGGCTAACGCAGTACGCTTACCGGCAGAGAATTCCGCTCCTGGACGCTGCCCGTGAGGTGGCAAAGATCGAAGAGAGCTGGGCCACTCGCTGCACCAAAAAAGTTACGAATTATGTGTCGCTGGTGGACCGACTCAGCCAACTAGCGGACGGTAACTTGGAAGAGATTCTGGGCACGATTCTCAGCGAGACGGGCTACCGCGATCAACTTCGCGAAAGTGAAAGCGAGGAGGATATCAGCCGGCTGGCCAATATCGAGGAACTGCTCACCGATGCCAGGCAGTTTGACGAGAATTACCCCGGCGGCGGCTACCTGGAAACCTACTTAGAAAATGCCTGGCTCGTGAACGAGACGGATGATTGGCTGGCGGACAACGACAAGGTCACACTGATGACTTTGCACGCGGCGAAGGGGTTGGAATTCCCGGTCGTCTATATGGTGGCGATGGAGCACGGCGTTTTGCCGCACGAACGCAGCACGAGCGATACGTCTCAAATGGAAGAGGAGCGCCGGCTGGCGTTTGTGGGCATTACGCGCGCGGAGCAAGAACTACAGATGAGCTATGCGGTCCAGCGGGACTTCCGAGGCCAACGTCGTCGGACGGTGCCCAGCTCGTTCTTGCTGGAAATGCCCCGCGAAGAGATGCAATTCACGACTCTGCAAGCTGCTTGGGAGATGCCGGCCTGGGAGGAGGATTTGCACGGAGAGGATGCTGAGCACGGGGAAGAGGTCATCCAATATGACCCAGATCTGCTCGAAGCCGAGTCGAACCGTGCCGGCGAAGACCCCAGATTGCCAGTTGCCGCAGCGCAGGTCACCACGGCAGCCGAGCTGGTAGGCGACAAAGTCGAGCCAGTGGTTCACGCTTCGCCAGACGTGTTCGTGCAGGGCATGGCCGTCACGCATCCTCAGCATGGATTGGGAAAAATCATTGCGTTGTCAGGAGCAGGCAAAGCGCGCCGCGCGACCGTTGGTTTTGCCACGGCGGGTGAAAAGCGTTTTGTCTTGGCGCACAGCCCACTGCGGCCCGCGGGCCAGTAACTAGCATGTGTCCGTAGAATTGGTCCGTAGCATGGTCCTTTTGTTCACCTAAGCGCGGCCTCGCATCTATCGGTCGCCTGCGCCCGCATGATAGACTGATAGGTCTGTCAGATATCTCAGCCTAGCGAGTGAGCCAGCATGAGCAGCGGGTGGCCTTCCCAATTTCTGTTTACGAGTTGCCAATGTGGGGCAGAGTCTGCGCTGAAGCAAGAGATCGCCGGCGGCCCTCTCAAGATGCGGCCGGCATTCTCACGTCCGGGGTTCGTGACGTTTAAATTGGAAGAGCCTCCGCAGCATCCTGAACAATGGCAATTGCCGGCAACCTTTGCCCGCAGTTGGGGCTTTGGCCTCGGCAAACTGCAGGGGGAGTCGATGGTTGCTCTAGCAGAGCAGGTTTGGCAGACTTCAGGCGTTGAGGCATTCTTGGCCAGTGAGCAGATTGACGATTTGCATGTCTGGCAAAGAGACAGCGCAAAACCTGGGGAACGAGGATTTTCTCCTGGCCCGACGCAATTGGCTCTCGATGCCGAGCGGGCCGTGCGCAGTCACGCCCGGAATGAACCGTTGCGCGAGATGCCGCCATCCCCTCGCCCTCCGAGCAGGCGAAACCGGTGGGTCTTGGATGTGGTGATGGTCGAGCCGGGCGAGTGGTGGCTTGGTTGCCACCTGGCGGCACGCCGTCACGACTGTTGGCCCGGCGGAGTGCAGCCGCTTCAATTGCCGGAACATGCCGTCAGCCGCGCCTACCTAAAGATGCAAGAATCGCTCGATTGGTCTGCCCTGCAAGTCACGCGGGGCGATCTTTGTGTTGAGTTAGGCTGCGCCCCGGGCGGGTCTTCCCAGGCATTGTTAGAACATGGGCTCCAAGTCCTCGGCGTTGATCCTGCTGAAGTAGCGCCCGAGGTATTAGCGCTTCCGCATTTCACGCATCTCCGCCGCCGAAGTTTAGACGTTCCCCACAAGCAGCTGCGCGGCGTCCAATGGCTCACCGCCGATATCAATGCCGTGCCAAGCTACACATTGGATGCCGCTGAGCAGATTGTTTCTAACAAGCTGACGAATATTCGCGGCATGATTCTCACGCTCAAGTTGACGGACTGGAAGCTGCTCGAGCAGTTACCTCTATGTATTGAGCGGATACGCAGCTGGGGATATCGCGACGTACGTACTCGGCAATTGGCATTCAACCGCCAAGAAATTTGCCTCGTCGCTTTGCGTAGCCGGGCACAACGGCGGATGCGGCGCGGTGCGCGTCCTCGCATGCGACGCGACGCGCCACATGCTAGCGGTCTGCTTCGGCCTCACCTCCCTTCTCAATCGTAATAACTTCAGTGCTGATCTTCTCAGCCGATCCCGGCGTGCCGCTAGCGCGTACGGCTCACTTCACGTTTCGGTATTGTGTGATAGTTTGCGGTTACCTACCGTACTCCGCCAGCGCGATGGAAGGAGCCGTACTCAAAAAGTGCGTCTAGGGATTGCTAGCTATCTAGCGGTGCAATCGCCGCCTGGGCACCACCAGTAGTAGTTATTGCCTTGCTAGCGTCCTAGGCGAACTTGACGAGTGCCCGCCGCACCTATACTTACGGTCTTCACAATTCTTGCGAATGACCTACTTTCTGCTCCGTGCTCGAGGCGCCCCGTGTTTCGCCGACTGCTGTTGATTCTGCTTGTCCTGACTGGTTGGGTGACTGCCACTCACCGGGTAACGGCTCAGCGTGTGCAGTTTCCTTCGGCCGCTTTATCGAATAGCGCGACAGTCCCGACCTATGCGCCAACGCCTCAACCGGTGCTTCCGCCAGGGATGTCCAATTATGATCCGTATGGCAATCCCTTGTTGGGTTCGCCACCGGCAGACTTGCCGTACAACGTTACGCCACAGTTGGGGGCACAGTTGGGCCAGCCTATTTTGCCGCAGACGGGTCCCTTTACCGGCCCCCAAGTACCTCAGCAAGGTGGGTCAGTTTACCCCAGCGGGCTACCCTTTCAGTGGGAGTCGGGAGCCTATCAATATCAAAACTCCGATGGCAACTTCGCCCGACTGCAACGCCTCTTGCAGCAAATCAGCGTCGAGCAGACTTGGCTCTACGGTGATCAGAAGAAAGCGGACGAATTAGAAATAAATCGAACGGAGCTGTCCGCCACTTTTGGTGTCCCCATTTTTTATAACCCTGACACTCCCTTACTGGTTACGCCTGGGTTTGCTTTCAACTGGCTTAGCGGACCCGCCAGCACAACCGCCGATTTACCGCCGCGGGTTTACGATGCTTATCTCGACACGGCCTGGCATCCTCGTCTGACCGACTGGTTGCACGCTGACTTAGGACTGCGTACTGGCGTGTGGACCGATTTCAACGCGGTGAACTCTGACTCGATACGCATTTTGGGGCGTGGCATGGGTGTCTTAGCCTTTACGCCACAAATCGATATTCATGTCGGAGTTTGGTACCTTGACCGTAATCGAGTCAAGCTCTTGCCGGCTGGAGGCGTGCACTGGCGGCCCAACAGCATTTGGGATGTTTACGCAGTGTTTCCCGCCCCCATGATTCGCCGACGTTCGATCACCGTCGGCTCGAGTCAATGGTGGATCTACTTTGCTGGCGAATATGGCGGCGGACGCTGGACTGTTGAGCGACTGGGTGCCGTCGAAGACGACATCGACTACAACGACATCCGCTTGATATATGGCTTCGAATGGGAGACCCAATCTCAAATTCGTGGCCATATCGAAGTCGGCTATGTCTTCGATCGCGAAATTCTCTACAAAGCGGCGGGCGCACCACCCAAGTTAAGTCTTGACGACACGGTCATGGTACGCGCCGGAATTGACTTCTAGTAGATCGGGCATCCGCATGTGTCGGAGGTTGATGCTTAGCCTGGCGTGGATCTTGTTGAGCGCAGACTGCGCTAGTAGCCAGAACGCTTTGCTGCCACAGCAGACCATGCCGTGGGGCGGGCAACTCGTTCAGGAATGTGTTCCGTATCAACCTAGCGTCTTGTTCGGTCAGCCGAGTACCGACGGATCGCCCGTCCTGCTTGATGAGCTGGCGACCACCCTGAACACGCCCGTATTGATTCAAGAGAGATGGGACAACTCTTGCCAAGATTGCGGTGCGATCGTCAATATTCCCCAGGCACAATTACCTCCGGGCACGCGCGAAGGGGTATTTCAGAAACTGTTTTTTACCGGCGCTTGGATGCCGCAACTGGAAAGTGACAGTTTGGGTTGGAGTGACGTCGAGGCAGGCATCGTGTTCGGGCTGCCACTCTTACGGCGCGACACTCCGCTACTGATCACGCCGCGCTTCGCGACTCATTTTTTTGAAGGCCCGGTGACGCCTGATCTACCCGGCCAAGTTTACGATGCAGAAGTCGAGTTTCGCCATTTGCGCAGGTTTGGCCAAGGTCCTTGGGCCATGATGGCCGCAGTTACTTTGGGTCAGTACAGCGATTTCGAATCCAGCGACAGTGATGCCTTTCGAGTCACGGGGCAGGCGTTCGCCGTCTACGAAGGAACCCCAGGTAAAAAATGGATTGCCGGCGTGGTTTACTTGAATCGTGAAGACTTGTCTATGATCCCAGCCGTCGGATTTATTTACGAGCCCCATCCGGACATTAAGTGGGAAGCGATCCTACCGCGTCCACGTGTTGCCTGGCGTTTACCGAACCACGGAGCTCAGCCTGGCGATGAGAGTTGGCTGTACGTCGGCGGCGAGTTTGGCGGCGGTGTTTGGTCGATCCGGCGCCCGCTCACCCTCACTCAAGACGTGCTAACTTACAACGACTACCGTGTGCTCGTGGGCTACGAACGCAAAATCATTGGCGGCCTGAGTCGGCGATTCGATGCAGGTTATGTCTTTTGGCGCGAGCTGCAGTTTGCTGGCGCTACACCGGATATGTCACTGGACGATTCGCTGTTTGTGCGAGTTGGTCTGACTTATTAACCGCTTGCGGGGGCGTGAATCTCTAAATTGTCGCCAAGGAGGACACTGGAGTGGTGCGGCTCGCCTTATCCACACCCACTGCGTAGAATCAATCTTGTGAACCAAGAATATTTCCACCGCCTGGCTTCGATTCGCCAGGCTTTCTATTAGAGATACCCCGTCCCACCCCCGCCGGCAGGCCATGAATAAGCGAATTTCTTCCAGCCGCCAGCAGTTCGAAAAGTCAACGCTCGAATTACGTGCCCAGCCCGATCGCAAGAAGCGCGGTGACCGGAATGCCTGGGAGCTCATCAAGAGATTTTTGGGCCTCCTCGGCGGTCAACAACGGGCAATGGCGTTTTCGATGGCGACTCTTACGGTGGCCACTTTGCTGGCGCTGGTGCCTCCCGCGGCAACGAAGCTCGTGGTCGATTATGTGCTGGGCGACAAACTGTTACCCGCAACAGTGCCGTCCTGGGTGCCTCGCGAGAGATGGCCACTGCTTTTGGCGCTGACCGCTACTGTGCTGGGAATCTCGATCGTCAAGTTGGGGCTTCACGTTTGGGGACGTTGGCACGCGACGCGCGTCACTAAATTGTTGCAAATGTCTGTACGACGCCGCGTCTTCACGCAAGTCATGCATCTACCACTGCACCGCATCCAAGAACTTAAATCGGGCGGCGCAGCGAGTATTTTGCGGCAGGATGCAGGGAGTGTTGGCGACTTGGTTTTTGGGCTGCTCTATAATCCGTGGCGCGCTGGCATTCAATTGATTGGCAGCTTATGCGTGCTGGCATTTGTGGATTGGCGGCTCTTGCTCGGAGCGCTGATTTTGATTCCTCTGGTCTACGCGTCCCATCGCACATGGATTGGTCGAATTCGCCCGCAACACCGGCGCATCCGTGCGCAGCGCGAAAGAGTGGATGGCCTGGCGACCGAAGCTTTTGGTGGCATGCGAGTCGTCCGTGCATTTGGAAGGCAGCGTTCCGAAACCACTCGCATCATGCAGGGTAACCATCTGATGGGACGGCAGGAGCTGTTTGCCTGGTGGTCGATGCGTTGGATCGAGATTGTTTGGGAAGTGCTCATGCCGCTTGCTAGCGCGGCGCTGCTGGCCTACGGTGGCTGGCGGGTGATTCAAGGGGGGCTGAGTCTAGGTGATCTTGTCATGTTTTTGGCCTTCCTATTGATGCTGCTCGGGCCACTGGCAGTGCTGGCCCAAAGTGCGGCCACACTGCAAAATGGCTTGTCGGGTCTCGATCGAATTCTCGACTTGCTCGATGAACCGACGGAAATAGGGATCGGGCATTTAAAGCTCAAGGGCACCCAAGTAGCGGGTCGGCTAACGTTTGACCAAGTATCGTTTAGTTATCCCGGCTCAAGCGATATTGCCCTCCGCGATATCGAACTTGATATCCAAGCAGGTGAGACGATTGCACTTGTCGGCCGCAGTGGTAGCGGCAAGACGACCTTGTGTAATCTGATAGCTCGGTTCTACGAGCCGACCAGTGGCCGCATTCTTCTTGACGGAAGCGAAGTATCCGACATCAATATATCCAGTTATCGCGATCTAATTGGGATTGTCGATCAAGATGTATTTTTGTTTGACGGCACCGTGGCCGAGAACATTGCCTATGGCAACCGTTGTGCCACCGCAGCGGATGTGCGTGCCGCCGCGCAATTAGCAAACGCCGCCGAGTTTATCGAGCCGCTGGCGCATGGCTACGACACGTTGATCGGCGAGCGGGGCGTGAAACTGAGTGGTGGACAGCGACAGCGCTTAGCGATTGCCCGCGCGGTGCTCGCCGACCCGCAGATTTTAATTCTCGACGAAGCGACGAGCAATCTCGATACCGAAAGCGAGATGACCATTCAGAACGGTCTGACGGCCTTGATGGAGAGCCGTACGGCCGTGGTCATCGCCCACCGCTTGAGCACCATCGCCCGCGCTGACCGCATCATCGTACTTGATCGTGGGCAGATCGTTCAAAGCGGCACCCATGCGTCGTTGATGGCGACCGATGGTCACTACCGTGAAATGGTGCTGCTGCAAACACAGCCCACGATGGCCAAGCGGGATGACCAGGACCCGTAATTTTCATTGGAAATGATGGGCTCGTTAAAAAAAGCGCATCGAGACTCCGGTGCCTACAAAGTAATCGTCGGCGGCATCGTTGAGGCCAAGACCGGCCCGGATGTCCCACTGCACGTTGTCACTACTTAAGAAGGTGAAGCCTCCGTTCAAGTAATGTTCGGTCTTCGCCGTGTCCGCGCTGTGGGGGAAAAAAGCGAACCACTCGGTATAGGCTCCCAACGGCTCTGTCAGGGAGTATGCAAACGTCCAGCTCTGGGCCCACTCGGTGTAGGCCGTGGTGGTCGTGGCGTCGATCGCTCGATTGAATTGGGTGCTGCCTGCGGTGGATATGAAATCGCACAATTCCCAGCCATAGATCCAATTGAGCCCCGGCAACACCTCATCGGCCGTGAACGCGGCGGCACCAACCGGGACGATCATCTGGGGAATCAGCGCCATTTCAGGCAAGAGACCCTCTTGGGGAGTCAGGCCAATTTTAAAACCAAGATACAAATCCTCCGAACCTGAAGTGCGCACGCCATTGATAGATTCCGTTGCGTAATTCCAGCTAATACGCAGTTCGAGCCACTCGGCGAAAATTCCCAATCGTAATAATGGCTCGGGGTAAGAATGTCCGATCGTTTGATCCGTACCATCGTTGTCGAAGGTGTAGGCGTAGCCCGCTTCAAGCTGCGCGACTCCCACTCCCACTGTCGAACTGGCCTCGGTGAAGTCTGGACGATCGGTTACCAGCGGTGCCTCTAGATCGGGGCCACCCGCGAAGCTGGTTCCATAGCTCCACTGAAAAAGCGTTCCGCGGGGTTCGCACGGACTAGGTCCATAACTGGGCTCCTGGGCCCGGGCAGGAGTCGCCGTCGCCGCGATCAACGACAGGAACAGTGGCAAGCAGGTGCCAATCTTGCGAGTAAAACCAGACTTTCGAGTAAAAACCGTGGCGACCATTGGCTAGAATTCCTCCTTGGGAAGCTAAGAACACCGCCAAATCCGTGGCGATAGAACAACGAACAGCTGTTTTTCTATTCGTCTTCCCAGAAAGATGGGCATCAACTGAATCAATAATTTGATCATTCGTAGCCGTTGATAGGGCGATGGCTTACATCATCTGCCGTGTGCTAACTTGCAAAATCGATCCAGGCGATAAAATTTGCCATCATTTCGCCAGCGCCCGCTTTATCGCCGTTCCCATATCAGCCGGGCTTTGAGCGACTTCGATGCCCGCATCTTCGAGCGCGGCGATTTTTTCTTCTGCCGTGCCTTTGCCGCCGGAGATGATTGCGCCTGCGTGCCCCATGCGTTTGCCAGGTGGGGCAGTGCGGCCAGCAATGAAGGCGGCGACCGGTTTAGTGAAATGCTCCTTCACGTAAGCAGCGGCCTCTTCTTCGGCCGTGCCGCCAATTTCACCAATCATGATCACCGCTTCGGTCTGGTCGTCTTCCTGATACATTTTGAAGAGGTCGATAAATGACGTTCCGACAATCGGGTCTCCTCCGAGCCCAACGCAGGTCGACTGGCCGAGGCCGACTTCCGACAGCTGCCAGACGGCCTCGTAGGTGAGCGTCCCGCTACGGCTCATCACGCCGACGCTACCTTTCTTATGGATGTAGCCGGGCATGATGCCGATTTTGCACTCGTCTGAGGTGATCACACCGGGGCAATTCGGACCGATAAGGTGAATTTTGGATTTGGGATTTGGGATTGCGAAATTCAGGCGCTGCAACCGATCGTACACTCGCACCATGTCCAGCACCGGCACACCTTCGGTGATGGCAACGATGACCTTCACCCCAGCCTCGGCCGCTTCGAGGATTGCACCGGCAGTGAACGCCGGCGGCACAAAGATCATGCTCGCATCGACGCTTTGCTTTTCGACAGCTTCGGCGACCGTATCGTAAACCGGCACGCCAAGCACTTCTTGGCCGCCCTTGCCGGGCGTGACGCCGGCAACAAGCTTGGTGCCGTATGCAAGGCAGTTCTTGCTGTGGAATTCTCCCGCGCGACCGGTGATGCCTTGGCAGACGACGCGTGTGTTTTTGTTGATCAATATGCTCATTATTTTTTTCGATCCAAAAATTGAACCACCACGGAACAACGAAACGACGGAATTTTTTCTCGTCTACTACTTCTTTGTTCCTTCGTTTCTTCGTGGTTCAACAAGTTTTCTTAGGATGCTGCTGCAACTACCTTGTTCGCAGCGTCGGTGAGGTCTCTGGCAGCGATGATATCGACGTCGCTTTCCGCAAGTATCTTGCGGCCTTCTTCGACTTGGGTGCCTTCGAGCCGCACGACGAGTGGCACGTTGAAACCGACTTGCTTGTATGCTTCGACTACCGCGTTGGCGATGGTGGTGCACTGCATGATGCCGCCGAAGATGTTGACCAAGACGGCTTTTACGTTTTTGTCCGCTAGCAGAATGCGAAACGCTTCGGTGACTTGCTCGGTCTTGGCACTGCCTCCCACATCCAAGAAGTTGGCTGGCTCGCCGCCGTGCAGCTTAATGAGATCCATCGTGCTCATGGCCAGGCCGGCACCGTTGACCAGGCAGCCAATATTGCCCTCGAGCTGCACATAGCTTAAACCGGCTTTGCTTGCTCGGACTTCGGCAGGGTCTTCTTCTGAGAGGTCGCGGAACTCCATTAACTCCTTGTGACGGAACAAAGCATTGTCGTCAAAGTTGACCTTTGCATCGAGTGCGACGATGTCGCCGCTCCCGGTGATGACCAGTGGGTTGATCTCGGCGATCGAACAATCGAGGTCGACAAACAGCTTACAAAGCGAGGTCATAAACTGCTCGGCCGATTTCACACTTTTGCCAGTGATGTCGAGCTTTTTGCAGAGACTCTCCACCTGAGCCGCTTGAAGACCTTGGTCTGGATGGAAAGGTTCCTTGAAAATTAGTTCCGGCGTTTTTTCGGCAACTTCTTCGATGTTGACGCCGCCCTCACTTGAGACCATTAACACGGGCAGACTAGATGCCCGGTCAATGACAATTCCTAAGTAGAGTTCGCGAGCGATGTCACAGCCAGCTTCGACAATCACCTGTTGAACCAATTTTCCTGCTGGGCCCGTCTGAATCGTCACCAACTCTTTGCCGAGAAGATTCTCAGCCACGGCTGAGGCTTCGGCCGCCGATTTAACAAGTTGGACCCCACGCTGCTGTGGATTGTTCTTGACGGTCCCCTTGCCGCGCCCGCCAGCGTGTATCTGAGCTTTTACCACGGCAACGCTTCCGCCGAGCTTTTCAAAAGCGGCGGCGGCCTCGTCCCCGGAGCAGGCGACAATATTGTCGGGCACTGCAATCTTGGCATCGCGAAGCAGCTGCTTGGCTTGAAACTCGTGGATTTTCATGAATGACCTTGTCGCTAGTAAGATGGCGAACGGCTGTCGGAGCGAAGAGTATAGCGCTGCCTGCCAATGGGGGTCAACGGCCGGGCGAGTCCGGCTCCAGCTTGAAAGAGATTCGCAGAAGAATAGCCGCGAAGATTGCCCCTCGATGCCGTGATGCCTGGGCCCTCAATAGCGAGCTCTAGGGGGCAGGTTCGGCCGTCGCCCGACTCCCCCACTTTCCCAAATGCTGTGCTCGTACTAGGTTATTGACTTGTGGCTGTAATTGTGAAAAAATTCACAAGCTAATTACCTGCCCGTGTCGATGACTAAGAAAGACGCTGTTTTTTGGCCCCAATGGGGGTTCTATTTCGTTCCATTTGCGACCCAATTTTGGCCACAATGACAAGCGTGACTCGCATTTATCGAGGGCTCGATTTGCCCATCCAGGGTGGGCCAGATCAGTCCATCTCAGCGGGGCCCGTGGTGCGACATGTTGCCCTGCTGGGTGACGATTACATTGGCATGAAGCCAAGCATGCAAGTGGGCGAGGGCGACCGGGTCAAGCTGGGCCAAGTTGTCTTTACGGATAAAAAGACTCCTGGCGTCCAGTACACAGCCCCAGCGACTGGCAATGTCCAAGCAGTGAATCGCGGTGCCAAACGCAAATTTGAGTCGCTTGTCATCGAAGTCGATTCAGCCGCTGAAGACAGCGCCGAGCAAGAAACCTTTGACAGTTTTCCCGATCACAATTTGACCAAGCTGGACAGGCGCGCGGTCTGCGAACAGCTTGTTGCCTCTGGTTTGTGGACGGCACTCCGCACGCGCCCCTTTAGTCATGTGCCTGCACTCGATGCGGTTCCCAAGGCACTTTTTGTTACCGCGATCGACACCAATCCGCTTGCTGCCGACCCAGCTCTCGTCTTAGCTCCGTCGCCGGCCAACTTCATCGCAGGGCTGGAGGTATTGAGTACCTTAACCGAAGGGCACGTGTATGTTTGCCGCAAGGCGGGCTCTGATATTCCTGGAGAAGGCAACACGCCGGCCCAGTTCCATGCCTTTGATGGCCCTCACCCCGCAGGCTTAGTCGGCACGCACGTGCATCTGTTGGAGCCTGTATTCCACGACAAGTTCATTTGGCATATCGGTTACCAAGATGTCATTGCCGTTGGGCATTTGTTCCTGACCGGCAAGATTCTCACCGACCGAATTGTTTCCCTGGCCGGTCCCATTGTGTCCAACCCTCGTTTGATTCGCACGCGATTGGGCGCGTCAGTTACGGAGTTAAGCGACGGTGGCTATGGATTGGCAGAAGGCCAGGCGGCGCGCATTATCTCTGGTTCGATATTGTCGGGACGGCATGCGACTGTGCCCGTGGATTTTCTGGGCCGATACCACAATCAGATATCAATTATTGCCGAAGGGGGACAGCGTGAATTGCTAGGGTGGATGATGCCCGGCAGCGACAAGTTTTCGATACGCCGCATTTTTGCATCGGCGTGGAACAAGAGTGGCGGCGACGCACAACGGTTCCCGTTCAACACAGGCACAGGAGGGAGTCGGCGGGCAATCATCCCGATTGGCATGTACGAACAAGTGATGCCGCTGGACATCGTAGCGACGCCGCTGTTGAAAGCACTGATTACCAATGACACGGAGTACGCCCAGCAGCTTGGCGTACTCGAATTAGACGAAGAAGATTTGGCCCTCTGTACGTTTGTCTGCTCTGGCAAGTACGAATACGGCCCGATGCTTAGGCAAAACCTCACTACCATTGAACACGAGGGTTAATTCAACCCGACTTTATTAAACGCAGAGTGCGCAGAGTCGCAGAGTTTCGCAGAGAAAAAACAATAAGCATCTCTGCGGGCCTCTGCGTCTCCACTTTCTCTGCGTTTAACGCGAAAGACTGCTGTGCTACGGAAACTTTTAGATCGATT
>Ga0115002_10002620_pt1 | contig 23290 bp, 25 predicted proteins | sample ArcticOcean_MG_C_8_FD_89576 | JGI IMG/M metagenome (GOLD analysis project Ga0115002, IMG submission 89576) | Marine microbial communities from western Arctic Ocean - ArcticOcean_MG_CB11_86 | ecosystem: Environmental > Aquatic > Marine > Oceanic | place: Arctic Ocean: Canada Basin | collected... | reverse complement strand
CGTCATGGTTTCCCGTGGATCTGAAAGAGAGTTGGAGTGGAGCAACTAATCCTCGCTGAAGGGTGCAACGTCGCTGAAGTGACGATGTGCGCTCCGGCAGAAGTCTCCGAGCTCTTCCAGTTCGCGGCTCCGTGGCCTGAGTTAGCGGCCTGGTTCACCCGCACACAGATGCTGATCCTCCTGATCCCCGTGATCGTGATCGGGTTGTTCTGGTTGGCTCTTCGCAACCCCAAACTGGTCCCCGGCAAGCTCCAGATGGCGGTTGAATCCGCATACAGCTTGGTTCGCAACGACATCGGCAAAGACGTTATCGGCCCTGGTGGCGAGAAGTACGTCCCGTACCTGCTGTCGGTATTCATGTTCGTGTTGATCGGAAACTTCTACGAGATCACCCCGTTTGTTAACTTCCCAGTCACCTCTCGGATTGCGATTCCGGGGTTCTTGGCCGTCTTCACTTGGATCATTTTTGTTGTAGCTGCCGTCCGGAAGCAAGGCCTAGCGTACTTTGGCCACCTGATATGGCCGCCCGGAGTACCTATCGCCCTCAAGCCACTTCTGGGAGTCATTGAGTTGGTCTCCACACTCTTAGTTCGTCCCTTCTCTCTTGCAGTCCGGTTGTTCGCAAACCTCGTGGCCGGTCACCTCATGCTGAGCTTGTTGCTTGGTACAGCTGGAACCTTCATCTGGGCTTCGCTCACCAACCCAGAGATCGGGTACGGAAAGGGAGCGCTCGGTATTGCTTGGTTCGTCATGGGCCTCGGTATCTTCATGTTCGAAATGCTTGTGGCATTCCTGCAGGCATACATTTTCACACTGCTTTCCGCGGTGTACATCCAGTCATCAATTCATCCAGATCATTAGTCAGAAATAGACAAGGAGAAATACAATGGATCTAGCAGCTGCTGAAGCGATCAAAGGCGGATTACTTGTTATGGGATACGGTCTCGCCGCTGTCGGTCCCGGTATCGGCATCGGCATTGTCGTCGGAAACGCGATTCAGGCCATGGCTCGCCAGCCAGAAGCCGCAGGCATGGTTCGGACAACCATGTTCTTGGGAATTGCCTTTACCGAGGCTCTCGCCCTAATCGGTTTCGTCCTCTTCTTCTTGGCCTAGGAGCTACGAATGACGAACGTACTCATTCTGGCTGCGGAAGAAGCAGAAGGCGCCGAAGGCGGCGCCAGCTTGTTGCTCCCGCATCTAAACGAACTGGTGCCAGGCCTCATCGCTTTCGCCCTCATCTTCTTCTTCATTTGGAAGAAGGCTGGGCCAGCCCTGAACCAACTCGCCGCTGATCGTCAAGCCGCGATCTCTGGGCAGATCAAGGAAGCCGAAGCCGCAAAGGCCGAAGCGCATTCCTTGCTCGAGGATTACAAGCAACAGGTAAGCGGCGCCAAGGCAGAGGCGAACGCCATTGTCGAAGACGCTCGCAAGTCCGCCGACGTCGTGAAGGCTGGCATTGTTGCCGAGGCCAACGATGAGGCCGCTGCCATTCTCATGAAGGCTCAGGCCGACGCAGACGGAGAAAAGGCTCGTGCTCTTGCTGAGGCTCGTAACGAGGTGGCCGGACTGTCAGTTGCTCTCGCTGAGAAGGTCGTTGGCGGAAGCCTCGATGCTGACAAGCAGAAGGCGCTCATCGACCAGTACATCGCTGAGCTCGAAGGGGAGTAGCCGATGAGCGATCGAGTCAAGGCGTACGCCACAGGGATCTATGAGATCGCCCGTGGTGAGGGTCAGGCAGAACGTGTGGAGCGAGAGTTGTACAGCATCGGTGGCGCCGTTGCGGGCAACGTCGAGCTTCATGCGACCCTGTCGGATGCTCGGGTCCCCTCAGAGCGCAAGGCTGGCATCATTGCCGACCTGCTCGGAGGCCGTGCGTCGGACCTCACCGTGGCAATTGCTTCTTTTGTTGTAGCCGCAGGCCGCGCTGGGGAACTTGAGGAGATCGCGCAATCCATCTCCGCAGCAGCTGCCTCGTCCGAAGGCAGGGAAGTTGCGACAGTCAGAAGCGCTGTTGCTCTTGATGACGCGACAGTCGACCGGCTCACGGCTGCGCTTGTCAAGGCCACCGGCAGGAATGTAGAAGTAAAGGTCGTTGTTGACCCAACTGTGCTCGGCGGGATCGTCGCAACAGTTGGCGACACGGTGATCGACGGCTCGATCCAGAAGAAATTGGACGGGCTCCGTTCGGCTATGACCGCCTAAGGACACATACATGGCAGATCTAACAATCAGCGCTGCAGAGATCACTCAGGCGCTCAAAGACAACCTTGCTGACTGGGAACCATCAGTAGAGCAAGAGACCGTTGGGTACGTTTCAGCAGTTGCTGATGGCGTGGCCAAGGTAACGGGCCTTCCCAACGCAATGGCTTCGGAACTCCTTGAGTTCACTGGCGGTTTGCTTGGTGTGGCGCTCAATCTGGACGAAGACGACATTGGCGTCGTCCTTCTTGGCGATGCATCCCACATTGAAGAAGGCTCGGTCGTGAAGGCCACCGGAGATGTGCTCTCCGTACCGGTCGGTGATGGCATGCTTGGCCGAGTGGTGAACGCCCTAGGCGACCCGATCGATGGCAAGGGACCAATTGAAGCTGCAGAGCGTCGACTCCTTGAGACGCAGGCACCTTCGGTTGTGGAACGCAAACCGGTTGAAGAACCGCTCCAGACAGGGATCAAAGCCATTGATGCGATGACTCCCATCGGACGTGGCCAGCGTCAGCTCATCATTGGCGATCGTCAGACAGGTAATACTGCCATCGCTGTCGATACCATCATTAACCAAAAGGGTCTAGACGTTAAGTGTATCTATGTGGCAATTGGGCAGAAGGCCTCTACTGTCGCCGAAGTTGCCAGAACGCTCGAAGAGTATGGCGCCATGGAATACACAGTCATTGTGAACGCTACGGCTTCTGATGCGGCGGCCCTACAGATGTACGCTCCGTACGCCGGTTCGGCCATGGGCCAGTATTGGATGTACAAGGGCGAGCATGTGCTCATTGTCTTTGATGACCTCACCAAGCAGGCCATTGCCTACCGTGAGATTTCGCTGCTCCTCCGCCGTCCTCCAGGGCGTGAGGCCTACCCCGGTGATGTGTTCTATCTCCACAGCCGTCTCTTGGAGCGTTGCGCAAAGCTCTCTGATGAGCTCGGCGCTGGATCGATGACTGGCTTGCCGATTATCGAGACCAAGGCTGGAGACATCTCTGCCTACATCCCCACCAACGTGATTTCGATCACAGACGGCCAAATCTTCCTGGAGACTGATCTGTTCTTCTCTGGCATCCGTCCGGCTATCAACGCCGGTGAGTCAGTCTCGCGTGTTGGTGGTGCTGCTCAGGTCAAAGCGATGAAGAAGGTGGCTGGTCCGCTTCGACTCAATCTTGCTCAGTACCGTGAGCTTGCTGCGTTTGCCGAGTTCGGTTCCGAGCTTGATGACGCTTCGCTGGCTCAGCTATCAAGAGGTGAGCGAGTCGTAGAGACGCTTAAGCAGGGTCAGTACTCGCCCATGCCAGTCGAGGATCAGGTCTTGGTCATCTTCGCTGTAACTGAGGGCCATGCTGACTCCATCGAAACGAGTGATATGGCAGCCTTTGAGGCAGGCCTCATCGACTACGTCAAGCTTCACAATGGGGATCTGCTCACGACCATGCGTGACACGGGCAATCTCCCCGACGTTGACGCGCTCGTTGGCGCAATCAATGCCTACAAGGACACGCTAGGAACAGGGGAGTAGCCAAGTGGCTTCAGCCGAGCTTCGGGATATTCGCCGCAGGATCAAGTCCGTTGAAGCAACGGCCAAGATCACGCGCGCCATGGAGCTCATCGCAGCTTCACGGATTCCGAAGGCGAGCGCTCGAGTCAACGCATCCAAGCCCTATTCAACCAAGATGGTTGAGGTCATTTCAAAGGTCTCTACTTCAGCAGGAACCGCTGGGCATCCTCTTCTTGAGCAACGTGAGGTGAATACGGTTGGGGTATTGGTGGTCGCATCGGACCGCGGTCTGTGCGGCGCCTACGCCACGTCTGTGATCCGGCTCGCGGAAAGGCAGGTCGAGGTGCACCGTGCCGCTGGGCACAAGATCAGGATTTACGCCGTTGGTAAGAAGGCTCAGGCCTACTTTTCCTACCGTAAATTTGACGTCGAGCGGGCTTTCTTGGGGGTTACCGACCGCCCGGGGTATGGCGATGCCCGAGCTGTGGCAAACAAGCTCATGGGTGATTACGCATCGGGTCGCATTGACGGGGTTGATGCGTTCTACACGCAGTATCTCTCATCAGCCGTTCAAGAACTTGCCGAGTATCAGCTCCTGCCAGTGACTGCCCCTGAAGCAGCGGAGGGCGAAGAATCAGCTTCAGTTGACTACGCGTTTGAGCCGTCCGCGGAAGAGATTCTCAACAGGCTGCTTCCACGATACGTAGAAGCAACAATTTTTAGCATGCTTTTGGAAGCTTCGGCCTCCGAGCACTCAGCAAGAAGGCGCGCCATGAAGGCCGCCACCGATAACGCCGACGAACTGACGAAGAATCTGACGAGGACGGCAAACCGTGCTCGCCAAGCAGAGATCACCACTGAGATTTCTGAGATCGTCGGCGGCGCCGAAGCACTTAATCAGTAGAAGGAGAAACCAGTGGCGGAAACATTGAGCGATGGACGGGTTACCCGAGTTGCGGGTCCTGTTGTCGATGTGGAGTTCCCTAAGGACGCACTACCCGAGATTCTCTTCGCCCTAGAGACGGAGTTCTCTGTTGCTGGCGAGGACAAGAAGGCGCTTCTCGAGGTAGCTGCTCATCTCGGAAACGATCGCGTACGCACCATTGCGCTCGCTCCTACCGATGGCATTACCCGTGGCACCGTTGTGGTGAACACTGGTGGCCCTATCACGGTGCCAGTTGGCGATCAGACGCTTGGCCATATCTTCAATACTTGGGGTGAGTCGCTTGATGCGCCTGACCTTGAGTTCACAGGCGAGCGTTGGCCGATCCACCGTCAGCCGCCAGCTTTCAAGGACGTTGCTCCTCAGCAGGGTATCTTCGAGACAGGTATCAAAGTGATTGACCTCCTCTGCCCATACCTCGAAGGTGGAAAGATTGGGCTCTTCGGTGGTGCAGGTGTCGGTAAGACTGTCCTGATTCAGGAAATGATCAACCGGGTTGCCACTCAACACGGTGGTGTTTCGGTGTTCGCGGGAGTCGGCGAGCGGACCCGTGAAGGAAACGACCTTTTTGGTGAGATGAAAGAGTCTGGCGTTCTAGAGAAGGCAGCCCTTGTCTTTGGACAGATGGATGAGCCTCCAGGCGTGCGTCTGCGAGTTGCTCTGTCTGCTCTGACGATGGCTGAGTATTTCCGTGATGTACAGCGTCAGGACGTGCTGCTGTTCATCGACAACATCTTCCGTTTCACGCAGGCAGGCTCCGAGGTTTCAACACTTCTAGGTCGAATGCCTTCAGCTGTGGGCTACCAGCCAACGCTGTCTGGTGAGATGGGCTTGCTACAAGAGCGGATTACTTCGCTGAAGGGACGTTCCATTACCTCACTCCAGGCCGTGTACGTACCTGCAGATGACATCACCGACCCGGCGCCGCATACGGCCTTTGCTCACCTTGATGCAACGACCGTGCTGAGCCGTCCGCTGACTGCTCTTGGTATCTACCCAGCTGTTGATCCGCTGGACTCGACGTCACGAGCGCTCGACCCACAGATCATCGGCGAGGAGCACTACGCAGTAGCTACCGGAGTTCAGCAGGTGCTACAGCGTTACAAGGATCTTCAGGACATCATTGCCATTCTCGGTCTTGATGAGCTCTCGGAGGAAGATCGCCTCGTTGTTGGTCGTGCCCGCCGTATTCAGCGCTTCTTGGCCCAGCCAATGAACGTTGCCGAGCAGTTCACTGGTCAGCCCGGCGTGAACTCGCCACTTGAGCAGACAGTGAAGGACTTCCGTTCCATTTTGAACGGCGAAGTTGACGATCTTCCTGAGCAGGCGTTTTACATGGTGGGAACGCTCGAAGATGTTCGTGCAAAGGCTGCTGATATGGCCGGAGCGAACGCCTAGATGGCTGCTGCGTTCCAGCTCGATGTAGTTTCGCCGGAGGCCAACCTTTGGTCTGGTGAAGCCACGTTCTTGGTGGCGCGCACACCGGTCGGGGAGATCGGCATCATGGCCGGCCATGAGCCAACCATGGCAGTCCTCTCAAGAGGCGCCGTCACAGTAGACGGAGTAGACGGAGCGCGAACCACGATCGCGGTACAGGGCGGGTTCCTCCAGGTCTTCAAGAACGAAGTGACCCTCATCACCGACCGTGCGGAAATCGTAGAAGGCGACGCCGACTCGGCCCGCGAGGCTGCAGAAGCGATGCAGCCCGAGGAGTAGGGTATTGCGCTTCCTTGCCCGTTTACGGGGAAGGAAGCCGCTGGGCGGATGGGGCAGCCTGAGGGAACCACCAGTCCCGCTATGGGACGGGCCAGCTCTGATCCTGGTGTTCTAGAACCCTGATCGTCTGACCATAGAAATCGCTACGCAAGGTTGATAGAGCCGGGCCAGCTTTGCTTGACATAGCTTCGGCTGTAGCGACGGCAGCAGTTAGGACCTCACCCTCAAGGGCGACAGCATCAATGGCACCAGTTTGAAGCGCTGTTGGCCCAGGTAGTCGCTCCCCTAGAACCCCCATCCGGTGAAGCGCCGGTTGTGGCAGTTTGGCGGCGATGATGGCTGCGAATCCTGGGGTGAATGAGAACCCTAGATCAACCTCGGGTAGGCAAAGATAACCGCGGTCTTTCCGCATGATCCGTACGTCGTGAGCGAAAGAAAACATGGCTCCAGCAGCGAAGGCATGACCTTGGATCGCTGCCACAGTGACCAACTGGAGCCGAAGGAACCGAGCGTAGAGTGCCTCCACTGCCGTAAGGAGAGGTGCCCATTCGCCACTTTCGGCGAGGTACTCGAGGTCGAGTCCGTTGTGCCAGATCTTCCCTGAAGCGGTGGTGACCAGAGCTACCGGGGACGGAGCCTGTTCAACGTCGTCGAGATGTGTGTTGAGCACTGCAAGGGTGTCAGGATTGAACCGATGGTCGCCCTCTCCGAGGTCGAGGATGAAGACGTTTCCTTCTTTTCGCAGCGTCGGCATATGGCTCCATATTTGTCAGGGTTAACCGTGATCCATGAGTCTAGAATCACCCGATGAAACTTCTTTCCATCCAGGTTGGGACCGCTCGAGAAGTCCCCAAGGGCTCGACCACCGTACTGACGGGCATCCGCAAGCTACCTGTTGCCTCCGTACTGATTCGTGAGCTGGGTCTCGAGGGAGACACCATTGCTAACACTAAGGGTCATGGCGGGCTGGATCAGGCGGTGTACGTGTACTCCCAAGAAGACTATGACTGGTGGGAGTCCCATCTTGGCCAGCAGCTCTCGCCTGGCAAGTTCGGAGAGAATCTGGTCTTCGACACCTTTGGCGAAGATGTGATGGTGGGGGATAGGTTCTCGTTTGGCGCCGTGGTGATTGAGGCCACAGCCCCTCGGATTCCCTGCTGGGCGTTGGCCAACGAGATGGAGAAGGGCGATATGGTCAGGGAGTTCCGAGCATCGGGGCGCCCTGGTTTCTACTCCAGAGTTATCCAAGAAGGCCGGACAGCCGCCGGAGACTCCATCGTCCGGACCGGTGGAGGGTTCGACGTCTCTATCAACGAGCTCTTCGGAATGCGTTATCGGACCGAGATCACTGCTGAGGAAGTTGAACGAGTGCTCGGTTCCCCTCTCGCACAAAGGATGAGGGAGTACTACGAGGGACGCATCTAATCGAGTAGCTGACGGCCGATTTCCAAGACCTCGTCTACTAGCCGAGCCGCGTCACCTAGTCCGGATCTCGGGTTGATAAAGCAGGGACGGATCGCGAACGCTCCGTCTAGCCACGTCCCTGACGGCAGGCTCGTTCCCGTTCGGCGTAGCTCGGCGAGGTTTTGCTCGTTGAAGTCGTTGAGCCCTCCCTCGCTCAGCTTCGGATGCACGTAGCGGAAGCATGCGATCGAGAGCTCGGGTTCAAGCATTAGCTCCAATTCGGGGGAAGCAGTGGCTCGCTCAGCGACGAGTCTTGCGCAGTCGTTGTGCCGAACTACGCGGTCTTTGACGCCTTGGGCCCCTATCTCTTTCAGAATCGCCCAGACGGCGATGCCTCGAGCGGGTGTGCTGAAGTCGAGCCCCCAATCAGGCGTCCCCCGGCCGGTTGATTCCCAAGGTGACTCGGGGTCGCCCTCGGCATCCTCGTACTCGCGTTCTTTGTCGTAGCCTCCTGTCTCGACAGTGAAGCTACGACCAAGCAGATCTCCGTCGCGGCAGATGACCAAGCCAGTTCCGACGGGCGCCGCTAGCCACTTGTGTGGGTCTATGGCGAAGGAGTCAAAGTGGGCGGGGTCCCCGAATCTGCCTTGTACGCGCTCGTCTAAGATGCCAAAGCCTCCGTAGGCGCCGTCCACGTGGAACCAGACTCCGTACTCTCTGGCCAGTGCGCCCATTTCGGCCAGCGCGTCGACGATTCCGGTATTGACATCGCCTGCGTTCCCGACGATTGCAACTGGTGTAGCCCCTGCTGCCAAGTCCCGCTCAAGGGTCTCTCGCAGGACAGCAACATCGATACGCCGTTCAGCCTCGAGAGGGATCGACTGCAGATTGGCCCGACCCATACCGAGGACGCCAAGGGACCTACCCATGACGTGGTGGGCCTCGACACTTGCGTACACCCGCGGATTTGGGATTGAGGAGATCCCATCGCGTGCGGCGTCAATGCCGATACGTTCGCCCGCATGTTGCCTTGCGGCACCGAGGCCAACCAGGTTGGCGGTAGAGCCGCCTGAAGTGAACTGGCCGACGAACGTTTTGGGGAATCCGAGGAGTTCAATCATCCATTCGACGGCCATTGAGTCGATGTGATTACCGGGTTGAACCCACCACCGTTGAGCGCTCGCAACCGTCTGTGCCAGGTTCGCAGCGATCCCGACAGTCGTTGGTGCGTTAGTGACCCACCCTGAGAATCCCGGATGGCCCGTTCGAAGGCCGCGCTCGATGACCACCTCACTCAAGAGCCGGAGCACTTCGTCCAGGCCTGCTCCTGAAGCCGGAAGTGTTTCGTCGATAGCTTCCAGCCAGGCCGCTCTGGGCGCCGCTCGATCGGGTCCCTCAAAGCGCGTGAACTGAAGGAGGCTCGGAAGGAGAGCCTCAATAGCGGTGTCGAGGTCGGAGGTTGATGAGGTTTCGGTCATGGGCGTTCATCCTAGAACGGACTTCCCTGCCCGGAACTGAGGATCGGCATTAAGTTTGGGATGAACTGAACCGCGCGAACTCCGGTGCCAGCGCCGCCTGTGAGGTTCTTGTGTAGGCTCGCGGTACGTCCGATTTGGAGTGAAACATGAGAGCGGTCGCCGTCTGACTCAGCCATGTCTCTTGGTAGAGGGGTGGGTCTTGCAGGGTCGATGATGGCCCAGTGAATTACGGGCGAGACCGCGGACTTCGACACGAACGTGTCCATGGAGTTCTTCTCGCCCAACCGCACGCCGGTGCAGATGGAGAGTCACACGGTGCTTGCGTAGGACTACTAGAAGTCCACGTCGTGTCCGATTCCCATCGCATCCGCGTTGTTGAGTGCCCGGACGGCAGTTGCAACGTCGAGTGTCGCGATTCCGACGGACTTGAACATCGTCCTCCCAAACCGAGGTGTCACGGTTGCGTTCAAGATCTCGGTCAGTGTTGCATCGGGGGTCTTGTCGGCTTGGATGATGTCTCCAGCCTCTTGTTCTGCTGCAGCCCGATCCTCGACTACAACGAACGCCTCGCGGACGAACGCGGCTGGGATCTCGACCATGGACCGTGTGTACGCCCCAATCGCGTTGACATGGACACGGTCGCGTAGGGCATGTGATTCGAAGAGCGGGGTGCTTGCAGGTGTTGCCGTGGCAACGATGTCAGCACCCGTGACTGCTTCATCCGCGCTGGCAACAGCGGAACCGGCGACCTCGCCTGCGAGCTCTGCCGCGCGTGCCGGATCGCGGCTCCAGACGACGATGCTCTCGATATCGCGGACCGCGCGAATCGCGTCTATCTGATCGCGTGCCATGAACCCTGCGCCGAGCATCGCAACCGAGTGCGCGCCTAGGGGGGCGAGAAGATCAGTCGCCAATCCGCATACCGCACCGGTGCGAATCGCCGTCAGCACGGGACCATGGACAATTCCACACGGTTCGCCCGACTCATCGAAGACGACAACAATGCCCGCTGGCGCGCCGGGCGCCGTAGAGACGATCTTCACGCCAACGTTATGCGCAACCAAACCAGGCATGACAAGAGATGTCCCGACCGTCTGACGCTGCGGCACCTCCCATGTTGTGAGAAGCGCAGACCGAAGAGCGTCGATGGCATCGTGCATCGGCAGCGCGATGCGAGTATCGGCCGCATTGAGAACTCTCACGATGTCATCCGATACTTCACCGGTGGCACTTCGAATCTGCCATTTCTCTCCCCATGGTCTCGATGCACAGTACACATCGAGACCATGCTCGACGGCTTTCCGTGTGAGGGGGAGAATTTTACATTCTTCGTGAGGGACAATGAAGAAGACAGTTCAGAATGTAATCGACGCGAAGGGCGCTGGCGTGTTCAGTATCGACACAGACCTGTCAGTTTTCGACGCCGGCTACAACGTCGAACTCGTCGTCGACACGCCGATCGAAGTGGTCCAACGCCACCTCGGACCATGGGCAACCGCGACGACTCTCGGCGCCAACACGACCCGAATCGAGATGAGTGTTCCCGACCTGGGCTGGGCTGTGTTGATGCTTGCTGTCCTCAATGCCGATATCCGCCACATAGAACCGGCCGAACTCCGGACTCTCCTGCAACGATTTGGCGCACCGATTCTTCATGGCGACGAACCCCTCCCTTCCAGGGAACTGACACTGTTCGGTGGAGCTGGTGTGGGTCGAGCGACCGGACATCAATCTTCTATGTCCTTTCCCAACGTTGCGTACGGGTTCAGGAACTGTCCTGTTGGGCCCACATAACAAAAGACCCCTTTCGGGGCCTTTTGCTGGTTCGATCGCCAAGTGATCGACTCCGTTTGATGTCTAATACACAGACGTGTCTGTTCGACACATCCGAGCACCTCGACTCGTCCAGATCAGTCTACTTGCGGGCGGTAGGTGGGCGCCAACTGTGCGGCTGCAGCGATTCTCTTGCCGAACTCCTCAACTTCGCCGGGAAACCCGGCTTCAACCACTCCTACTACCACGCCCCATGCCATCTTGAGCATGAAACTCTTGGGTTCTGCCTGTAGGACGACGCTCAATTGGGTCGCAGATGTGGCGCCCTCCAGACGCACTGACAGATGCAGATCGAGATCACGTTGGTTGACGCCAAGGTCCATTCGTTCATTGACGACTTGCTTGGTCGCTTCGGCTCGGCCTGGTCGAGCGGTGCCGGCGATCGTCACGGAGAAGTCGAATCCGGTCAGTAGATCGCCGGTATGAGTCGCGTTCTTGATTGCAGAGATTCCGCTCAAGCCACTCCAAATGTCAGCCTTTTGGAGTTGCGCCCAGACTTGCTCAGGCGTGGCGGAAACTTGGACGTTGTGCTGCGTTCGAGCCATCGTTGAAGCGTAGCTGAAACCAGGTCGGAGTCTCGGTGTGTCTACCGTGGTAGCGAGTGTTGTGACGGTAATCTCTCAGGATGCCTGGACTACTTGCCTTTCACGCTCATCCCGACGACGAAGTGACCTCGACGGGTGGGACCCTTGCCAGATACGCTGCGGCAGGTGAAGATGTGGTGGTGGTGACTCTCACCGATGGTGCCGAAGGCGAAGTCCATAACTACGGAGATCAAGAGGAAGAGATCAAGGCTCGGTTGGTCGAAGTCCGTGCTGCAGAGCTGGCTACTGCACTTGAGATACTTGGTGTCGAGCAGCATGAATTCCTCGGATACCGCGACTCGGGTATGATGGGCGACGACGCCAACAGCAATCCTGATTGCGCATGGCAGGCTGACTTCGATGAAGCTACCGGGCGGCTGATCAGGTTGATCCGCAAGTACAAGCCAGAGGTAATGACAATCTACGACCCCTTTGGCGGGTACGGTCATCCAGATCACATTCAGGTGCACCGCATTGGCATGGCTGCCTATTTCCTTTCCCGCGACCTAGGAAGATTCCCACTTGAAGATGGCGAAGAGGAGTGGAAGCCAGCCAAGCTCTACTGGACAGCGTTCACGCGCAGTCGATTGCAAGCCTTCGCTAAGACCCGACTCGACGGCGGCCACATCGACCAAGAGCAGTACGAACAAATGGTGCTTGACGGTTTCCCTGACGAGGATGTCTCGGCTTGGATTGACGCGTCCGATTACTGGGAGCAGAAGAAGGCTGGCTGGAGAGCCCACAAGACTCAGATACCAGAGGATTGGCTCGGGTTCTTTGGAGGAGGCGACAGCAGCGCCTCGGCTTGGGGCAAAGAATCGTTTGTGAGGATCGCCTCCAGCGTTGTGACAGAACTGCCAGAGGAAGACCTCTTCGCTGGGCTTAGATAGGGCCTCAGGCTAATGTAGCTCAGGTTCACGCTGACAGAATATGGAGATGCCCGATGAAGATTGCCTACGTGTTCTCGACCTCAGGGCACACAGCTAGCTACAAGCTTGGTCAGATGATCCTTCCTCAACTCGAGAGCGGTTCTCATGGGGTTGAGGTTGTCGGGATGATGTTTTTTGATGACAACACGTACATCTTGAGGGAAGGCGACCCAATGGGGGAGCGCCTTGCCAAGGTGGCTCGCGAACAGGGGATACTCCTAATGATGTGTGACAACTGTGCGCTTGAGCGCGGTCTGGCCACTGGCGCAGCGTATCCTGAGTCGTCGGCAGCGACAGGCACGGTCGAAGGCGTCGTGTCGGGATGCTTCCCTGACCTTTACTCCGCCCTATCTGGCAACCCGCCAGACCACATCATCACCCTCTAGGGTCGAGTGGGACTCCTCGTCTGAAGGAAGTACGCAGAACATATCTGTATATGTTCTGTGTAAGGCCGTGCTGGATCGCCACCGCACAAAGCTCACGACGTCGAATGTGGGAAAGGGGTGCGTGAAATACGCAAACCCGGAGAGGATCGTCTTCGATGTCATTGCCACGAAGCTTCGAGAGGCCCTCGATGAAGGACCGGTCTGCTGAGAAGAGTGTCCGGTCTGGAAGGCGTTGTGGAGACTTAGCTTTTCCTCCTGTTCGATCTAGTAAACTTGCCATTGCTCGTTATTGGATTGAACTCTCATGATGATTGTCAGAGACCTCCATATCGAGGTCGGCCCCCGTGTTCTGATCGATGGCGCCGCCTTCACTATCCACCCCGGAGACAAGATAGGTCTCGTGGGTCGTAACGGCGCGGGCAAGACGACGCTCATGAGAACGCTCACGGGTGAGAGGCCTGTTCACTCCGGCTCTATCGACATCTCCGGAAGAATGGCCTACTTCTCGCAGACCGCGCACCTCCCGAGAGAGGGAGAGGGAGACACCACGGCTATTGAACGGGTGCTGGAGGCGAGAGGCTTCGGCAAGTTACAGGAACGAATCGCCGAAACGCTTGATCTCATTGAACACTCCGAAGGAGGAGACCAAGAGCGCTATATCACGAGGCACGCACGGTTGCTGGATGAGTTCGATACGGCCGGCGGGTATGCCGCTGAGGCTGAAGCCAAGCAGATCGCAAGATCAGTGGGGATCCTCAACGAGGAACTGGACCAGCCTGTTGCCTCAATGTCGGGAGGCCAACGAAGGCGAGTTGAGTTGGCGAGAATCTTGTTCTCTGACAGCGAAACGCTGCTTCTTGATGAGCCGACCAACCACCTTGACCTCGACGCAAAACAATGGCTCATGGAGTACCTGGCTGCCTACAAGGGAGGCATTCTCGTTGTAAGTCATGATCTCCCGCTTCTGGATCAGTCCATCACGTCGGTGCTGTCGCTAGATAACGGTGAGATCGAGCCATACCGAGGCAACTACACCCACTTCCTTGAGGAGCGAGATCGTCGGCGTGAACAGCGAATCCGCGAACGCACACTGCAGGATCGGAAGATCGCTCAGCTGGAAAAGACGATCAACAGGTTCCGGGGCTCCACCGAGAAGATGGCGAGAAAGGCAAAGTCGATGGAAACTCGTGTCGACAGGATGAAGGACGACCTGACAGAGGTCTCCAAACTCGGCGCCAACGTCAACGTTGCGTTCCCCCAGCCACCACCTTCTAATCGAACACCGGTTGAAGGTAAGGGTCTCGCCAAAGCGTTTGGTGACAACGTGGTGTTCATGGATATCGACGTGCATCTCGAACGTGGTGAAACGATGATCATCATCGGCCTAAACGGGGCAGGGAAGACGACTCTGCTGCGCATTTTGGCGGGTGTTGAAGATCGAGACATGGGCGAACTATTTATTGGCGACAAGACAAGGTTGGGCTACTACGCCCAGGAGCACGAGCAGGTTGTGTCGGGCAAGACCGTCTATGAACATGTCCGCGAGATCTCAGAACTCCCGGACGGTGAGCTTCGAGGACTTCTCGGCAGGCTCTTGCTGGGAGAGACGGTTGATCAGGACGCCGGTACGTTGTCTGGTGGCGAGAAGACCAAGTTAGCTCTGGCCATGGTGGTCCTCGCCCAACCAAACGTGATGTTGCTCGATGAGCCCACTAACAACCTTGACCCTCAGGCACGGGATGCTCTGCTCGACGCGTTACGGGACTACTCGGGCACGATTGTGTTGGTAAGCCATGACACAGACTTCGTAGCCGAGCTAAGCCCTGACCGGGCCATCATCCTCCCGGATGGGACACTTGATTACTTTGATGAGGAGATGCTAGAGCTTGTTGCTCTGACGTAGCCTTAGTGCCGCGGTTGAGCTCCTGGTGCCCGCCAGCCCTATTCATGTCTGTCGTGAGCTTCCTCACCGGCTACATTCTTGTCCTTGTCCTTGTCCTGATTCGCAAAAGGGGCCCGACCTCTCGGCCGGACCCCTCTGCAACATGAACCCGAGCGACGCTACGCGATGTAAGCGACCAGTTTCTCAAAGGCTTGGCGCCAGCCGAACTCTCCGGGGGAGCCTGCGGGGACTCCGGCGTGGGTCATGGTTACTCTTATGCGACCGTCAAGGTCTTCTAACTCGACCGTGACTTCAGTGACGAAGGGCTTGTTGCCGTCCATCCCCATTGCGGACGGGGGCATGGGGTTGCCTGCTGGATCGGTCATTACCTCGGTGTAGACGAGTCGGGTCAAAGGGGAGACCTCGAGGTGAGCTCCGCCGAACCACATTTCCATCGGTCCATTTGGGGTTTCCATCGCCATGGAGACCCGGCGCTGGCCACCGACGGTGGCGTCGATGTCCGCCACCGGGATGGTGCAACCCTGTGGGCCGTACCAGTTGGCGAAGTGCTCACCGTTGGTCCACATATCCCACATGTTCTCGATTGAAGTGTCGAAAGTCTCCTCAATTACTACTGGCTGAGTGTGGCTCATGTGGCTTCCTTTGCTTGTTCGATTTCGTTGATGTAACTGTGAAGGCGGTCAAAGCTGGTTTCCCAGATATGACGGTACTGCTCGGTCCATTCCACTACCTCGTTGAGGGGGGCGGCTTGGATGGTGCAAGGCCGGTACTGGGCTCTTCTGCTTTGGCGAATGAGGCCTGCTTGTTCCAGAACGCGGACATGCTTGGAGATTGCTGGCATCGACATCTCGAAAGGCTTAGCGAGTTCACTCACCGTTGCTGCCCCTTTGCTGAGTTGCTGCAACATCTTCCTACGAGTCGAGTTGGACAACGCTGCGAACGTTTGATCCAACCGATCGTCATCAAGAACTGCGATCATTAGCTCTCCTTAACCTAACAGTTAATTAACTGAAAGGTAAAGTAGCGAAGAACGAGCTAGGTTTCAAACAGGAGAGGACCTAGAGATCGACTTGCACCTAGACCAGCCAGCGGAGTCCAAATCCAAGACCGGGATGAGAAAGAAAGGGGGCTCAGCCTCTCGGCTGAGCCCCCTTTCGGTACTTCGGTTCGAACGGGGTAGAAGCGATGTTGGTCACGTGGGTTGGGTCATCCGTTGATCGCCGGAATGATGGTCTCCCCGTACGCTTTGAGCGTCTCTTCTTTGCCATCGTGCATTAGGTAGATGGAGAATTGGTCCACCCCAGCGTCGCGTAGTTCCTCGAGCCGAGCGATGTGTTCTTCTGCCGGGCCCAGCAGACAGAAGCGATCGATGAGTTCGTCGGTGACGAACTCTACGTGGTCGCTGTCGGAGCTTCCGTGCTGAGCGTAGTCGTACCCCTTGCGGTTCTCGATGTACGCGGTGAGTTCGGACGGCACGAAGCCTCCTCCATCATCTCCGTAACGATCGACGAGGTCCGCTACGTGGTTCCCCACCATTCCACCGAACCACCGCACCTCATCGCGCTGGTGTGCGAGGTCGTCGCCAACATACGCGGGTGCAGCCACGCACATGTAGAGATCGTCTGGATTACGCCCAGCGTCTGAGGCCGCTGTGCGAACAGCCTCGATCATGTACTTGGTCAGATAAGGATCAGCTAGTTGGAGAATAAAGCCGTCTGCTACTTCGCCCGTCATTGCCAGCGTCTTGGGTCCGTACGCTGCCACAAGGACTGGCACTCGAGTCTTCTCCGCCCATGGGAACTGAACGGTAACTCTGTTGTATTCGACCGAGTCCCCTTCAGCAAGCGCACGGATCACGCCAACTGATTCTCTCAACTCGGCTAGACCGCGTGGCTTCTTCCCGATTACCCGCACGGCAGAGTCTCCTCGACCGATCCCCACAATGGTGCGTGCACCGAACATCTCGTTAAGGGTGGCGAAATGGCTGGCCGTGACGGTCATATCCCGGCTCTAGGGGTTGGTGACCATAGGACCAACGATCATGTCCTTTGTGTTGGCCAGCATCTGGGAGAAGATCACATAGGGTTCCTCCCACAACACATGGCTGTCGAAACTCCACCCATACTTGAAGCCTGCTGCCTCCGCTTGGACCGTGAGATCAATGACCGTTTTTGCGGGGGGATCGAGTTGAAATACGACGCCGAAGTCCATGGTGTCTCCTGTGCTAGTCGTTTTGAGGGAAGCCCAAATCTACCGAGCTCGACGCGGGGTCGGGCCATCTGCTGGTGATTACTTTCGCCTTGGTGAAGAACTGGATGCCCTCCGGCCCATACATGTGCGTATCCCCAAAGAGAGAGTCACCCCAGCCCCCGAACGAATGTGAAGCTACCGGGACGGGGATTGGCACGTTGATGCCCACCATCCCCACCTCAACATCGAGCTGGAACTGACGGGCGGCGCCGCCATCTCGAGTGAAGATGGCAGTGCCATTTCCGTAGTTGTTCGAGTTGATAAGACTCAGAGCTTCTTCGTACGTGTCGACTCGGACGATGCCGAGGACGGGGCCGAAGATTTCCTGGTCGTAACAGGCCATGCCAGGCAAAACGTTGTCGATGAGTGATGGTGAAAGGAAGAATCCTTCGCCTGCTACCTCTTGCTGACGTCCGTCTACCACCACAGTTGCCCCGTCGGCTCCGGCTTGACCTATGTGGCCAGCAACTCGGTCGCGGTGCTCACGTGTGATGAGCGGCCCCATGCCCGACTCAGGATCGGTTCCATCCCCAACTTTGATTGCAGGGATACGTTCTTTGATAGCTGCAACGAGAGGATTTGCCACAGCTCCCACCGCCACCACGATGGAGATGGCCATGCAACGCTCTCCTGCTGATCCGTAGGCCGCAGATACCGCCGCGTCTGCCGCGACGTCGATGTCGGCGTCTGGCAAGACCGTCATGTGGTTTTTTGCTCCTCCAAGTGCCTGCACCCGCTTTCCTGCGCTGGTGCCCGTCTGGTAGACGTACCTCGCTATGGGTGTGGATCCAACGAAGCTGATTGCCTTGATGGTGGGGTGTTCAAGCAGGCGATCGACTGCCACCTTGTCTCCGTGGACCACATTGAAGACCCCGTCTGGAAGCCCCGCGTCTGAGAACATCTCAGCCACCATCATGTTGACGGTTGGATCCTTCTCAGACGGCTTGAGAATGAAGGTGTTGCCAGCAGCAATCGCGTTCGGATACATCCAAAGCGGGACCATCGCCGGGAAGTTGAACGGGGTGATACCGGCGACCACTCCGAGCGGCTGGCGGACCGTGTAAACATCCACACCTCTGGATGCTTGCTGAGTGAAACTGCCTTGAAGCAGTTGAGCAGCGTTGCAAGCGAACTCGATGTTCTCGATGCCTCGGGTGACCTCTCCGGTTGCGTCTGAGAGGACTTTGCCATGTTCTGCGGTGAGCGCGGCAGCGATATCAGTCCGGTGTCTGTTCGCTATCTCTCGGAACGCGAACAGGATCGATGTACGCTGTGCGAGGGAGGTGGACTTCCACGATTCGAAGGCGACGGCCGCCGTCTCAACGGCTCGGTTAACCTCTTCCACGGTGGCTAGGCCTACCGAAGCGGTTTGCTCTCCGGTAGCGGGGTTGTACACAGGGCTGGTTCTCCCCGAAGTCGACTCGTAAAGCTTGCCACCAATGTGATGCTGAATTGTCCGCATGTTCTTTCTCCCTCAGTGCCGGCGGGCAGGGTTGCCGCGTCGGAGATACTTCCCGTCGGTCTTGTTGCCGAAGTACTCGCCATCTGCGACGAGTGTCTTGCCCCGCAGAAGTACCTGCTCGACCTTGCCCTGCACTTCGAGACCTTCGTACGCTGAGTAGTCCACGTTCATGTGGTGCTCGGTTGCTGACTTGGTCCACGTCGTGCCTGGGTTAAAGATCACCACGTCTGCATCGGAACCAACTGCGATAGTTCCCTTCTTGGGGAAGAGGCCGAAGATCTTTGCCGGTGCGGTACACGTTACTTCGATCCAGCGGTTGAGGTCCAAGTGTCCTTCTGCTATCGCGCCGTGGTACATCAGCTGGAACCTGTCTTCAACACCTGGCAGGCCGTTAGGGATTCCGGTGAAGTCGCCTTCTCCGAGACGCTTTTGGGTACCGAGGTCTGGATGATCCTCCATGCAGAATGGGCAGTGATCTGTTGAGACGACCTGCAGATCATTGGTCGCTAAACCTCGCCACATCGCATCTTGATGCCCATCGGCGATTGGACGGATCGGGGTGGAACATACGTACTTCGCCCCCTCGAACCCGGGCTTCGACATGTGCTCTTCCAAGCTCAGCCACAGATACTGTGGGCAGGTCTCAGCGAAGATGGGGAGACCGCGATTTCGAGCAGCGGCCACTTCTTCGAGTGCCTCCTTTGCCGATAGGTGGACGATGTAGAGCGTGACGCCGGCGAGTTCGGCCAGGGCAATGGCTCTATGGGTCGCTTCAGCCTCCGTGATGGCTGGGCGTGTGATCCCGTGGTATTTGGGGTCCGTCTCGCCCCGCTCAATCGCCTGTTCACGGAGCACATCGATAGCCATCCCGTTCTCAGCGTGCATCATGATGACGGCGCCTGCCTCGGCTGCCACCTGCATGGCACGAAGGATCTGGCCGTCGTCGGAGTACAGGACACCGGGGTACGCCATGAATAGCTTGAAGCTGCTGACGCCACGATCGATGAGGACGCCCATTTCAGGCAAGGTGTCTGCGTTGATGTCACCGGCGATCATGTGGAAGCCGTAGTCAATGGCGCAGTTGCCCTCCGCCTTGGCCATCCACGCGTCGAAGCCGTCGACCATCGACTCGCCCTTCACCTGCACAGCAAAGTCCACGATGGTGGTGGTCCCACCCCACGCCGCTGCGCGAGTGCCGGTCTCGAAACTGTCCGAAGCGACCGTGCCTCCGAAGGGAAGCTCCATGTGGGTGTGCACATCGATTGAGCCGGGGGTTACTAGCTTGCCGGCGGCGTCGATCACTTTGTCCGCTGACGACTCCCAGTCGTGGCTGCCGGGGGTAGCGATCGCAACGATCTTCTCGCCGTCGATGAGAACGTCAGCTTCGACGGTGTCGATCGCGGTAACAACAGTTCCGCCTTTGATAAGTGTCTTCATGGCTCCTCCGAGGGTGGTTGCCTAAGAAAGTTCGTCTATCACATTGATTAGGATTGCCGCGCCTTGGTCGGCTTCTTCGTCAGTCAGGCTAAGCGGCGGTGCCATCCTGACCACGTTGCCGTAGAGACCGCCCTTTCCGACCAGAAGCCCACGGCGCTTGCAGGCTTCGCTGAATCCTGCTGCTGTGGCAGCGTCGGGTTCTAGCCCGTCATCGCCAACCATTTCGAAGGCCAGCATGAGGCCCTTGCCTCGTAGCTCGGCGATCCACGGTGTTTCGGCTACAACGGGATCGAGGGTCCGGCGAAGACGGTCACCTTGCTTGAGGCTGTTGCCTTGCAGATCCTGCTCCTCAAGGTAATCAAGGTTGGCAAGCGCTCCTGCCGTCGTGAGCGGGTTCCCGCCGAACGTGGAGATGCTATTGACACCTACGGCATCCATAACCTCGGCTCTTGCAACTACTCCACCGAGCGGAAGTCCGTTGCCAATGCCCTTGGCAAAGGTAAGGATGTCGGGGGTGAAGCCGTGCGCCTGATACCCCCAAAGATGCTCGCCTGTGCGTCCCCACCCGGTCTGGACCTCATCTGAGACGAAGAGGATTCCGTGCTTGTCTAGAACCTTCTTCATCTCGCCGAAAAATCCTTCCGGGGGAGTGGCAAAGCCACCAACGCCTTGGATAGGTTCCGCGATGAGGCAGGCAACATCTCCCGAGGTCATCATGTCGATCACCTGCTCCAGGTCCTCTACGCAGGCTCGAGTGAAGGCCTCGTCGTCGAGATCTCGGAAAGGACTCCTGAGCTTGTAGGGCCCGTGCACAAAGCTCACTTGCAGCCCCGTGTAGCTGGTGGGTGACCAAGCCTTGTGACCCGTGAGACCCACCGCCGTGAATGAGCGACCGTGATAGCTGTTCCGCATCGCCAGCACCTGGTTCGTCTTGCGGTAGGAGGTTGCCAGCAGCATTGCAGCGTCGTTCGCCTCGGTACCTGAAGTCGTGAAGAAGACTCGAGCATCGGGGATGCCGGACATCTCAGCGATTCTCTCCGCCAGCTCAATCATTGGTTCAGTTAGGTACAGGGTGGACGTGTGAAGCATCTTGCCGGCTTGATCCTGGATCGCCTGCACCACCTGAGGGACGTTGTACCCCGTCATGGTGGTGAGGATCCCGCCGAAGAAGTCGAGGTACTTGTTACCCTCTGCGTCCCACACGTGGCGACCCTCGCCCCGCACAATGGCAATGGGCTCCTCGTAGTAGAGCGCTAACCACGAGGGTGTGACGGCTTTGTGTCGGGCGAGTAGCTCTGCGTGTTTTGGCATGGTTAGTTTCCGGTCAACGATCCGTAGGTATCTGGTCGACGATCCCGATAGAACGCCCATTGGTTCCTAGCTTCTTCTAGCTGCGTCAAATCAAGATCTCGCACGATCAACTCCGCATCGTGGGCCGAGGCAGGTCCATCAATGAACTCACCGCGTGGGTTCGCGAAGTACGAGGTGCCGTAGAAGTCGTTCTCACCAAGGGGCTCGACGCCTACTCGGTTGATCGCTCCGACAAAGTAGCCGTTTGCGATAGCCGACGCTGTTTGTTCGATCTTCCAGAGATGCGAAGAGAGGCCCCTGCTGGTGGCCGAAGGGTTGAACACGATTTCAGCTCCAGCGAGACCCAACGCACGCCAGCCCTCTGGGAAGTGGCGGTCGTAACAGATGTAGACCCCGATGGTTCCTACCGCTGTCTCGAACACCGGGTAGCCCATGTTGCCTGGGCGGAAGTAGAACTTCTCCCAGAAGCCCTTCACCTGGGGGATGTGGTTCTTGCGGTACTTCCCCAGATACGTGCCGTCGGCGTCAATTACTGCTGCCGTGTTGTAAAGGAACCCTGGCTTTTCCTGCTCGTAGACTGGCAGAACCAGCACCATATTCAGCTCCTTGGCAAGGGCCATGAAGCGTTGTGTGGTTGGTCCCTCGGGGACCGCCTCTGCGTAGCCGTAGTACTCGGTGTCCTGCACCTGACAGAAGTATGGTCCGTAGAACAACTCTTGGAAACACATAACTTGTGTCCCCTGCGCGGCGGCCTCCCGAGCGTATTTCTCGTGGAGGTCGATCATGGACTCCTTATCGCCGGTCCACTTTGTCTGGACGATGGCGGCTCGTACGATCCTGCTCATAGTTATCTCGTTTCGGAAGTAATCGGCTCGGCCGGGTGTATCGGCCAACTCTATTGGCGAATTGCACGCAGGACAACGAATTACGCGGTTTTATTGGAGCGGCACCTTTCCGCTCGCTAATGAGTGTCCTTCGGTAGGCTTTGGTGATGGAGTTCATGGTGATCGACAACCGGTGGAGAGAAGCCTTGAACCGTCCTCAGGGTCTCGTTGCTTTCCGCGGCTGGAATGACGGGGGGGAAGCTGCCTCAATGGCTATTCATCACCTGTTAGACGCCTACCCCAGTACGCATATCGGGACTCTGGACCACGAAGAGTTCACCGATTATCAAGTGACGCGACCAGAAGTCATCATGGACGGCGGCTCTCATCACATCCTTTGGCCCCAGACTGACGTCCACCAGGTAGAACTCCCGGGCAGGGATCTCGTTGTGGTGATTGGGGATGAGCCTCGACTTCGCTGGAGAACCTACTGCCTTGAGATCGGCAAGATGTTCGGATTCCTAGGTGTAGATCAAGTGGTGTGCATGGGCGCGTTTGTTGGACAAGTTGCCCATACGCTTCCGGTGCCCATCATCGGAGTGGCTCCTCCCGACGTACGAGTCCGGCACGGATTGCTTAGCTCCAATTACACCGGTCCCACCGGGATTCTCTCTGTGCTGAATGATGATCTGGGACAATCTGGGTTCGACTCGGTCAGCTTGTGGGCAGCAATTCCGCACTACCTAGCCACCATTGAGAATCCGCAAGCCGCTCAGGAGTTGCTGTCTCGTTCGTTTGACGTGTTAGGTCGCGACGGATCGACACCGGATCTGGGTGCCCGAGTCCAAGAGTGGCGGGAGGATGTCAGCGACCTCATCTCGGAGTCTGAGGAACTGCAGCACTACATTTCGGGACTTGAGCAGTCAGGCTCGTTGGATCCCGACGGTGCGGATGAGCTAGTAGAAGACATTGAAGCCTTTCTACGCGACTCAGAGTCCTAGCCCACCTGCTGTTAATCCCCGAACCGTCGAATGCGACACTGCAAGCCCAGTGTGAGTTCAGGGGGTGAGTGCGACGCTTTGGGGCGGGGGTGTTAGGCGGTCCAAGTGCCGAGACTGCG
>Ga0115002_10002616_pt1 | contig 23311 bp, 19 predicted proteins | sample ArcticOcean_MG_C_8_FD_89576 | JGI IMG/M metagenome (GOLD analysis project Ga0115002, IMG submission 89576) | Marine microbial communities from western Arctic Ocean - ArcticOcean_MG_CB11_86 | ecosystem: Environmental > Aquatic > Marine > Oceanic | place: Arctic Ocean: Canada Basin | collected... | reverse complement strand
TATGCGCAGCGTGAAGCGGCTCGACGGTTGTTTTCGCGGGTTGGCGTGCGAGCGAATTGAGCGGACCGAAGGATTCGGTGGCCACGCGACTTCGTCGGAGTCCGCTATGCGATGTCGGGCATCTACCGCGCGATGGACACACAACGTCGCGATGAGTCATACTTGCGGCGAACGATGATTGCTCTGGTTGACGACAACTGTTTTGTTTCGGTCCAGAGCAGTGTCGCGTTGGCCGGCCGGTAAGCCGGAACACCCCTCATAAGGACACGCGGCGGCGCCAAATGTCCTTGGAGATTCGGCAATGCAGAAACGGTCCATAATCGCCGTATGCCTCGTACTGGCGGTGATTATTGTTGCGGTGGCGTTCACAGTCTGGCGTTCAGGTGATATGCCATTTGGCGATGTCGATCCCGTTGCAGAACGCAGGTCGGAGTACACGACGTCGGTGGGATGCCGGGAGTGCCATGCTGAGGAATACAACTCTTGGCACGATTCGTTTCACCGAACGATGACGCAGGAAGCAAGTGCCGATTCAGTCGTGGCTCCATTCGACGACGTGACCGTTAGTTCTCGGGGGCGTTCGTTTCGTTTCTACAAAAGGGGCGACGAGTTTCGAGTGCAGATGATGGATATTACCTCGGAGGCGAAGCGGAAGTTAAGAGGGCATCCGACTGAAGGAGTTCGTAATCTTCCCGAAAACGATCGACAGATTGTCATGACGACCGGTTCGCATCACCATCAGGTCTATTGGGTCAAAGGGGCTGGAAATGAGTTTAAGCAAGTTCCTTTCGTCTATCACATCGCAACGAAACAATGGATTCCGAATGAGGACTCATTTCTACAACCCGACAGCGATGAACACCAATCCCAACGTTGGAACGACAATTGCATCGTCTGTCATACAGTGGCAGGGCGCCCAGGATTTGAAGTGATTGCCAACGCCAACAACCCTAAAGTTGGTCGGTTCAACAGCAGTTTTGTCGAACTTGGCATTGCCTGCGAAGCGTGCCACGGCCCCGGTGACCGGCACGCGGAAGCTCACCGCCGCAGTGGAACAAAGTCACCGGGAATTGAGAGTACAGACCACAATCCGTCGATCATCAACCCCGCCCGCTTGGACTCGCACCGCTCTGCCGCTATTTGCGGCCAATGCCACGCCCATTTTGTTCCGCGGGATTCGATTCCGTGGAACGAATACGGGTTCACCACGTCATTTCGCCCGGGCGAACTTCTCGACGAATCCCGTGTGATCGTTCGCTATAATTCCGCTCTCAAACACTCCGCTGACATGAAGACCGACCAGGAATTCGATTCCGCTGTGAGTGCTTTCTGGAAGGACGGCACACACCGTGTTGGCGGGCGCGAGTACAACGGTCTGATCGAATCGGGCTGTTACCAGAGAGGAAAGATGTCGTGCCTCTCCTGTCACTCGATGCACGACTATTCCGAACCAAACGATCAACTCAGCAAAATCCTGAACGAAAATGAGACTTGCCTTCAGTGCCACAACGACTTTGCCGACCGAATCAGCGAGCATACTCATCACAAGGCCGGTTCGAGCGGAAGCCTGTGCTACAATTGCCACATGCCGCACACGACTTTCGCTCTGTTTAAGGGGATTCGCAGCCATCGGATCGACAGCCCGAATTCGCAAACCTTTGTCAAATCTGGTCGACCGAATGCATGTAACCTGTGCCATCTGGATCAAACGCTGCAATGGACCGTCGATAACCTTCAAAGGTGGTACGGTCAGCCGCACGTTCCAGTCGATCAAGACAATCAGAAGATTGCGGCATCGATCCTGTGGATGCTCAAAGGCGATGCCGCACAACGAGCAATTGTGGTGTGGAGCGCCGGCTGGAAACCTGCCAAAGACGCCAGCAACGATGACTGGACCGTCCCCTACGTCGCCGAGCTTTTGGTGGACCCGTATGCCGCGATTCGATTCATGGCGGCTCGCACGCTTGAAACATCGAATGTGCAGATCGATTCACACTACAGCTTTATCGGCCCGCGGTATGAACGGGAATCAGAGCGACAACGATTCATCGATGCCTGGCAAGACTCGTCTCGAGAAACTCAACCGAATCGGAATCAGCGTCTGTTGTTCGACACAACCGGGCGACCAATCCGCAATGAGGTGGATCGGCTCATTCGATTGCGAAGCGACAAACAGATTGTTATTTCAGAGTGACCACCCGACACCGACTGTTGAAACTCTTTCTATTCATCTTCAGAGCCAAGAAACTGAAACCGAGGCACTCGCCGGCCATCCACTTCGACGGTTTCCAGAAACATTTCTTTCGGTCGCACCCAAAGTCCTTGCTCGCCGTAGTCGGGCTGGTAAACAACCATCTCTTCCAGCGTCTCGCTGTGCTTGGCAACTCCAATGACGACGTACTCATTGCCCTTGTAATGTCGGTAGCGTCCTTGTTTCATTTTGTTTTCTCTCCTGTTGTCGGTGCTGCCAAAGCCCGCTGAAGTGGACAAACCACGGTCGCGGATTCGCCACGTCGGTATTGGCTCAACAGTTTCTTTGAATGCCCTGCCAATATGCGCCGAACTTCACGTCGCTTGCCTTTGATTCGGGGGACGGTCATCGAGTCGTACGCGGTGGTCCGGTGGCGCATCCAGGCGATGACGGCGGCTTCGGCCCGTTGCGCCACTGGGATTCGTTTTGTTCGAGCCACCGTGCCGCTTCCAACCGGCGTGGCGTGTTCGGTGACAACCTTTGCCATCTGCTTCGCCAGGTCAGCGTGCGCGGGATGGAAGTTCAGGAACGCCAGGACCGCGCCGAAGAAATCCTCGACGTACTCGGCTTGCGCCTTTTCTCGCCGCAGAGCATCGGCCTGCTTGCGTTTGGCGTAGGATTCGGTGGACCGCTCGACATCCAGTTCGGCGCGAATTCGATCAATCGTCGCCGCTGCTGCCCAAACACCTTTCGAGAAGACCTTTCTGCCTTTCTTCTCCTGCACGACCCAATGATCGCCAGCGGCCTTTGTTCGTCGAGTCAGCGCGGCATCGCCGGGCGGGAGTAAGACCCAACCTTTCGGAACGTCCAGGATTTCTCCATCAGCCGATTTGACTGTGCCTGCCGTTGGCCCGGGCAAGAATGTGTTGTCGCTCATTCCTTTTCGGTCGCCGTCTTCTTGAGTTCCGCCAGTCGGGAAGGTCCGCCGTCGTTGATCTCCATCAGAAAGCGAACGAGGTCGAGGAACTGTTCGTGGGTTTGCAACTGGTTGACCAGACCAGGCGGCATGGCCGAGACTTTGCCCTGCATGAGTTCAAAGATGTCTTTCTTTTCGATTGTAATCTTCTTGCCGCCGGCCGGCTCACGGAGTACCAACGTTTTTTTGTCTTCCTTGACGCGGAAACCGGTCAGCACAAGCCCGCGTTCTGTTTCGACGATCAGTGACTCGAATCCTTTGCGAATCGACTTGGATGGATGGAGTACGGATTCCACGAGGAACAAGTCATTCACGCCGTCGCGTTTTGATGCAAGGTCCGGGCCGAGTCGATCCCCGGTTTTGGGATCGTGGCATTTCACGCACGAGAGCGTTTGGTTGTAGAACAGCCTCGCCCCGCGCAAGGCATCACCGGCGGCGCGGGCTTCGCCGACGAGCGCCTTCGGCTCAGCCGTTGCCAGCTGTTGCGACAGCGACAACACTTTCGGTTCGTTGCCGGTCAATCCCTTGATGGTGAGTTCGTGGATCGACCAATATTTATTGCTTGAAACTCCCGTCTGCGTGATTCGGATGTGCTTGGCCAGGCCCGGACTGCTCAACTCAATCTCGGTCACCGCGCGAAAGCCTCGGCCCTCGGCTACGGCGTTGCTCCATGTCTTCCCGTCGTTGGAAAGTTGCACAGAGTATCCGCGTGGATAATCGTCGTTCGAGCCGCGGGAATCGAGAGTCAGCGCCGTCACCTTTACCGGATCGGGCAATTCGATTCCAAACCACATTCCCGGTTTTTGAGTCGTCCCCGTATCCCAGCGGCTTCCCTGGTTTCCATCGATGGCAGCCGGCAGTTTGTTGGCACCGAAGTTGGCGGTCAGCTTCCAACTCGAGCGATTTTCGAAGGGGGGAGGATCGAACAGCTTCAACTCAGCGAGTGTCCACGGCCCGACCCGCTGCTGCGATGCCGCTCGAATTCGCTTGACATCAGGCGCTTCGATCAACGGAGCCCGGTTGTCCCAACTGTTGCGGATGTAGGTCGCGACATCGGCGATCCACTGGTCGCTGTTCGTGCCCATCGGCAGCATCAATCCGCCGGCATAAATCTTCTTGTCAATCGGTCCAATCAGGCCCTTCAGCAGGATGCGTGTCAGTCGATCCCGATGACCTTGCACGCGAGCAGACCCTGCCAGAGAGGGTGCCAACATCAACCCGTTCTTGTCGGGGCTTGGCTTTCCCTTACCGTCGGGACCGTGACATGTGATACACAGTGTTGTGTATGTGACTTTCCCACGGACGATTGACTCGGCCAGAACTTTGTTGCGGCGCCTGATTTCCTCAAGCTTCTTCCGCTCGGCGATCATCGCTTCGATGCGTGCGCGAATCTGATTGGCGATGCTGGTGATTGAACTGTTGTCGGTGTGGGCTTTGACGATTCCCTCGGCGATTGCCGTCGCATCGGGATGCCCGCCGCGACTGACTGAAAGCAGCGTCTGGATCACAACATCGGGACTTTTGTCCTCCGTCAACTGCTTGATTTGGGCGTCAAGCGATCGGTCATTTTCGATGACCGACTCGGCGATCCGCATTGCTGCTGACCGGACACGTGCGTCGGGATCGGCGAACCCGTCGGATAACAGTTTGATGTTGATCGCGTCGAGACCTTCCAGCGTCCAGAACGCATGCAGCCTTCCCAACGGTTCCTTTCCAGAGCGTGCCAACTGTTCGAGCGCCGCTGCAACGGTTTTGTCGCCATGCAGAATAATCAGCTTCTGAGCTTCACTGCGCCACCAGCCATTTGGATGCGACAGATGAGCGACGAGTTGGGCCGGCGATTCATCCAACATTCGCGGTTGCGGACCGCGCTTTGTCGTCGTGTGATCGATCCGGAATATCCGTCCGCGTCCGATGTTCTTGTCGAGTTCGTACTCCTCGACAACTTTTCGCAGGTACGAATCTTTGCGAACCCAGTTGCCTTCCTGAATGATGCCGCGGTACATATCGACGAGATAAAGGCAGCCGTCGGGTCCGGTAGCGCTGTTGATGGGCCGAAAGTTGGGATCGCTTGCGACGAGGAACTCCTGTTTGTCGTAGGCGTTGGAAACAACGATTCGACCGCTGTCGTTGGTGACTTTGGCCCGCCGAATCAAACGGCCCACCGGTTCACAAATCACCAGATCGCCGTACAGGTCCGTCGGCAAACGGTCTCCACGATAAACCGATTGGCCACAACTGGCCGAGAACCGATTGAGTGTGTTGTCGCCCCGCAACCGAGCGCGGCCGCCCTGCGTGTCGGGAATGTTGTCGATTGGAAAGACCTCGCGGAATCCCGGGGCTTGCTCGCCCGGCAGCGAAATTCTCCCGTACACGATGGGACGCTGAAAATCAGTCGCCGGATTTTCGCCACCTGCGCTGGAGTAGAAAATCCGGCCGACATCGTCGTGTGTCAGTCCCCATTGTCCGGCACCGGCCGGCAAACTTTCGCGAACCACCTTTCCCGTCGTGAACCGATACCGATGGGCCGAGTAGGTTGTGTAAAGCCAGTTATCAATGTTCCAAATGAGGCCGCTCGGCTGGTGTTCGAGGTTGCCGCCTCGTCCGCCACCTGCATGCCACATTTCGATCTTGTCGGCGACGCCGTCGCCATCGGTGTCCTGATAACTTTTCAGGTCGAGCGTGTTTGTCTCGCGAATAATGACGCGGTCAAGCAACGGCAGAATCATACGCGGCAGCACCAATTTGTCGGCGAAGATCGTGTGCTTGTCATAGATTCCGTCGCCGTTGGTGTCTTCATGACGCGAAACGCGACTGGTTGGCGCGAGCTGATTCTTGCCGTCGATCTCCTGCATGTAAGTGCGCATTTCGACGACGTACATGCGGCCGTTTCCATCCCAGGCAATCGCGGACGGCTCGTGAATGTGTGGCTCAGTGAGGACCGGGACGATACTGTACCCCGGCTGAATCTTCATCGTCTTGATCGACTCTTTGGGAGAGAGCGGCGGAGCCTTCGAACTCTGTTGTTGCCCAAATGCGGGGACCGACATCGCCACGGCTAAAACACAGGTAAGACTCACGCTCAACTTCATCGCCATTTCTTGTCCAATCGATACTACTTGAAGTTCTGTCAAAACCCTCTGTTGGCTCACAACACCCCTGGTAATCAAGTGCAGAGTTCACCCACAACCGGGTTTTGACGGAGCCTCTTGTCATTGTCTGTTGGAATCGTCCACCCGGCGCAGCGGTTCAGCCGTGGGGAAAGCGGATTTTTACCGCCAGATTGTAGCTTTCCCATCGACCAAAGACGAATTCGCGGCGTGTCTGCTGTGCAATTATATGTCATTCGTGGTGCCAAACGGGCGAGAATCACGCCACGGAGTGCCGTCTCGCCGCTCCAATGAGAACTCTCGCTGAATTTGTCGGCATGTGTCCTCGCGAAGTCAGTGAGTTTACGCTAGTATGTGTCGAATGATTGATTCACTGCCGGCCAGATTCAGATTCCTACCCCGCTGGGCATGCGTTTCTCCGCCCACCGTTTCCTGAACAGTACCTGACGCGTTCGATCATGTTTTGCAAGTGGCTATGGCAATTGACATTGCCGGGCTAGCGCCTGTCGTTTCGACAATAGCCGATGCTTGCACCGTTGTTCGTCCGCGAATTCACTCCAGGTCAGACTCCATTTGAACGACGCACAGGCTGGTTCTTGTTCCAGCTTCTGCGGGACAGATGTCCCCAAAGACGATTTTCTGCGGCAATCGTCTGTTCAAACGGTCTCTCAAAGAAGATTCAGGAAAATTATGGTCAAGTCAGTTAGAGACGATGCGCCTTGTGATGCAGAAGCAGCAGTTCAGCCGCCCGAAAACGAATCCGCAGCGGCCACTTCGCCAACAGGATTCGGTTCTCTCGGGCTGAACGACGAATTCGTGACTGTTGTCGAAGGGTTTGGATACGCGACGCCGACGCCGATTCAGGCTCAAGCAATTCCGCCGTTGCTTGAAGGTCGCGACGTTCTTGGTCAAGCGCAAACCGGTACCGGCAAGACGGCAGCTTTTGCGCTGCCGTTGCTCCAGCGAATCGATCTCAGCAAGAAACATCCGCAAGTCCTGGTACTCGCTCCGACGCGTGAACTGGCGATCCAGGTCGCCGGCGCATTCGAGAAATATGCCGCCGGCATGCGCGGCCTGCGGGTTGTTCCAATTTTTGGCGGACAGGATTATTCCATTCAATTGCGGCAGATGAAACGAGGCGCTCAGGTTGTCGTCGGGACTCCCGGTCGGGTGATGGATCACATGCGGCGCGGCACGCTGAAGCTTGACGGTCTTCAGTGTCTGGTGCTGGACGAAGCCGACGAAATGTTGCGAATGGGCTTCGCCGAAGATGTTGAGTGGGTTCTCTCCCAGGTTCCCGAGCAACGGCAAATGGCTTTGTTCTCGGCCACCATGCCCGGACCGATTCGCCAGATCGCAAAGAAGTACCTTAAAGACGCCGCCGAAATCACGATTAAGCAACGGACGGCGACGGCCGACACCATTAATCAGCGTTACATTGTTGCAGCTCCGCACCAGAAGCAACTCGCGTTATCACGCATCATGGAAGCAGAACCGATCGACGGCGTTCTCGTTTTCGTCAAGATGCGATGTACGACAGAACCACTCGCGGAGCATTTATCCCGTTCGGGTTTGAAAGCCGCCGCATTGAATGGTGACATTCCGCAGAAGCAACGGGAACGGATTGTCGAGAGTCTGCGGTCTGGCAAGATCGATATCATCGTGGCGACAGATGTCGCCGCTCGCGGACTGGATGTCGAACGCATCAGCCATGTCATCAATTATGACTTGCCGCATGACAGCGAATCGTATGTGCATCGAATCGGCCGCACCGGGCGAGCGGGTCGCAGTGGCGAAGCGATTCTGTTTGTGCATCCGCGTGAACGCCGGTTGTTGAAGCGGTTGGAACAAGCGACACGGCAAACGATCGAACCAATGGAACTCCCGTCGAATCGCGCCATCAACAAACAACGCATCGCTCGCTTCCACGAGCGGATCACCGAGGCGTTGGGTTCTAAGGAACTCGAAACCTATCAGTCGATCACCGAACAATACCAGCGCGAAAACGACATTCCGATGGAATCGCTCGCCGCCGCGTTGGCGATTCTTGCCAACAGCGACACTCCGCTGCTGGTGAAAGACCAAATCGGCAAAGCCAGCTTCTCGAAGGACTCACGGCGTGAGCCAGATCACAAATCTGATCGCCGCGTCGGTGGATCTCGTTCTGAAGTCGGTATGGAGACCTACCGAATTGAAGTCGGTCGAAATCATCGAGTCCAGCCCGGCAACATTGTCGGCGCGATTGCCAACGAAGCGCACATTCGCAGCGACGCCATCGGCAAGATCAAGATTTTTGATTCCTTCAGTACCGTTGATCTTCCGATCGGATTTCCGCGAGACCTGCTCGAAACTCTGCAGAACGTTTTCATCGCCGGACGCAAACTTCAGATGTCGCGAATGGATAATTCACGGCCAGCACGCGTTCGCGATAAATCCGGAAAACGGCCGTACAAATCGTCGAAGTCGAATCCGAAGCATCGCCAAAAGGCATAACGGGACCGAACACTGGGCATTCCTCTTCAAGGATAGAGATGACCGACCTTCGATGCGTCCATGTATTATGCTTGGGAGGTAGCGAGTAGAATACGGGTCGGCCGTCTCGGCCAGCTTGGGACGGTGCGCGGTTCGATTACCCCCAGAACAGCGAGAATCGGCATGCTGCTCATCGAGCGACAACGTTGTTGGCGAATCGTGATCTGTTGTTTTGCCGTATCGGCGCTGACGACGGTCGGCCGTGGTGACGACTGGCCGATGTGGCGTCATAACGCGGCACGTACCGGCGTGACGACGAATTCGCTGCCAGAGAAACTCACGTTGAAATGGGTGAGGCATCTGCCGGAGGTTGAGCCGGCCTATCACAGCGCGCGTTTACAATTCGATGCAGGTTACGAACCGGTTGTGGCTAACGGCCGTCTGCTTATTGCTTCTTCTCGCAATGATTCCGTCACGGCGTATGACGCAGCGACGGGACGCGAACTCTGGGTGTATCGCACCAACGGACCCGTTCGGTTCGCACCAGCCGTGTGGGAGAATTTCGTCTGCTTTGGTTCCGACGACGGACACCTCTACTGCATCGAACTCTCGACCGGCAAGTTGCGGTGGAAGCATCGCGCGGTGCCAAACGATCGGCGGCTGCTTGGGAATCGACGGCTGATTTCTGTGTGGCCCGTTCGTGGCGGTCCAGTAGTGGCAGGTGGTCGCGTGTACTTCGCCGCCGGTGTTTGGCCATTCGAAGGGGTGTTTGTCTACGCGCTGGACATCGCAACGGGCGAGGTCATCTGGCGCAACGAGCGGCTCGGTTATCTGTTCGGCCAGCAGCCCCATAATACCAAGGCCATTGGCGGACTTGCGCCGCAGGGTTATCTGATCGTCAACGGCAAGGAACTGATCGTGCCATGCTCGACGGCATACCCGGCACGATTGAATCGTGAGACAGGCGAGTTGATTGAATTTAAGCTTCCCGCAGCGGGACGTTTACCCGGCGGCTGGTTTGCGGCCATGGATCCGGAATCCGCCCGTGCGATCCGCCGCGGAAAACTGACCTTTGATGACGTCATCAACCGCCAATTGCATGAGGACAAGGTCCACAAAGGGAATGGCAAATCGGGAATCAGTCGCGAGATTCGCGTGGGCGACCGCAAACTGAAGTTTGACGACAAACTGAACGAAGTCGAAGGAACGATTCAGTCGATGATTGTTGCCGATGGCCGGCTGTTTGTCTCGACACGGTCGGCGAAGATCTACTGCTTTGGTGCCGTGAACGATTCGCAGGCGGCAAAGACGAAACACTGGAAAAAGCCAAGCGCGACGCTCTCGGCGACGCCTCAGTCGACCGAGCTTGCCGAAGCACTGGTCAGTCGATCTGCCGGGCCTCGTGGAACTGCATTGGTCGTCGGGCTGAAAGACGGAGCACTTGTCAAAGCCCTGCTGCTGCAGTCGAAGTATCACGTTATTGCATTTGATGATGACGCCGATCGAGTTGATCGGCTCCGCCGCGAACTTCAGCGTGCCGGTCTTTATGGAACGCGCGCGGCGGTGATCGAGTGTGATCCGCAACGTGTTTTATTGCCTCCGTATCTCGCCAGCGTCATCGTGACGGAATCGCCCTATCGGATCGCGACATCCTGGAGCCAGCTGTTGCAGTCGCTGCGACCGTTTGGTGGAGTTGCCGCGCTGGGAATCCAAACGGGCAACGGCATTGCGACCGAGCGAAGTTTGAAGTCACTGAAGCCGGGCAAGTTTGAACTGTCGGAGCTTGCTGGGCAGGCCGTCGTTCGGCGAGTTGGCGCATTGCCGGGGACAGCCGACTACGGAGGAAACTACGCACTGTGCAACGACACGCTCGTCCGATTTCCGCTGGGCGTCCTTTGGTTTGATGATACGCTCGCCCACTTCAAACGATCACCGCAGCCGAAGTTTGTGGACGGAGTCATGGTCTCTCGCCCCAAGGATTGGCATGCGCCGCGCAAAAAAGGAGACTATTCGGTCGACTATCCGCTACTTCGTCCCGTTTTGTCCGACATCTATACGGGCCGTGTCTTCGATGAGAGCGAACAAATCACGCTGCGAAAGAAACTGCCCGAATTCGGCCGATCTAATCCTCAACAGAGTTACTACCACGCACCGCATCAGAAGACGGCGCTGAATCCCGATCCGCCCGTTGTGGGAGAGCGGATCAACCCGCTGACCGGCCTGAAGGAACGACGCGCGTTTCCCAAAATGTACGGCTGCGATGGCGGAGTGGATTACGGGCACCTCTACACTTTAAGAAGCGGCACGGCCGCCTTCTACGACAAGACACTGGAAAGCGGCACCGTGTTCATCAGTGGTCCGCGCAGCGGTTGCACGAACAGCATTATCCCGTCGGGAGGATTGCTGAATGTTCCGTATTTCTATGAAGGCTGCACCTGCAGTTATCCGTTGCCCACTGCGCTCTCTTTAGTCGCGATGCCGGAAAGTCACGAGCAATGGGCAGCGTGGGGCGACGATCCGATCAAAGCCGGTTCAATCGAGCGAATCGGCCTGAACTTTGGAGCACCCGGTGACCGCAAGACGCGCGACGGAACGCTCTGGCTCGACTACCCATCTGTCGGCGGACCGTCGCCAAAAATCACCGTTGTGACGAAGCCGAAGCAGCCGACGTTCCACTATCGGCACAGCAACTGGATGAAGGCGGGTGCTGGATGGCCGTGGGTCGCAGCCTCGACGGTTGAAGGTCTACAGGAACTCACATTGCACGACCTGAAGCCGGGCCGCTACACCGTTCGTCTCCACTTTGCCGAAATCGCCAACATCAATCCCGGCGACCGCGTACAGACAATTCGTCTCCAGGGCCGTGTGATCTTGAACCGCTTCGACATCCTCGCAGAAGCAAAGCATACGATGACGGGTATCGTACGGCAGATCGAAAACATCATGATCGATGGCACCTTGACCATGACTCTCGAAGCATCCGTCGGCCAGTCGCTGATCAGTGGAATCGAAGTCATCAGAGTTGAGTAATCCACCGCCGTCTATTCCGGCGCGGCAACGTTTGCGGTCAGCACACGAAACGAGTATTCGCACTGGCGGACAAGCCGACCAGTGGCACACCCAAGGATCGAGCAACGAAAAGATACGCGCATCGTTCTCTGTTGATTCGCCGGTGAAAGAGCATTAGGCTCGGCGTTATCGACGAACACATTTCCCTGGCACAATCAGACAAAGATTCGCACAACCATGACAAAAGTCCGTTGGGGCATTCTCAGCACTGCCAACATTGGTACCCAAAAGGTGATTTCCGCCATGCAGCGTGGGGAACATTGTGAAGTGACCGCCATTGCTTCCCGCGACGTGGGCCGAGCGCAGTCGGTTGCCGACGAATTGGGAATCGCCAAGGCCTACGGCTCGTATGAGGAACTGCTGGCCGATCCTGATGTTGATGCGATTTACAATCCGCTGCCGAATCATCTGCACGTGTCGTGGTCGATTCGTGCGCTGGAGGCGGGCAAGCATGTGTTGTGCGAAAAGCCGATCGGTCTGACCGCAGCCGAAGGCGTTGAATTGGTGGAAGCCGGACGTCGGCATCCCAACCTGAAGCTGATGGAAGCCTTCATGTTTCGGCACCATCCGCAATGGCAGAAGGCGAAGGAGCTGGTAGACGGCGGCGCGATTGGCGAGTTGCGGACGGTTCAAACGTTTTTCTCGTACTTCAACGACGATCCCGATAACGTTCGCAATCAAGCGGAAATTGGTGGCGGCGGACTGATGGATATCGGTTGTTATCCAATTTCTGTCTCGCGGTTCATTTTCGGCAGCGAACCGAATCGGGTAATGGGAATTGTAGAATACGATTCTCGCTTCAAGACCGACCGGTTGGCATCGGCGGTTCTCGATTTCGGTCGCGGCACATCCACATTCACCTGTTCGACGCAGTTGACGTCGTACCAACGGGTGAACATCTTCGGTACCGCGGGACGCGTTGAAATCGAAATTCCCTTCAACGCTCCGCCCGATCGCCCCTGCAAGATGTGGCATCAACAAGGCGAAGAAATTCAGGAGATCTCCATCGACGTCTGCGATCAATACACCATTCAGGGTGATCTGTTCGCACAAGCCGTTCTGAACGACACGGCCGTTCCCACGCCCATCGACGATGCCGTCGCCAACATGCGTGTGATTGAAGCAATCGTCAGCAGCCACCGGGAATCGGGCTGGGCCAACATCTAATTGACCACTGACAATCGAGAAGACTCATGGCGGATATCGAAATTCATTGCCCGCATTGCGATTTGCTGTTTGACGTGCCCGGTTCGATGAATGGGGGGATTGCCAGTTGCCCCGACTGCGAACGCACGGTGCCAATCAAATCGGGCCCGGAACCGATTTATTGGATTATGGTGGGGTTGGCAGTGTTTGCGGTGCTTGCCATCAGCGGAGGGATCGCGCTGGCCGAGCCGATTGCCGGGCTGGTGGTGGCAGTCATCGGTTTGGCGATCGTTGGGCTTGTTGCCGCCTGTGCTTGATGAGCCGATTGGATTGGTTGCAGTGGCACCCAAGCGAACAGCCGTCAATCGTTGGCCCGCACGGCCGACTTCTCCAGACAACTGACCAAGGTGCGTTCGCACAATTCACCCAGATCGATTCCCATTTGGGCGGCCGCCTTGGGAACCAGACTGTGCGCCGTTAATCCGGGAACCGTGTTGACTTCGAGGACCCACGGTCGATCCTGCCGATCGAGTCGTAGATCAACACGAGCCAGTCCGCTGGTCCCCAATGCGTGGCAGGCATCGCGGGCCGCCTGCTCGATGGAGCGGACAACTTTGGTCGGCAGCGCAAACTCGAATTGATACGACGTCGTCTCGTCGGAATACTTCGCCGCAAAATCGAAAAACGTGCGGGCTGTTTCAATCTGTATCAACGGCAATGCCAGATCGTCCAGGAATCCAACGGTCCACTCGCTGCCGACAATGGCCGTTTCCAGCATGCCGAAGGTATCGTAGTGAAAGCATTCGGTTAGCGCGCGGGGAAGTCCGCCCGGTTCCTCGACGAGACTGACCCCAAAACTCGATCCTTGCGCATCGGGCTTAACGATGAGCGGGTGGCCGATTTTTCTGGCCTGTCGGTCGATCCGAATGCCGTCGTCTGATTCGTGAATGAGGACGTAAGCGGGCGTCGGCACGTTTTGCTGGACGAATCGCTCTTTCGAAGCGGATTTACTGAACGCCAACCGCGATGCTGCCGGATCGCTGCCGGTAAACGGAATGCGTGCCTCCTCCAGAATCGACTGGACTTGTCCGTCTTCGCCAAACGTGCCGTGCAAGGCGATGAAGACGGCGTCGGTTCCGTTCCAGTTGTATTGGGTGAGATCGGTTTCGGCAGGATCGACTGTTGAAACCCGATGGTCCCGCGATGTAAGTGCAGCGGCGACGGCGGTTCCGCTTTCGAGACTGATGTCGCGTTCGGCCGACTTTCCGCCTGCCAATACAGTCACAGCCATCGGTTCAAGTGTGACGTCGGTATGTTTTCCCATCGGTTGCCTCCATGCGACCTGTCGGGTTATTTAATTTCGATGATGTCATCACGGGACATTATCCCGCCGTCAGACTTTCGTCACTGGCCAATGAAAACTGGTTCGGCCGACCGGCTTCGCGTTACAAAATTATTCAACTTCTCGCTGTTGGAATCTTGGCGAAGCTTTTCGTTAGACCACTTGGCCGAAGAGATTTGAGCCCCCTTCAACGGATAGCCTGGATTGTCGCTGGTAATGTACGACCGTTGACAGCCAATGCAGGCAACCGCAATCGCGAATAACAATAGTCGCACGGTATTACGCATTGTCTATCATCGTCCGTTTTGGGTTGAGCTTGAAATCGATCTGTGAGCGAATCAGAACCCCAGTTTTTTGAAAAGACCGGGTTTCTCCTGCGTTGGATTGGTCGGGTGCCACTGGCGTGTCGCCAGTGCAGCACGGTGGAGACTGGCGACACATCAGTGACGTCCGTCAACCGAGAATTGAACTGGTCGATCGATTCCCCACTCGTGCGGGGGGAACTACTACCAGATTTCGATTTCCAACTCCAGATCGACTCCGAATTGCTCGGAGACCTTCGATCGGGCGGCGTCGATCAGCTGCACCACATCGGCTGCAGTCGCACCGTCGCGGGTGAAAAAGAAATTGGCGTGTCGATCGCTGATTTCGGCACCGCCGACCTGCATACCCTTCAAACCGGCCTGTTCGACCAGCGCGCCCGCACTGATTCCCCGCGGATTCTTGAAGATGCAACCAGCCGACTGAAACGACAGCGGCTGGGTCGCCTTCTTCATAATCCACAGTTTGCGCAGCCTACGGGTGATTTCCTCGGGATCGTCGCGTTGCAGCTCAAAGGTTCCTTTGAGGATGACCAGTTCGTTAATGCTGCTGGCACGATACCCAAACGAAAGTTCATCTTCTGTTCGTTCGAATGGTTCGCCGGTGGTGGTCAGCACGGAAACGCTGCTGACAAACTGACCAATGTCGCCGCTGTGCCCGCCGGAGTTTCCGTGCAAGGCGCCACCAACGGTGCCGGGAATTCCTGCCAGCGTTTCCAAACCGGCCAACCCAGCGGTCACGCTTTCAGAGACGAGTCGCGAAAGTAGTGCGCCAGAACCGGCGCGTAACGTCGTGCCATCGACGGTGATCTGCCCGAAGCATTCATGGCTAAGGTGTAGAACGGCTCCTTCGACGCCGTCGTCGCGCACCAGCAGGTTCGACCCGCCGCCGAGCATGCGGACGGGGATACCGCTTTCGTCGCAGCAACGCACCACCGCAGTCAATTCCTCGACGCTGCGTGGTTCGATTAAGTACTGTGCGGGACCGCCCACCTTAAGCCAGGTGTGCGGAGCAAGTGGTTCATTGCGACAAGTGATGTCGCTGAAGTCTTCGAGTGAGCTCATTCTGGACCCGATTGATGTCGCCGGCACCCATAGTAATCAAGACGTCGCCCGGCTGAGCTTCATCGTCTAAAGTTGCGACGACTCGGTCAAGGGATCCACAAAAGCGGGCGTTCTGCCCACCGCCGACGATTTCGCCAGCCAACTGCTCCGCAGTCGTCTCGGATTCATCTCCGACGCTTTCCCGGGCGGCAAAAGTAGGTGCAATCAGGATTTCGTCCGCATCCCCAAAGCTCGAAGAAAACTCCGACATTAACGCGGCAGTTCGAGACGATTGATGCGGCTGAAAAGCACACCAGATTCGACGCCGGCCGAATTTTGCCCGCGCGGTTTGAAGCGTGGCCGCGACGGCCGTGGGATGATGGGCATAATCGTCGATCAGGGTGACTCCGCGATATGAGCCAATGTGATCAAAACGCCGCTTAATACCGGTAAACTGCCACAAGCACTCGCGAATTGCCTCGACCGATGCGCCCGCGTGATGACTCACCGCGATGGCTGCCAGCGCGTTGGTAACGTTGTGTTCACCCGGCACTGCGACTTCGATTTCGGCAAAGAATTCTTCGCGACGAAATACGCGAAATCGCGTTCCCGCATCCGTTGAACGCAAGTCGGCCGCCCACCAATCGGCCCCCGGATGCCGAGAGAATGTGACGACCGAAGATTCTGCGCGCTGTGACGCGGTCATCGATTCGGTGCAGTCGGCATTCACCAACAGGACGCCGCTGGAAGCAACCTGGCCCGAAAACCGAGCGAAAGCCTCGGTCAGATCATCCAGGCTGGCAAAGCAGTCGAAATGGTCCGGCTCGATGCCCAGAATGCAGGCATATTGGGGCTTGAGGTCAAGAAAACTGTTTTGATACTCGCAACTTTCAACAACGAACAGGTCTCCCTTGCCGACCCATCCGGAGTCCTTGCGATCTTTCAACTCCGCACCAATCACGGCCGAAGGAGAAAGCCCCGATTCGGTAAGGATCGCGGCGACCATTGCCGTCGTCGTGCTTTTGCCATGCGTTCCAGCAATCGCAACGCCAACGCCATTCTCCATCAGCAGACCCAACATCTGGCTGTAGGAGAGAACCGGAATCCGTAATCGATGGGCTAACTGCCGCTCGGGATTCGTCGTGCCAACCGCCGGACTATGCACGACGACATCCACATCGCGCGGCAGAAACCGATCGTCGTGACCGCGATGAAATCGCAGTCCGCGTTTCTGCATTGCCCGAAGTGTTGAAGAAGAGGGTGCCGTCAGATCGGAACCGGTGACCCGCCACCCCAGCCCAATCAACAACTCGGCCAGCGCCCTCATCCCCGAGCCACAGACTCCGATGAGGTGGGCCGTCGAGGCGTCCGACGACAAACGCGGAATGCGCGGGGCGGTTTGTGAACGTTTGGCGGTGATAAACTGCGGTGAAGTCATGTAGGCCAGATTCAAGTTGACTGGGTGGGGGACCGGATACCGTTGGTTGGCATCATCAAGCCGATTTGTCTAATTGGTAGGCCGATTGGTGTTATCGGTAGGAAGGTTCAATTCGCTAAAGGAGTTATGGCAACACCAACCATCATCACCATTTGGACCCGATTGCGAGGGTGATCAATCTGGCTGCGGAATTTGGGATAGCCGGGCGGAGTCTGGCGTAAAAACCGGCCGTCGGGGCGGCAGAACGGAGTTTCGCCGTGATTATGCCGATTCCTCACCGATGGCAGAAGCCCAGTTTTCGCCAATTCTCCGTGCTTAAGTTAGTCAATCGAAGCAATCCGAGTTCAGCCGCTCTTGCACCAATGGCCACCATTTGATGCCGTCAGAGAAAATGCAAAAAGACGTGACTGCGGTGAATTCCTCCAATCGCATCAAACTTCTCGGGCGGAGATCGTTTTCACAGATTCGTTCGTTTTTTTCCAAAAATGCACCTTAACCGACTTCACTCCGCGAATCGTGCCGATATAATACTCGCAACACCAGTCAGCCCCTGTGATTGCCCCGTGCGATTCCAGAGGGGCGTACTGAGCATGACGCGGGGTGGAGCAGCCCGGTAGCTCGCGAGGCTCATAACCTCGAGGTCGCAGGTTCGAATCCTGCCCCCGCCACTTTTTGCAACTTACTGCTGAATCGCGACTTGCGATTACCTGTCAACCGGAGAACTCAGCCGAAAACGTGGTGACTACCACATTTTTTACCACTTTTCGGCTGAATCATTCTCCAACGGCAGCGCGGCGTGAAACCGGAAAGCCCGTTTCACACTCCTCAACAAACGAGGGAAGCCGCAATGCCGAAGAAACGCAAACCGTCGTATCTGCTGCACAAACCGACCGGCCAGGCTCGTGTCCGCATTGATGGCCACGACAACTACCTGGGCGAGTACGGCACGCCGGAAAGCCTCGCGCGTACGACGACTTGATCGCCGAGTGGTTTGCCAAGAACGGCAACGTCAGCCGGTACACGCTCGCCGTCGATGACTTGTGCATTCTCTTTATGAAGCACGCCGAGCAGTACTACCGCAAAAACGGCGAGCCGACGAATGAAGTGAATGCCATTCGGAGTGCGCTGAGGTCTGTTGTCAATCTCTACGGGAAAAGCCCGGCACGCGAATTTGGCCCCAAGCGGCTGAAGCAAGTTCGGGACTCGATGGTCAAGGCGGACTACTGCCGAACGAACATCAACAAGTTGATCGGTCGCATCAAGCGGATGTTTCGCTGGGCGGTGGAGAACGAATACGTATCTCCCGAGATTTACACCGCATTGGTGGCTGTGGCTGGTCTGAAACGCGGACGAACTGAGGCGAGAGAATCCAAACCGGTCAAGCCGGTCGCCCAAGGCGTCGTCAGTGACACGCTGGCATACCTCACCCCAACTGTTGCCGCGATGGTGCAGCTCCAATTGGCGAGCGGAGCAAGGCCGGGAGAAGTATGCAGCATCCGTCCGTCCGCCGTCACGTTTCAGACAAACGGCGTTTGGGTTTTTTACCCAGAAAACCACAAGACCCAGCATCAGGGACGGGAACGACGCATCTACATCGGGCCGGAGGGACAAGCGTTGCTCAAGCCGTACCTTGACCGCGACCCTGACGCCTATTGCTTTTCACCGGCGGATTCCGAAGCCGAGCGGAATGCTGAACGCCGAAGGAACCGCTCAACACCGATGACTCCATCACAAGCCGCAAGGAAACCCAAGGCACGTCGGGGAAGTCCCCCAAAGGACTGTTACACGAAGGACAGTTACCGACGAGCGGTCGCTCGGGCATGTCGGAAGGCTGGCGTTGAGCATTGGTCGCCAAACCAACTGAGGCACAGCAGCGCAACTGTCATCCGTGAGCGCTACGGCATCGAAGCCGCCCAGATGGTGCTCGGTCATTCCGATCCGAAGACCACCCAGATTTACGCCGAACGGGACTTTGAAACTGCAGCTCGCGTAATGCGCGAGATTGGATAGGATTAACACTAACTGTCGGATTGCGGCTGATCCCCGCTTCGGACGTCCCGTTTCCGGTCTTTACACCTTGCACCGAGAGACGGGGCGACCGGTCCGACCCTGAAAGCAAGGTGTCGTTATGGACTATCGAGAGCGACTAATCGACGATTCAGAATCACCGATTGACATTGAAAAACTGCCGCTATTGGTCCGAGATCTGCTGGTCGCCATGAATGGTATCGATTTTCACATGTCGAGCGAGCAAATTGAGTTTCCAGCTAATCCGCATCTTGATCCGCCTTTGTATTTCCGCGTCTTGTTCCTCAACTATGATCGGATGGCGAACGTTATTAACCCTCTCCTCGGTGACCTGGAGAGCGTGCACACGGCCACCAATCCGGAGATTAACGGAAAAGGGGTTTGGTCCCATACTGAATCGCTGCTGAATGCTTTCGACGACCGGTTGGAGTGGATGCGTGTGCAAATAACGCGCTCGACTGCGGTTTCACCAAGAGAGCGAGCGGAGGAGGACGCAGCCGCGGTTTTCAAGGAACTGGATATACTTCGCACTACATGGAAGTTTGAACCAATGGATCCGAAGGACTGGAAGACAAAAGTCAATTGGGAACTAAAAAGGCTGGAATCGGCGGCAGAAGGCCGTGAACGACGCCCACCCGGCAAGCCGGGGAGTGTACCCGACGTGCGGATTCAGCTGCGAAACGACCGGATTCGAGTGTTAGCGAGGAAACACAAACTTGTGAATCAGTGGAAGAAACTCGCTGACATCGCGAATGGCGACCCGGAGATCAAGGCGCTAGGACTGTCTCAGAAAATCACACGAGACATTGCGCGAAACGCCATCCATCCACCGAAGACACGTGCGAAGACACGTGGTTCAAATTAAGGCAATTCATACCACGTCAACCAACTCCAGGGCATCTCAGCAAATTATCTAGAAGCTTAAGTCCCGTGTTTTGCAGCAGTTCTGCAGGACGCGGGATTTTTTTGCGCGCTCTCAACGTGGTTCAAACCCGTGCGATTACTACCACGGCTAGAGTGTGCGTTCCCAAAGAACAATCACAAACGAATGAGGCGTGAAATGGCGACGATTCAGATTGGAACCGACAAGCTTATCACATTGGCTGAGGCATGCCGCCTTCTGCCGTCCAAGCCGTCACCAGCAACGCTTTGGAGATGGCGAACCAAGGGCGTGAACGGGGTCAAGCTCGAATGTGTTCGAGTGGGTAACCGCTGGTACACGACCCGTGCTGCGATGTCTCGATTCATCAGCCAGCAGACCGCTGCCGTGGCGCCCGCAGCTGACGACGAACTGGCCGAGCGGTCCGCAGCGACGGCGCGGCGACTGGGTCAGGCGGGATTGCTATGAGCGATGCCTGGAGACGGCAAGCAGGGCCAGCTCGACCAGACGGTGGCGACATCTTACCCGCGCTCGCCCGGCTGCTGCTGAGCCTCGACCGATCACCAGGTGAAACCAACCGGTCAATGAAACGTTGATCGACGAAGAACTCCGAAGCTGAAACCCGGCAATCAACCTCGATTAAGGAATAGATCCAATGACAACAACAGTCACATCAACCCAAGCCGAAACACGCCTGAAAGATCTGGAGACACAAATTGAGAGAGGGGCCGAATCGGTACAGGAGGCGATCACTGAGATTCACGACGACATGTTGTGGAGAAGCGGCCTGTACGACACTTTCGGGAACTATTGCTTTACGCGATGGGAGATGAGCAAGGCCCAGGCCTACCGGATGCTGGTCCACGCAAGGGTGCTTGGGAATATCGCCGAGACGCTGGTGCCTGAGTCTCCAATTGGAGACTTTCAGCCGAAGGAATCTCATTCTCGCCAGCTCAAGCGTTTGCCAGACGAACAGCAAGGGAAGGTTTGGCGAGAGGTCGTTGAGTCCACCGGCGGAAAACCGACTGCAATCGACGTGCAACGGGCCGTCAATTCTGAAACTGGCGAGCAGCAACCGGGCGTTGAAGTGCAGATCGAGAAGTTAGAGACCGTCAACAGGTCTTTCGACCGGCACGCAAGTATCGTGAGCAAAATTGCACACGAACATGCGTTTGAAAGGCCCAGGGAATTCATGAATGCGCTGCAGCAAGCCAAGATACTTCTCGCCTCGATGATCGGTCAGTTACGCGGAGCCGGTGAGACAGAAGAACAGAAATAGGCGCGGAGTCGTCATTCCCCCCCGACTCGTTGACCGAACAGGGCGGCGGCCAGAACCCAACACGACAGCGACATAAAAACAGCCGACGGATACTGCCGTCGGCTGCAGATGCCCAAGACCTTTTGAGCGGAGATTGGACACGACCATGATAGCAGATTTGCAAGTTCACGGCGAGGTTCCACTAGACGATCCGTGGCGGTCAAACGCTCATGCGTTGGCCGCCTGGGCGATTCTGATGGTGGTGATGTGGAAGGCCCACGGGCGCTACCGTCCCATCGACAAACGCGATCATCGAGGGCCCGCCTACACGCTCAAGCGTAAGGCAACAACGCCTGTTTTGACTCAACACTTCCTTGGAAAGCACATCATCGGCCTGCATCCCATTTCACCGAACAACCTCTCCCGCTGGCTGGCAATTGACATCGACGACCACAGCCTGACTGGTGAGAAGTCGTCTGCGAATCGCGCAGCGGCGGTCGCCTGGTATCAGCAGCTTCGGTCGCTAGGCTTCCATCCTCTGCTGACTGAAAGCAGTCCCGGCAGTTTTCATCTGTTGGTCCGTTTTGACAGCGAACTCCCATCCGAGATTGCGTATCGATTCGGCCACTGGATCGTTCGCGACTGGTCAGTTCTCGGGTTGGGCGCGCAGCCTGAAGTCTTCCCCAAACAGCCCCGGCTGACTGAGCGTGTGAAGTGTGGCAACTGGTTGCGTCTCCCGGGGCAACATCACACGAAGGATTGGTCGTCGCGTGCTTTTAATGGAGTCGTTTGGCTGGATGCAGCGGGCACGGTCGATCACATCCTCAGCATTGAAGGTGATTCACCCCGTCTGATCCCGCCTGAGGCACGAGAGTTTCAGTCTCGCATCGCCACTGTACGGCAACGGGAACAACAACCGAGCATCGTTCAAGAACCGATCAACGACACACTGTTAACCGGCCTTCAAGAAGAGGTCATCCCACACGTCAAATCAGTTGCGGGACGGATGCAGCCAGGTCAACGCAACAATCTGACCTTTGAGTTGTATCAACGTGTTCTCTCAACGCCTCTCGGCCTGCAGCCGCTCAGCAAACATCTCCCGATGTTTCAGGTGTTCGACAGACTGTGCCGCGACCGGCAACGGACGCAATCTTTCCACGAATGCTGGAATGATTACTGTCGGGCGGCTGACTACTGTCGGGTCCCCTGGAGCCCGTCAAAGGGTGGCGGGCCGCTTGAGCGAGCAATCGCAACGGTCAACGCCTGTAAGGTCGAGAACCTGCCCCGTCTGTACCGAATGCGTGAGCCGACGCGACGACTGGCTGCCCTCTCTCAGCTCTTGGGCCATTCCGGTCGGGAGTTCGGCCTACCGCAAGAGACACTGGCCAGCCTCCAGGGTGTCTCTCAGCAGGCCGTCAGCAATCAAATCAGCGGCCTGCTGTCGTCTGGGTTCATTCGACAGTCTCGTATTTCACTTTGGACCGGTGTGAAGGGAGCCGGATCTTTTGGGACCTACCTTCTAACAACCAGTGACACGACTAACTGACTAAGAGCACAACCTTAACTTGAAGAAAAGAGGAGACAAGAACATGAAGTCGAGCTCCCAACTAAGCAAATCACTGTCTGATCTTGCAACGATCATCAACGAGCAACACCAGCAGGCAGAGGAATGCATCACTGCTGGATTCTATTACGCCCTCAACGCCGGACAGGCCCTGACAGAGGCCAAGCAGCAACTGCCGCACGGGCAGTTTGCAGATTGGGTCACGAATAACTGTCAGTGTTCCAATCGCTCGGCACAGAGATATATGCGTGCTGTGAAGCGATGGCCGGAGATTCAGGAGCGTTCAAAAGCGACACCAGTGTCGCATTTGACCCTGAATGAAGGGCTGGCATTGATTTCAGAATCCTTTGCGGTGGACGACGACCTCGTGCCGCAGTCGGGTCACATGGCGGTCGGCACCACCGAGCTTGCCGACGACATCGTCGAGATTGTTGTCAGACCGAATGGCGACGGTCGGTGGTACCTGGTGGTCT
>Ga0115002_10002613_pt1 | contig 23326 bp, 21 predicted proteins | sample ArcticOcean_MG_C_8_FD_89576 | JGI IMG/M metagenome (GOLD analysis project Ga0115002, IMG submission 89576) | Marine microbial communities from western Arctic Ocean - ArcticOcean_MG_CB11_86 | ecosystem: Environmental > Aquatic > Marine > Oceanic | place: Arctic Ocean: Canada Basin | collected... | reverse complement strand
CTTCAGGGTTCCCCCTCCGGTTTTATAGATAGCAAGGATATCGTCAAATGGCGAAATCAGTTCTCCTCCTGTTGGAAAATCTGGCCCCTTAATGTGTTCTAGAAGTTGCTCCAGCGTAGTTTTCGGCTGATCAAGCAACCTAATCAAAGCACTAGTAACCTCACGCATATTGTGAGGAGGAACATCTGTAGACATACCTACTGCAATACCACTAGCGCCATTAAGCAAAAGGTTTGGAAGGCGCGCTGGCAGAAGAATTGGCTCCTTCAACGTACCATCAAAATTAGGCAACCAATCGACAGTCCCTTGGCCAACCTCCGAAAGGAGCACCTGCGCATAACGTGTAAGTCGCGCTTCCGTATAACGCATGGCAGCGAAAGATTTTGGATCATCCTGAGACCCCCAATTTCCCTGGCCATCAACAATCGGAAAGCGAAAAGAAAATGGTTGAGCCATATGCACCATCGCCTCATAGCAGGCGCTATCACCGTGTGGGTGGAACTTGCCAATCACATCTCCGACAACCCTTGCGGATTTTTTGGGTTTCGACGCAGCCGACATCCCTAAATCACTCATCGAATAAATTATTCGTCGCTGTACCGGTTTTAACCCATCTCCTATATGAGGCAGAGCCCGATCGAGAATCACGTACATCGAGTAATCGAGGTAAGCCTTCTCCGTGAAGGTAACAAGTGGTACCTGCTCTATACCATCAAAATTCAGTTCTTGATCTTTCATTAGCACACCCTGAAATCAGTCATTAAAAAAAACAGTAACGACTTAAAATTCTATACATTGGCAAGATTTCCCTTCTTCTGGAGCCATTCTCTACGGTCAGCTGAGCGTTTTTTAGCAAGTAACATGTCTAGCATTTGATCCGCTTTGTCCCCGCTAGTGAGCGTAAGTTGCACAAGCCTTCGTGTTTCGCGGGCCATCGTCGTTTCTCGGAGCTGCTTAGGGTTCATTTCTCCGAGGCCTTTAAATCGAGTCACAGCAACCTTGCCTGTCTTTTTCTCAGCCTGAATTCGAGCGAGAATCATATCTCGCTCGGCATCATCTAATGCATAAGAAATCTCTTTGCCAACATCCACGCGATATAAAGGCGGCATCGCGACAAAAATGTGACCGGCTAATACAAGATTACGAAAATGACGCAAAAAAAGCGCACATAGGAGCGCTGCGATATGAAGCCCATCCGAATCCGCATCAGCTAAAATACAGACTTTGTGATAACGCAACTCCTCAAGATTCTCTGCTCCCGGATCAACACCAAGAGCAACACTAATATTGTGAACCTCCTGAGAGGCAAGTATTTGACCAGCATCAACCTCCCACGTGTTTAGGATTTTTCCTCGTAATGGCATAACTGCCTGGGTTTCTCTATCTCTTGCCTGTTTAGCTGAGCCGCCAGCAGAATCCCCTTCCACAAGAAATAATTCTGTTAAACCTGGCTCCTGACTTGTGCAATCAGCAAGCTTTCCCGGCAAAGCAGGACCAGAGACCACGCGCTTTCGAATAATTTTTTTTGATGCCTTTAAACGTACTTGAGCATTATTGATTGCAAGCTGTGCTATCTCATCACCAGTTTCGGGGTGTTGGTTAAGCCACATAGAGAAAGAGTCTTTTACGATGCTGCTAACAAATCCCGCACACTCGCGAGAACCCAATCTCTCCTTGGTTTGCCCGGAAAACTGCGGATCCTCCATCTTTACTGAAAGGATGAAGGCCACTCCCTCCCAGATGTCCTCAGGAGCTAACTTAACTCCACGAGATAAGAGATTTCGAAACTCACAAAACTCTCGCAGCGCTTCGGTTAATCCTGCACGCAATCCATTGACATGCGTTCCACCCTGGGGAGTAGGTATAAGATTGACATAGCTTTCATTGATAGGTGTATCTTGATCAGTTCTCCAAACAAGCGCCCAGTCAACAGTTTCTTTTTTTTCTTCAAGACTATTAGTAAAAATTTTCTCGGGAAGCCATGCCCCATCTCCAAGAGATTCTTGCAAATACTCCTCTAGCCCATCGCTATATTGCCATCGTATTTTTTCCTGAGATTGCTCAATTTCTAGCCGAACCTCCAGACCAGGGCAAAGAACTGCCTTAGCTCTTAGTACATGTTTGAGGTTTAAAACAGAAATATTAGGACTATCAAAATACTTAATATCTGGCCAAAATCGTAACGTCGTACCCGTGTTACCCTTGCCTACCTTACCAACCACATTTAGCTTGCCATGCCTCTTACCATTGACAAAGCTCATATTAAATTCTTTGCTATCGCGCCGGATCCACACTTCCAGATTTGAAGATAAAGCATTCACCACGGAAACGCCTACACCATGTAGTCCTCCAGAAAAACGATAATTCTTGTTTGAAAATTTACCACCCGCATGAAGCTTGGTCAGTATTAACTCTACACCCGGAATTTTTTCTTTCGGATGGATATCAACCGGCATACCGCGACCATCATCTGCAACCTCTATTGAACCATCACAATAAAGTTTGACGTCAATTCGCTTCGCATAGCCTTCAATAGCTTCATCAACACTATTATCAATGACTTCATGTACTAGGTGATTGGGCCGTGCAGTATCAGTGTACATGCCTGGACGGCGGCGAACGGGGTCTAACCCGCTTAAGACTTCTATGTCGGCAGCACTATAACTCTTACTCATCAAATCCCATCCTAACCTACGAGCCAAACACAATCGTCTGGATAGGCAAGAGCATATCGACTGTAATACCTTTTAACTGAACTAATCGAGATCGGCCAAAAGGGCAGCGCGAACGGCAACGGGAATCCTTTCAACGGAATGGCAGTAATTTGGATGATCAATACCGATGCATATTGTGGCAGAGCCTTTCAATGATTTTACCATGGAGGAATTGAACTCAAAGCGGAGAAAATGAACTGCCGATGTTTTTTCTCCATTAGCTCGCTCAAGGTCCTCGTCGGCAATCGCGTATACACGATCGTATTCCGAGACTTGAATATAAACCTTATCCTCTATTCCAATCAGACGAGCTAGTTCACGATGACGCTCTTCCGTATCTGGGAATTCAATCATAAATGTTGCTTTAAAATTAGAACCGTCAGGAATTAGAGGAGAATATGTCTCTAACTCCTCTTCAATGGCTTCAGATTCAAATATCCGCTCTATCCTGAGCATCTCCTGCACCTGGTACTGAATAGTCAGCCAATCTTCAAAATACAGGGTCACATTAGGACCAACCGCTAGCTTCCTATCCCGCTTGTGCGCAAGAACTTTGGCACGAAACTCAGCACGAGCCTCGTGGTATTCCTCAAGCCCCATAAGGTCTGAACTCTGTAAATTTCTCACAATTAACTTCTCCATTTACGTCTACTACACTAGATCCCATATGCTTGGCGTAAAAGCTGCATAGGATTTGTCGCAACTGCATCATCCGCCACTGATGCAATATGCTCGGCCGCCATCGGACAGTCACTTGTGAAGTGATTAGCTTCCGCTTTATTTACCTGACGCGCGACAGGTCGCGCTATTTTTCTAGCAATTTTTCCGTACTCTTTCTTCACTGCATAGGTTCCATCATGACCAGAACATCGCTCGATGACATCCACTTGAGTACCTGGAACCAGCTCCAGCACATCGCGCGTTTTCAACCCAATATTTTGAACTCTTAAATGACAAGGAACCTGATAACTAATTTTACCTAGACTATTTGTAAAATTAGTCATAAGTTTTCCAGCTCTATGCCGGAGCATCAGGTACTCAAAAGGATCATAGAAAGCCTTAGATACCATCTCAACTTTTTTATCCTGCGGAAAAAGCAATGGCAATTCTTTTTTGAACATCAACACACAGGACGGTATTGGGGCAACTAGATCCCACCCCTGTTCTACCCATGAGAACAACTCTTCTATATTGTCATTCTTTAAACTCTCTACGGCCTCTAAGTCTCCAACTTCAAGCTTTGGCATACCACAACAACTCTCTTGCTTCATGAGAGAAGTTGCAATGTTGTTGTGTTGCAAAACCGCATTTAAATCTTCAACTAAGCCAGGATGGTTCCAATTACCATAACAAGTGGTAAAGAGTAGAGCCTTAGGCTTGGTTGTATCCTCTGAAAGGATCTCAACGTCTTGCTTTCCTAGTGTTTTCTTTAAACGACGACGGGCTGAATTTGAGTGGTATTTAGGCACAGAAGCTTCTGCATCAATGCCAACTACTTGCTGTAAAATTCGGCGTCCAAGCTTAGATTTATTAACAGCATTGACCGTCTGTGCAACTACCGGAATCCCGGCTAATCGACCTACTTTATCTGTTGAGCTTAGAAACTTATCACGGCGGTTAGTTTTACCATCATGAAACGTTTTAGCCTTTGCTCTCAACATAAGATGCGGAAAATCTACAGCCCATTCATGAGGAGGAACGTAGGGACATTTCGTCATAAAGCACATATCGCATAGGTAGCAATGCTCCACGACATCCCAATAAGCTTCCTTGCGTACCGAATCAATCTCCCCAGTCTCTGAGTCATCCACCATATCAAACAGGGTAGGAAAAGAGTGGCATAGATTAAAACACCGTCTGCATCCATGACAGATATCAAAAACCCTCTCAAGCTCCCCCTCGAGAGAAGGCCCATCATAATAATCTGGGTCTTTCCAAGGAATAGAGTGTCGAGTAGGAGCCTCGAGACTTCCCTCGCGATGGATGGTTTTTTTATTAGTCACTGGAAGTACATGCCGCCTAAAAAAGACGGCACCATAACTCAGTCGTCGAGGTTGTCGAGAGCCTTCTGAAAGCGATTAGCATGAGAGCGTTCCGCTTTCGCGAGCGTTTCAAACCAATCAGCAATCTCATCAAAACCTTCATCTCGAGCGGTTTTTGCCATACCAGGATACATATCCGTGTACTCGTGAGTTTCTCCGGCTACCGCCGCCTTTAAATTATCAGCAGTTGCTCCAATGGGAAGACCGGTGGCTGGATCACCAACTTCTTCAAGATACTCCAGGTGCCCATGAGCATGCCCCGTTTCTCCCTCAGCAGTAGACCGAAAAACCACTGCTACGTCGTTATATCCCTCTACATCAGCCTTTGCTGCAAAATATAAGTAACGTCTGTTTGCCTGAGATTCCCCCGAAAATGCATCCTTTAAATTCTGTTCGGTCTGACTCTCTTTTAGATTCATTCTAATTTCCTTATGAAGGGTTCCTAATCGGTTGATTGGATTAAAGCATCCACTATAAGACTGTCTATTTAGACTCAGTCTAATTCGCTAATAATGTAATCCTCTACCTAATATCTGTCAACTGGGAATTTTCTGTTTGGATTTGACGGCTAAAATAGCTCTGTGTAACGTGACGATATTCCATAGATTAAGAACCACAACATATGTCTAACACAAAAGAGAAAAGTGTCGGAGTGCTTGAACAATCACTCGAAGAGTTAGAAACGCTGGTAGAACACTTGGAAAGCGGGGATCTCTCTTTAGAGGAATCTCTTGAATGTTTTGAACGAGGAGTGAAACTCACTCGGGAGTGCCAAGTCATCCTCAAACAAGCAGAACAAAAGGTAGAAATTCTGCTAAAAAAGACAACTGATGCCGAACCAACATCTTTCGAAAACCTCTAGTTCTAGTGCGACAGCTATCGGAGCTTCCTACTAAATATGTTACTTACACTCACGTAAAGTGCAAATACCCTGTAGAAGCTGGAATGAAGGGTTTACCTGCGCGGTGACATACCACCCCCGGCTGATCAACAAGATGGCCAATAGCATAGGCCTTGGTGCCTAAGGATTCCAAGCGTTGTTCAATAGCCGTCCCATCATCTGGGGATGCCGTAAAACACAACTCATAGTCTTCTCCTCCGTTTAATGCAAAAGTTTGAGCCACTTCTGATGGAAATAGTGCGAGCAACTCCGTTGATAAAGGTAACCGCTCAACATCAATTACCGCCCCGCAGCCGCTCGACTCGCAAATATGTCCAAGATCTGCCAGAAGACCATCTGAAATATCGATGGCGGCTTTTGCAATACCACGCATTGCAAGACCTTCCGACACTCGAGGAGTTGGCCGTAGAAATCGATTTTTTAAAAACCGATGTTCATCGCTCACATCTGCAATACCCTTCTTAATTAAAGAAAGTCCTGCTGCACTATCACCTAAGGAACCGGTCACGTATATCTGATCATCTACATTGCCGCCGCTGCGGGTCAAAAGACAATCCTCTTTACCAACACCAAAAAGCTGCACCGTCACTACTAGTGGCCCACGTGTTAAGTCGCCCCCTATTAGGCTAACGCCATGCTGATCTGCTAGATCGAAAAAACTAGTTGAAAACCCACTTAGCCACTCATCCTGAATGCTGCCCAAAGTGAGAGCGAGCGTACACCAACGCGGTTCTGCCCCCATTGCTGCCAAATCACTCAAATTAGCTGCAAGCACACGATAACCAACAACATCACCAGATGTTTCATTTTGAAAATGCACACCTGACACCATCGTATCGGTTGTAACGACTATCGGACCAGACATATCCACTACTGCTGCATCATCTCCTATACCCAATAAAACAGCAGAATCCTTAGTCTGGCGGCGAAAATACTTTGAAATAACTTGAAATTCATCTTGCCCCATAGACTTAATTTAACCGTGGTTTGCGAGCTTCTTTTGCCAACCTATCAAGCACAGCATTTACAAATCTAAAGCAGTCCTTAGGCCCATAGCGCTTTGCCAACTCAACTGCCTCATTAATAGAAACCTTTGTTGGGATATCGCTCCGCTCAGTTAGTTCGGCAGCAGCCAATAGGAGCACCGCTCTGCTAACTTCATCTAGTTGACTTACTTCGCGATCCGCACATTTTCCAACAACATCATCAAGACGCTGAACATTACTCAAAATAGTGCTAAGAAGGTCTTTAAAATAAGTTTGATCTATCCGGTCAAACTCTGGTCGACATGCAAACTGTTTTCTAATCTCAGTCTCGCTATGGTCAGCCAACTGCCACTGATATAAGGCCTGTACAAGCATTTCGCGTGCGCCACGCCTTGAACGCACTGAGTTTTCATCTTCCACCAGCATTTCTTGATCTGTTTCGCTCAGCGCTCAAGCTTTCTGAGCAATGAGGCCATTTCAATAGCGGCTAAGGCAGCATCTATACCTTTATTACCTGCTTTAGCTCCTGCGCGTTCAATCGCCTGCTCAATAGTGTCAACTGCTAGAATTCCAAATCCTATCGGCAAACCATGAGTCAACATTACCTGATTAACCCCGTTGGCTGCCTGAGTAGCAACATGCTCAAAATGAGGAGTGTCACCACGTATAACGCACCCAAGGGCAATTAAAGCATCGTAGCGTTTGGATCCTGCTAACTTCTGCAGTGCCAGAGAAATTTCAAATGCACCCGGGACTCTAATGATCTCAATGTCCGCAGTATTCGTGCCATGCTTTATTAAAGCACCCACTGTTCCACTAATGAGGCGGTCAATAATAAAATCATTAAACCTCGAGGCTACAATTCCAAAACGCAGACCATGCCCGTTTAGATTACCTTCAATGTTAATTATTCGTTCATCCATAGCGACTACTCTACGTCATCCTTAATAGCACTGTCTTCAGAAGATATATATTCGACTATTTCCAATCCAAAACCTGAAATAGCATGCATGTTTTTTGGTGCGCTCAAAACTCTCATTTTCTGCACCCCCAACGCCCTAAGAATTTGAGCGCCAGTACCGTATGTCTTGAGTTCGGCAGTACGGTCACGCCCAAGCAACAACTCATCCTGACTTTCCTGAAGCCCTCTTACCGCCTGCATAAGATTTTTGGGCAACTCTTCCTGTCGAAGGATCACCACAACGCCGCAATCTTCTTCTGCTATCAACTGCATCGCATCTCGTAGTGGCCAGCCCAACCTTGAATCCTTAATGCCAATCACATCGCTAAGCGTATCTTGTATATGCACCCGGACCAGGGTAGGCGTCTCAGGATTAAGCTGGCCTCGAATTAAGGCTAAGTGAACCATCCGATTAATATGATCTTCCATGCATATTAGTTGAAAAGGACCAAACTCAGTATCAACTGTAAATTCTGCAATGGCCTCCACGGACTCTTCCTTGGAAAGCCGATAGCTAATCAATTCCGCGATGCTACCAATCTTTAAATCATGTCGGCGTGCGAACCGCAAAAGATCATCTCTGCGCGCCATCGTGCCATCATCATTAAGAATTTCTACAATTGCTGCCGCCGGCTCAAAGCCCGCTAGTCTAACCAAATCACAACCTGCCTCCGTATGACCGGCACGATTCAATACACCGCCAGGCTGTGCCTTCAGAGGGAAAATATGTCCAGGTTGTCGAAGGTCATCAGGCTTTGCCTCTAGAGCTACAGCAGCTCTTATTGTGCAAGCCCGATCATGCGCTGAGATCCCTGTAGTAATACCCTCAGCTGCTTCAATGGAAACCGTAAAGTTAGTGCTCCGACTTCGATCTGTATCACTAACCATCAATGGCAAACGCAACTGTTCACAACGATCACCGGTCAAAGTAAGGCAGATCAACCCACGGCCATATCTAGCCATAAAATTAATATCCTCAGAACGCACCTTGCTGGCCACCATAATTAAGTCGCCCTCGTTCTCGCGATCTTCATCATCCATGATGACAACCATCTTGCCATTCTGCAGATCAGCAATAATCTCTTCCGTGCTGTTCAGCCCGGACCAGGCAGACGCATTTTTAGCTTGTATAACCATGATTTTTTAGCAGATTTATATTGATACTCTGTGGATTATTTTCATGTTTAGCTCGCCTCTCCAGATATCGAGCAATAATATCAACTTCAATATTAACAGCGGTGCCAAGACGATACTCGGCAATCACCGTAATATCGCGAGTATGCGGAATAATATTTACGTGAAATGTACGACTTTTAATATCGTTAACCGTCAAGCTGACCCCATCCACCGCGATTGAACCCTTAGAAGCCAAGAAAGGGGTGAGTGCCTCATCGATCCGAATTCCAAACACAATTGAACGGCCAGACTCCACTAAGCTCTCTACATGCCCAATCCCGTCCACATGTCCTGTCACGAAATGACCATCTACGGAATCCCCTAGAAGCAAAGCACTCTCTAAATTAACCGTATCCCCTATTTTCCAGTCCCCGAGGGTTGTCTTGGATAACGTTTCAAGAGAAATATCTGCCGAAAAATATTCATCCTTAGACTCGATGACAGTCAGGCACGCACCATTGACAGCCACACTATCTCCCGCTCTAAGTACTTGCAGACCTATCCCCGTAAATCCAATGGTTAAACGTCGATCATCACCGATATCCACATACTCTAAAACTTGGCCAGTGCCTTTTACTATTCCGCTAAACACGCAATGATCCGAATATCTTCACCAACTCTACTTATATCTTCATACGTAACTTGAATGCGGTGCTCAAGGCTTGCGAGAGGCTCGATGCAAAACATACCCTGGGAGTCAGCGCCGAGAAAATGGGGTGCAACATATAAAATCAACTCATCAACTAAGCCCATCTCCAAAAGAGATCCATTCAACTTAGCTCCCGCCTCAACCCAAACTTCATTGATTTCCATCTCCCCTAAACGTTGGATAACCTGCTCCAGATTACATTGCTCAACACCAGATACTGCCTCAATAATAACTCCTTTATCACTAAGCGCCTGGGCCTGATTCTGCGCATGCAACAAAGTGGATTGCTTCGTAAAAATAACGACCCCTCCGGGTAAATCTATTAACTTTGCCGAGGGCGGTGTTTGCAGTTGAGAATCAATAACTATTCTAAGAGGCTGTAAAACATTTCGGTTCGAATCCGTTAACCTCGCATTTAGCGAAGGATCATCGTTAAGCACAGTACCAATCCCTGTAACTACAGCACTAGAACGGGCACGCCAACTATGGACATCCACGCGAGAAGCCTCGCCCGTAATCCATTGGCTTTCCCCGCTTGCGAGGGCTGTTCGTCCATCTAAACTGACAGCAAGCTTGCTTCTTACAAGCGGCCGTCCACACTTCATACGCATCAGATAACCTGGATTCAGGTTCGCGGCTGAGTCTTCAAGCAGGCCAGTCTCAACAATGATGCCTGCCTGTTCAAGTCGCCTCAACCCTGCTCCAAAAACCAATGGGCTTGGATCTACGGCTGAACATACTACGCGAGAGATTCCGGCCTCAATAATCGCTTCAACGCAAGGGCCCGTACGCCCAGTATGACAACATGGCTCTAGAGTGACGAAGGCTGTCGAGTTACGGGCCTGTCCGCCAGCTTGATTCAGGGCTATTATTTCTGCATGCGGGTCGCCTGCTCGCTCATGCCACCCTTCACCAATAATTTCACCAGCTTTAACCAAAACACAACCAACTCTCGGATTTGGATCGGTCGTATAGAGACCCTTACGTGCCAACTGCACTGCTCGAACCATATAAGCTTGATCATCTGACTTTGTCATTAACTTTCATCATCAGACAAAAGGGACATCTGCTCACGCTCAACTAGGCTAGGAAGAGACTGAAGCCTCTCAATCTCTTTTTGAAATTCAATGATATCTTGAAAACTTCGATATACCGACGCGTAACGTACGTAGGCCACCTGATCTAGGCTGCGTAGTTCCTCCATAACCATATCACCAATTAACCTACCCGAAACCTCCCGCTCACCCATTGTCTGAAGAAGGTGTGTCAAGCGACCTATGCTTTTTTCAACATCTTCGCTTTTTACGGGTCTTTTTTCTAAGGCCCTTAACATGCCACTGCGCAGCTTTACCTGATCAAAAGGCTCTCGTCTATCATCGCGTTTGATGACATGAGGCATGACAAGCTCGGCCGTTTCAAATGTGGTATAACGCTCGCCGCAATGTTGGCACTCACGTCGCCTACGCACCTGCCAGCCTTCACCAGACAAACGCGAATCAATGACCTTTGTTTCACCGTTATTACAAAATGGGCAATGCAAGAGTTCCCCCGATTAACGCACTTTAGCCTTCCTCATACACAGGGAAACGGCTACATAACTCGATAGCTTCGCGACGCACCCTTTTGGTTACAACATCTGTTTGCTCTTCGTTATGCAGGACATCCAAAACATCAGCAATCCAGTTAGTCAGCTGAGCAGTCTCTGACACCTGGAACCCTCTTGTTGTTATGGCTGGAGTCCCAATTCTCAATCCACTTGTCACGCGAGGCGGCCGCGGATCATTTGGTACTGCATTTTTATTAACTGTAATATTAGCCTTATTAAGCGCATCTTCAGCCTCTTGACCAGTAATACCCTGCTTGATGAGATCAACTAGCATCAAATGATTATCAGTCCCTCCTGAGACTATATTGTAACCTCGCTCAATAAGCGTCTGCGCCATGCAGCGTGCATTTTTAACCACCTGCTTCTGATAAGTTTTAAACTCCGGCTCAAGCGCCTCCAACAATGCAACCGCCTTCGCAGCAATCACATGCATCAGGGGGCCACCCTGAATACCTGGAAACACCAAAGAATTAAAGCGTTTTGTTAGTTTTGGATTCTCCCGCGCAAGTATCAATCCACCCCGTGGTCCACGGAGTGTCTTATGCGTGGTAGTGGTCGTTACATCCGCTATTGAAACTGGATTCGGATAGAGATCTGCTGCAACAAGACCAGCAACATGAGCCATATCAACCATCAAGTAAGCATTCACTTCATCAGCGATATCGCGAAAACGCTGCCAATCAATCACTCGCGAGTAAGCAGAAAACCCAGCCACAATTACCTTTGGCTTATGCTCTAGCGCCAATTCACGGACAGTGTCGTAATTGATCCGGCCACTCTCTTCATCGATACCATACTGATAGGTCTCAAAAATCTTTCCCGAGAAATTGACCTTTGATCCATGCGTCAAATGTCCTCCATGAGACAGACTCATGCCTAACAGTCTGTCGCCTGGGTCCATCATCGCAAGATATGCTGCAGCGTTAGCTTGAGAACCTGAGTGTGGCTGCACATTAGCGTAATCAGCATTAAAAAGTTGCTTTGCTCGGTCGATCGCTAACTGCTCCGCAATATCAACATACTCGCACCCACCATAATAACGCCGACCCGGATAACCCTCAGCATATTTATTCGTTAGGTTTGAGCCCTGCGCTTCAAGCACTCGAGGGCTTGCAAAATTCTCAGAGGCAATGAGTTCTATATGCTCTTCCTGGCGACGTCGCTCTCCCTCCATCGCCTCAAATAAAGCCTGATCAAATCCTTTGATCTGGTAATCTTCTTTATGCATCATCAGCTTCCTATGCTATATAAATGGCCCTTATCGAACCAATTAAGAATTGTACCGCTAAGACAAGGTCGTTTGTGAACCTAAAAGGTGCCAGCCGTGGGATCGGCAAAACTTTCCACTACCCGAGTCCACGCCCTTGAAAGATTGACACGGTTATAACCGCCACCACCCATTCCGAGAATACGCCCCTCACAGAAACGATCCGCAAATTGTCTAAGCCTTGCTGCAGCATGGCCATGTGCATTCTCACTGTACTGAAGATGAGTAATGGGATCACCTGCTAAAGAATCAGCGCCAGCGTTCAGGAGTAAAAGCTGTGGCTCTGATGCCTCTATGTACGCTTCAACCTCTGTCCATGCCTTAAGAAAAGCCTGGTCATCCGAACCAGGTTGCATTGGAATATTCAGTTTTGTTCCCTCTGCCGATCCACGGCCTGTCTCGCTCCTTGCGCCCGTACCCGGGTAGAGAAAGCGTCCATCCTCATGTATGTCAGCGAATAATGCGCGGGGTTCGGTCTCAAAACCATAGAAGACACCATCCCCATGATGAGCATCAATATCAACATAAGCGATTCGCTCCAAACCATAAACACTCATTGCAACCTCAATAGCCACAGCACAGTCATTAAAAACACAAAAACCAGCGGCTCCATCACGGGCAGCATGATGCAACCCACCAATCGGAATAAAAGCACGAGGAATCTCTCCCTCCATAATTGCGGTTAGCGCGTCAAGGGTGCCACCAACGGTATGCGATGCAGCCTCATAGATGCCTGGATAGGCTGGCGTATCACCTCCATCAAGATATCCAGAACCACTAACAGAAAGCTCAATAACACGATCAACATAACCTGGGGTATGAAATCGCTCTATTTCATCCCGTGTTGCAAGTCGGGACGAACGCCGGATAAAACAGGGCTCATTTGGCGACCTGCCCAACTCTTCCATAAATACATCGTAACGATCCGTCCCGAAAGGATGCCTGTTAGGAAAACCGTATTTTGCTAACTCCTCTCCACACATGACGATAACTTGGTCTGCCATTTAAATATCCTTCCTAGATTTATCCTCAAATGGTCTAATAACTGCCACTTTCCTAAGCCTTAAAGTATCATCCGACTGCAAACGGAGGCTAGGTGCCCTATGGCCCAATATATCTATACCACGAACCGCCTATCCAAAATGGTTCCTCCAAAACAATATATTCTCCGTGATATCAGTTTAAGCTTTTTTCCAGGCGTAAAAATTGGCGTTCTTGGACTAAACGGATCTGGAAAATCCACGCTCCTAAGGATAATGGCTGGTGTAGACAAAGACTTTGATGGTGAAGCGCGCTCACAAACCGGGATTAGTATTGGCTTTCTTCCGCAAGAACCACAGTTAAACCTCACAAAAAACGTACGCGAAAATGTAGAAGAAGGCGTCGAAGAATTAAACACACTACTAGAACGTTTCAACATTATCAGTGATCGGTTCGCCGAGCCCATGACTGACGAAGAAATGAGCGAACTGCTTTCTGAACAAGGCAAAATTCAGGATGCGATTGATGCGTCAGGGGGCTGGGAACTAGAACGAAAACTTGAAGTTGCGGCCGATGCACTACGATTGCCGCCCTGGGACGCAGATGTATCCTCCCTATCTGGCGGAGAACGTCGCCGGGTTGCGCTTTGCCGACTGCTTTTAGCTGGTCCAGAAATGCTCCTGCTGGATGAACCAACTAACCATCTTGATGCGGAGTCTGTTGCATGGATCGAACGTTTTTTGTCTGAATACCCAGGAACAGTCATTGCTGTTACTCATGATCGCTATTTTCTAGACAACGTTGCCGGCTGGATACTAGAACTTGACCGTGGTTATGGCATTCCCTGGGAAGGGAACTATTCCTCGTGGCTCGAACAGAAAGAGCAACGCTTAAAAGTTGAAGTGAGCCGACAGGACGCGCATCAAAAAACCATAAAAGCAGAACTCGATTGGGTTAAGAGCAACCCTAAAGCGCGGCATGCCAAATCAAAAGCCCGTATGCAACGTTTTGAAGAACTAAGCTCCAAAGACTTTCAAGAACGCAATGAAACGAATGAAATCTACATTGCTCCTGGCCCACGACTGGGTGATTTAGTTATCGAAGCCAAGGGGCTAAAAAAATCATTCGCTAATAGGATTCTTTTTGAAAATGTCTCTTTCAACCTTCCACCAGGCGGCATCGTAGGAGTAATAGGAGCGAATGGTGCGGGGAAAACGACCCTCTTTCGAATGCTTGTAGGTAACGAACAACCAGATTCAGGAGAGATTTGCATAGGAAAATCAGTCAAGATTGCTTACGTTGATCAATCTCGAGATGCCTTGGATCCTGACAAAACAGTCTGGGAAGAAATTTCTAACAATCAGGATACAATCAAGATTGGTCAATATGAAACTCCATCTAGAGCCTACGTTGGACGTTTCAATTTTCGCGGATCTGAACAGCAGAAAAAAATTCACCTGCTTTCAGGCGGTGAGCGAAATCGAGTTCATCTCGCCAAACTTCTGCGTTCCGGAGGGAACCTTTTATTATTAGACGAGCCGACCAACGATCTCGATGTTGAAACCTTAAGAGCGCTAGAAGAAGCATTATTGAGCTTTCCTGGCTGTGTATTAGTGATTTCGCACGATCGTTGGTTTCTTGATCGTATTGCAACTCACATGCTAGCTTTTGAAGGAAACAGTGAAGTCGTCTTCTATGAAGGAAATTACTCGGACTACACGGCAGACCTAAGACGACGCAAAGGAGACAATGCCGATCAACCTAAAAGAATACGATATAAACGCCTAACAGGATAAATCGCCGCATACCCCATATAAATCAAAAGTTTTGACCGAAAGATTTATGCTGTCATCAACTTGAATCCACCCAGTCACGCGCGTTTAAAAAAAGCTTATACCAAGGCGAATTTTCACCCCATTCGGGTGGATGCCAAGAATGCTGCACAGTCCGAAAAACACGTTCGGGATGGGGCATCATAATTGTCACACGGCCGTCCTCACTGGTCAGACCCGCAATACCACGAGGAGACCCATTTGGATTAGAAGGGTACCTATCTGCCGTATTGCCGTAATTATCTACGTAGCGCACACACGTGAAATTACTATCGCAAGCATCAAGAGCCTCATAGGACTTAAACTCAGCTTGTCCTTCACCATGAGAAGTAACTATAGGCACACGTGAACCGTTCATTTCTCTTAGCAAAATTGACGGACTTGGCTCAATGTATACCAAAGACAAGCGTGCTTCGAACTGATCAGATCGGTTACGAACAAACTGTGGCCAGTGGTCAGTACCAGGAATTAAAGACTTTAGCGAAGCGAGCATCTGACACCCGTTGCAAACCCCAAACACAAAACTATCGTCTCTCCGAAAATACTCTTCAAACTTATCCCGGACAGTGTCGTTGTACAGTATGGATTTCGCCCAACCTTCTCCAGCACCCAGCACATCGCCGTAGGAAAAGCCTCCGCATGCAACAACGCCACTGAAATCATCCAGGCCAAGGCGACCTGAAAAAAGGTCCGTCATGTGGACGTCATAAGCATCAAAACCTGCTCGGTCAAATGCCGCAGCCATCTCACGCTGGCTATTCACACCCTGCTCACGGAGGATTGCAACCTTAGGACGATTATTTAAACGCGTGCTTTTCTGATCAACAAGTTGAAAGGTTAAATCAGCATTTAGGCCTGGATCTTTTTCATCCAACAATTCATCGTAAGCCTCAATAGCACAATCCGGGTCATCCCTAAGACTCTGCATCCGATAAGTAAGCTCTGACCACCAACGGTGCAGGCGGGTACGCGACACCTTGAAGAGACTTAACCCTTCACGCTCAATGACTATGTCTCCGTGCCTAGCTGGGCGAGCCACAATGACACACTCGCCTAAGGCATATTCACTGCAAACGGCCTGGACAGCAGGAAGATCGCTACATCTAATCTGCATCACCACCCCAAGCTCTTCATTAAACAAATAAGAAAGCTCATCAGAAATGTTACTGGGGAGTTGAATATTCAGGCCACTGCGACTAGCAAAGGCCATCTCCACAAGCGTTGCAAACAAACCGCCATCGGAGCGATCGTGATAAGCAAGCAGCAAGTTCTTTTCTCGGAGCGCTCTCTGTGCGTTAAAAAACCTTATCATTAAGGCTGGATCATCTAAATCAGCTGGTTCTCCACCAAACTGCTTGAAGCACTGTGCTAACGCTGATCCACCAAGACGTTGCTTGCCATTAGACAGGTCGAATAACATCAAGACGGTATCACCATCAGATAGGTTTAATTCAGGGGTAAGCGTTTCTCGTGCATCAAGTACAGGTGCAAACGCAGAGACAATAAGTGATACCGGTGCAGTAACCGCATGCTCCTCTCCATCAGAGTGCCACACCGTTTGCATTGACAATGAATCTTTGCCAACAGGGATCGCAATTCCCAATGCTGGACAAATCTCTTCGCCAATGGTTCTTACCATTTCAAATAATGCAGAATCATCGTTGCCATGACCAGCAGCGGCCATCCAGTTTGCTGACAATCGTACATCTGAAAGCTTAGAAACATCCGCTGCTGCAAGATTGGTGACTGCTTCGCCAACGGCCAAGCGTGCCGACGCAGCGCCAGCCATTATCGCTACCGGGGTACGTTCACCCAAAGACATCGCTTCGCCTGTGTACCCTGTATAACTAGAGGTGGTTACCGCAACATCGCTTACCGGAACCTGCCATGGGCCAACCAACTGATCCCGGGAAGTTAACCCACCAACACTGCGATCACTTATATGAATGAGGAACGATTTATCGGCTACAGCAGGAAAAGAAAGGACTCGCTGGATAGCCTCATCTAGCTCTATTCCCTTGCCGTTCCAGGGATCAATAGGGACCTCTACGGTCGTTGCTTCACGAACCATTTTTGGTGGATTACCAAACAAAACCTGCATAGGAATGGAAACAGGTTCATTTCCAAACTCAACATCCAATACTCGCAGTTGTGCTTCCTCAGTCAATTCACCTATAACGGCGTAAGGGCAACGCTCACGGTTGCATATATGAGTAAATTCTTCCAGCGCCTCAGGGCCCACAGCAAGCATGTAGCGCTCCTGAGACTCATTACACCACAACTCCATCGGGCTCATGCCAAGCTCATCGTTAGGCACTTCACGTAACTCAATAATTGCCCCACGATGACTCTGATCAACGATCTCTGGCACAGCATTAGAAAGTCCGCCTGCTCCAACATCATGGATTGATAAAATTGGATTATCATTCCCGAGGCCACAACATGTATCAATTACTTCTTGGGCTCGTCGCTGCATCTCTGGGTTGCCTCTTTGGACAGATGCAAAATCAAGTTCTTCCTCACTGCTACCGCTGCCTTGTGAGGACGCAGCACCACCACCGAGACCAATCAACATAGCTGGGCCACCAAGCACCACAAGTTTTGTCCCAACTGGAGCCTCACACTTCTCCACGTGCTGTCCTCGGATATTCCCAAGACCACCAGCGATCATGATCGGCTTATGGTAACCACGCCACTCCCCGTTCACCTCAAACAGGCAGGTTCGAAAATAACCGGCCAAATTTGGTCGGCCAAATTCATTATTAAACTGAGCTCCACCAATCGGGCCTTCCAGCATTATCTGAAGGGGAGAAGAAATTCGATTAGGTTTGCCTACTTTAGGGCTCTCCCAAGGACGATTCCATCCAGGAATTTCTAAGTGAGAAACACTGAAACCAGTCAAACCAGCCTTTGGTTTTGCGCCTCTACCAGTCGCGCCTTCATCTCTAATCTCTCCACCAGACCCCGTCGCTGCTCCTGGAAACGGAGAGATGGCTGTTGGGTGATTGTGAGTCTCCACTTTCATCACCAAATGTACCGGTTCTTTGCATTTCTGGTAAAGAAGAGAGGTGACGTCCGGCATCCACCATTCAGCATCAGATCCTCGAATAACCGCAGCATTATCAGAGTATGCGGACAAGACCCCGTCAGGGCTGCAAGCATGAGTATTCTTAATCATCTGGAACAAGCTTTTTTTAGCCTTCTGGCCGTCAATCAACCACGAGGCGTTAAATACTTTGTGACGACAGTGCTCTGAATTCGCCTGCGCAAACATCATAAGTTCAACATCTGTGGGATTTCGTCCAAACGCAGAAAACTGCTCTGCTAAGTACTCGATCTCATCAGAGGAAAGAGCAAGGCCTAATTGCTGATTAGCCTTATCCAAAGAAACCTGTCCCTCACCCAGCAAATCAATATGATTCATTGGCCGTGGATCTTGTTCTGCAAATAAAACACTTTCGGACGGCACTTCGGCGAGCACAGTCTCAGTCATGCGGTCATGAATATATGGAAAAACGCTATTAAGCTCTTCATCGGTAAGAGGTCTTTTTAGTTGGAGCGCATAAGCTCGCGCCCGTTCTACCCGGCGAATCGGTAAACCACAGTTTCGTGCAATATCCGTCGCCTTTGAGGACCAAGGTGAAATGGTCCCAACTCTAGGAACCACTATCACTTCATATTCACCTTGAAGCGGTTCATCCACCTTGCCGTAGGTAAGCAATGCCTCAAGAATCTCTTTTTCACGAGAAGTCAGGGGGTGTTTCTCATGGACAAAGTGAAGAAAGCTCACAGATACAGCAGAAATAACCTCTGTGCATGACCTGAGCTGCTCGGTCAATTTATTGAGGCGAAAAGTTGTCTCAGCTGCAGGGCCAAGCAAACGCAACATACTCATGAAAGCAATGCATACTTAGTTAGCGAGCGCTGGGAAATCTTAGTCACACTATCTCTATCCATTCGCTTGGTTCATTTTGTGTGGCAACATGCAGGGATTGGTTCGGCTTAGCAAGCTTTTCAGCTAATGCCTTACAAACCAAATCAAAACTATTGTTCTGCTCGCTCAAATGCAATGCCATAACCCACTGTAAATCTTTGTGTCCCACCGCATCTAGCAATCCTACTACCTGCCCATTATTCAAGTGCCCATACGAAGAGGCAACTCTTGCCTTCAAACGCTCTGGATACACGCCGTTCCTCAAAGTATCAATATCATGATTGCACTCTAAGGCAAGAGCGTCGCAGTTAGCTAGATGCTTCGTAATGTGTGGAGTGATATGACCGGTATCGGTAAGCATTCCCAGTTTTCTGCAATCTGCCTGAAAAACAAACTGAACTGGCTCACGCGCATCGTGAGGCACGGTGAAAGGTTTCACCTCGAAAGAACCAATATTTAGTATCTGATCACAGTTAAAAACATGGACTTTCGTTAGTTTTTGAGCAGCCGCGCTAGCAGCAGTCCCGTGTGTCATCCAAACGGGTGTGCTATGACGACGGACAAATGATGGCACTCCCTTTATATGATCAGAGTGTTCATGAGTAACGAGCAAAGCTTTAATATCCTGAGGATCCCGATCCAACGTACGCAGCCTTTCCTCAACTGCTTTCAACGTGAGACCGCAATCGACCATGAGGAGGGTTGAGTCAGATTCCACCAGCACTGCATTGCCGCGGCTTCCGCTTCCAAGAGAAGCGAATCTCAACGTCACTAGTTATTTATCCTTTGCTCCCCCATGACCACCTGCACCGGGAGGTGTAAACATGGAGGATGGAAACTGCGTCACATTCCCGCCCTCGGCATCAGTTATTTTACTGACGCCCTGCTTTTCAACTTCGTCTATTCGAAGGACCGAATGAAGAGGCAGGTAGGTTCGAGTCACACCAGAGAATTCTGTTTTTATACGCTCCTCCGATGGATCAACAACGACGCTGGAACGAGCCCCAAAAATAAGCTTCTCAACCTCAACAAAACCAAATAGACCTCCATGGCTAACCGTTTGGGCATAGATCTCATAGACCTTTCCCTGATTCATGAAGGTTACTTTGTAAATTGGTTTAGCTGCCATTATTTTTGATGGTGGGTAATTATCTCAGCGAGGCAAAGTTTAGTATAAGAAGATAGCTCTTCAAGAACGAGCTTCTATCAACACATAGTAAATCTAAATTTCAAACTTTAATAGGGCAAGTATTTTTTCAAAGCTATAAAGCCTTTAGCCAAGAACCTTGCCTGGATTCATAATTCCTCTGGGATCTACGGCGCGTTTAAGAGTGCGCATAAGACCAACAGTGATCGGAGATTTATACTTTACAAGTTCGTCACATTTCAATATTCCTACTCCATGCTCCGCACTGAAGCTGCCACCGAGCATCACAGCAAGGTCGTGTACGCTATCCGATAGATGCCGGGCAGGTCCCTCCTTGAAAGATTCTAATGTGCTGCCAATTGGAGGAAGTAAGTTGTAGTGCAAATTGCCATCACCAACATGACCAAACACCGACAAGCGGAGTGGAGCAATAGCCCCGAGCATCGCTTCTGCTTTCTCTAAGAATTCAGGAATTTTAGAGATACGCACAGAAATATCATGCTTAACTGAACCACCCTCACCTCGCTCTGCTTCTGGAATAGATTCTCTTAACCTCCAAAACTCTAACGCCTGCTGCCCGGATTCAGCTACAACACCATTTATAATTTCACCGGAAGCAACTCCTCTCTGAAGAATTTTCTCAAAAACATTCCGCAATTCAGCCTCACTCTGCGAGGTTGCCAGCTCAAGTAAGAGAATATGCCTTACAGTTTCATCGAAAGGATCACGTGTATCTTTTATCTGATCTAGCACTATGTCCAATGATTCGCGCGAGATGTATTCAGCCGCAATCACTTGCTCGCCACTGCCCTTCCGCACTCGTACAAGAAAGTCGCACATTGCCTGAGGCGTAGAGACCCCAAGCAGTGCTGTTTGGCGGCTACGCGGCTCTGGGAATAGCTTCAGAACAGCGGCCGTTATTACCCCTAACGTTCCCTCGGCACCAATAAAAAGCCCCTTTAGATCATAACCTGTATTGTCTTTACGCAACCCCTTAAGCTCAGATAAAAGCTCTCCATTTGGTAGCACAACCTCAATACCCATCACCAAGTCTCGAGCGCTCCCATAACGAAGAACTGAAATGCCGCCAGCGTTTGTAGATAAAGCCCCCCCAATCTGACAAGACCCTTGAGACCCCATGTTGAGCGGAAACATCAAATTATGGCTTTGAGCGACAGCCTGCGCCGCGGCTAGAACCATCCCTGCCTCTACTGTCATCGTAAAATTAATCGGGTCTACTTCACGAACATGATTCATTCGGGATAAGTTCAATATGATTTGTCTCTTTGAGTCGAATGGCGTTGCACCGCCGCAGTAGCTTGTATTGCCACCTTGGGGAGTAATACCAATACCAGACTCTTGTGAGATAGCAATGACCTGCGAACACTCCTCCACAGAAGCTGGCTTCACAACCAATGCTGCTTCACCATGAAACAAAGCTCGTTCATCTTGAAGGTATGGGTCGGCATCAGCCCCTTGCACTAATCCACGCTGGCCCACGATACCTATTATTTGATTGAGAGCCGTCTCTATATTCATGAGGTTTTTCATTAATCTTACACAGCCAATGTTACCCTACTACACACAATGAGCTATTTATGGATAGGACTTGGTAGCGCTATCGGAGGCATCGGAAGGCACTTGTGCTCCAGCCTAGTCGTTCGAGTATTCGGCGAGTCATTTCCTTGGGGAACCATCTTAGTCAATGTTATTGGCTCATTGGTTATCGGCGTTGTAGCAGCACTCATACCCACAGAAAGCCGGTTTTTTTTCGCGGCAGATATACGAAACTTTCTTATGATTGGGGTTCTCGGAAGCTATACAACGTTTTCGACCTTCAGTTTGCAAACACTGATTTTAGCTAGAGATGGATACTGGGTTTCAGCAGGAATCAACGTTTTTCTTTCGATAGCACTATGCTTAATTGCTGTTTCGCTTGGATATATCACGGCTAACCTAGCAATCCGTTAATCACCTCTTAACCCTTAGCATTGCTGCGCAGCCGTCCAACTGATAGATTCTCGCTTGGAGGGATGCCGGAGTGGTCGAACGGGCTTGATTCGAAATCAAGTGACGGGCTTGCCCCGTCCGTGGGTTCGAATCCCACTCCCTCCGCCATTAACGAATACAGTTAATTGATTACAAAGTAGTTTTTGATACCTTTAAATGGCTCAAATACGAAGTAGTGCAGCGAATATTCGTTGAAAACGAGCACCCACTCTGAACTGGTTTCTCTCCAGCCACTCCCTCGTCTCTTCAATATTGCTATATAGGGCAATCCTCTCCTTAATTCTATTCCACCAGTGCATGTTAACTATTAACTGACCACTGCTTCGGCCAGAAGTGGCCATATATGACAGCCTCCTTATGAGACTGGACGAATAACGAAGCCTAAATCGAAATAGCGTCATCAGTTAGTGGTAAGGCTCGATGCCGCTTTCCGGTGGCAGAAAAAATAGCGTTCGCCAGAGCAGGTGCATACGGAGGCACCCCCGGTTCCCCGACACCACAGGGACGAAGATGGACATAATCGTCGACTATCTCAACACGAACATCGAGCGGTGTATCCCCGATACGGGTCAAAGGGTAATCGTGAAAATTGCTTTGCTCTACGGCACCTCTACTCGTCGTTATCTTTCCGTGACGGGCAATAGTATGACCAAAAACTACTGCTCCCTCGATCTGCTTGCGTACACCTTCAGGATTGACGCAACGGCCACAGTCAATTGCTACGTCCACCTGCGGGATATGCAAAGATCCGTTGCCGCGCACAACTACGTGTACCGCGATTGCAACATAACTATGAAACGATCGATGGCATGCGAGACCGAGGCCGTGACCGTCCGCCATTTGCTTCCCGTACCCTGATTTCTGCGCAACAGTCCGCAAAACGTTCGAAAGGCGTTTTGGCATGATTGGCCAGTCATCAATGGAGTCACCGTAATTCCATACCTCTTCCACACCATCCTCAGTCAAGTCCATCTCGTCCGCATCACCGATCAATCCAAGCATGAACTCCAGTGGATCCTTACCCGCCGCGACAGCGAGCTCATTCACAAAACAATTAGTAGCAAACGCATGCTGGATGTTGTTAACGGAACGGTACCATCCAACTCGAATCATGGCGTCG